>Ga0193716_1000249_pt1 | contig 33598 bp, 31 predicted proteins | sample U2c1metaG_FD_145901 | JGI IMG/M metagenome (GOLD analysis project Ga0193716, IMG submission 145901) | Soil microbial communities from a riparian zone of the East river system, Colorado, United States - U2c1 | ecosystem: Environmental > Terrestrial > Soil > Riparian zone | place: USA: East River...
GACATCACTGCCTGCCTGCAAAGTCAGTGAACGTGGCGCCTACTCGGCGTCGGTTCGGAGTAGATGGACTGCTTGCCAGTCGATGCCCGACGGAGCCGCTTCGAGTACTGACGCCAACAGGCCGAGGCGAGCCTCTCGCAGATCCGGTTGGTCTGCCATCACGAGCACGTCGTCGAAGAACTTCTGGAGCGCGGCGACGAGCGGCGGGGTACGCGAGGTCCAATCGACGAGGGGCACGTCCGGGAGCTGGGCGAGCTCGGTAACCGCGTTGACCAGCCCGACTTCGGCCGCAGTGGTCAAGATCGACGCATCGTAGGAACGAGGCGCATCGGGCAGCAGGATGCGGATGACCCGCTGCAGTGCCTCCACCAAATCGAAGAACAGCTGCCCGTGCCGGGTCATCGAGTCCTCGATGTCTGCTCGCAGACGATCCGCGCGCAGAGGCGATTCCGTTGCTGCCGGCGCCACCGCCGAGATCAAGGCGGCGGGCACCTGCTCGTCGCGCAACCGTTGTGCGAAGCGGGCGTCCAACAACTCCTGGGCAACGGTGAGAACGCCTGCGTCGACCGTGCATCCACTGGTGCGCAGGTGCTCTGCTGCCGTCGCCAAGCCGAACGGGAGTGTGAGGGCGGCCAATTCTGGTGCCGTGCGCAGGATTCTCACGATGCCCAGCGCCGCTCTTCTCAGCCCGTAGGGGTCTGACGTGCCGGTGAGCTTGGCTCCGACCGCAAGCATGCCGACAAGGAGATCGAACCGGTCGGCAAGGGCGAGAATCTTGCCGATGGTGCTGACCGGAAGGTGGTCCGCGTGGTGCCTTGGCAGCTCCATCTCGTACAGGGCTTGAGCAACCTCTTCGGATTCTCCTGCCTTCAGAGCGTATTCGCGTGCCATGATTCCCGCTAGCGAGGTGAACTCGACGACCAAGTGGGACGCCAGATCGAATTTGGCCAGCGAACTCGCCTGCGCGAGGTTCTCAAGATCACTACTCGAAAGGTCGGCTTGGGTCGCGAAAGCTTTTGCAAGAGTTTCAATTCTGCCCGCTCGGTCCGACACTGATCCGAGCCGCTCGTGAAACGTCAACGCCGCGAGTCGACGCCGCAGTTCGCGTGGCTCGATCTCGCGGTCGGCCCGCCAGAAGAAGGCGGCGTCTTCGAACCGCGCGCGCACGACGGTTTCGTTCCCGCGGCCCACGATCTCGTGATCGCATTGCCCGTCGGCCATGGTGATGAAGAAGGGCAACAGCTCACCCGTGGTGGTGCGAACGGGCAGATAGCGTTGGTGCTTGCGCATCACCGTGGTGAGGACGTCACCCGGTAGGTCGAGGTATTTCGGGTCGAACCGTCCGAGGATGCCAACCGGCGACTCGACCAAGTCCGTAATCTCGTCTAGGAGTTCGGCTTCGGCATCGGTGTCGACAACGCCACCGGCTTGCCGCGCCAAGTCCTCGGCGAGCGAAACGACAGCGACCCGGCGCTCTGACCTGTCGATGAGGATGCCCTCGGACTGCATGAGCCGCGCGTACTCCTCGGCATGCGGCACGGTGGTGGACGCGGACTGCGACTGCTTGCGATTGCCTCGGGTGACGCGCCCCGAGAGAAGGGCTCCCGCGGTGACTGGCAAGACGGCGTTCCCCAACAGTGCGAGCATTGCCCGGATCGGTCGGCTGTAGGTCAAGACGGGGTCGTTCCACCGCATGTTCTTGTCGGACCGCAATCCGGCCACGAGCTTCGACAGCAGCTCGGTCAGGACTGCCGTCGCAAGGCGCCCCGGCTTCGGAACGTCCAGTGCGACATGCTCGGTCCCGTTGAAGTCGACGCGAGCTAGATCGGCGACGTCGGCAGATTGCGCACGCAGAAACCCGAGGAGTGCCGGTGTCGGCTCGCCGTCCGCCGCAAACGCCGAAGCTACCTTTGGCCCCCGCTTGACGTCGACTCGGTCGCTTTCTCGTTGGGCGATGTCTTCGACTCTGAGCACGATGCGCCGCGGCGTGGCGGTGACGTGCACTCGCCCGTAGGACAACGCCGTGTTGGCGAGTTGCTCGGTCAAAGTCTGTTCGACCTCGCCGGCCACGGCCTCGACAACGTGCGGTGGCAGTTCCTCGACCAGGATCTCGAAGACCAATAGCCCTTCGGCGATGTCGCTCACCGGATCCGGCGCGGACGCCAGCGGGAGTGGCGTATGGGTCCCGCGTGGATGACCAGCGCCGGCCCTCAGCTCGGTCCACAACTCGGCGACTGCGCGTGATTGCGCCCGCATCGTGGCGAACCACTTGGCGCGCTCGGTCGTCGACATGGCACCGCGCGCGTCGAGGACGTTGAATGCGTGCGAGGACTTCAGCACGAAGACGTGGGCGGGAACGGGCAGGCGAAGTTCGGTGAGTCGACTTGCTTCCTTGGAATAGGTCTCCAGCAGAACACGTGTCGCGTCGACGTCGGCCTCGTCCAAGTAGTACCGCGACATCTCGTATTCGGATTGTCCGAATACCTCGCCGTAGGTGATCCCAGGCGCAAACAGGATGTCCTTGAAGTGGTTGACACCTTGAATGGCCATGAGGATGCGTTCCAAGCCATAGGTGATCTCCACGGGAACCGGATCAAGATTGATGCCGCCTACCTGTTGAAAGTAGGTGAACTGCGTGATCTCGAGGCCGTCCAGCCAGACCTCCCAGCCAAGGCCCCATGCGCCGATCGCGGGTTGTGCCCAGTTGTCCTCGACGAACCGCACGTCGTGGGCGTTCACGTCGATGCCCAATGCCGACAACGAACGAAGGTAAAGCTCCTGCGGATTGCCGGGTTCCGGCTTCAGGATCACCTGGAACTGAGTGTGCGTCTGGAGGCGGTTCGGGTTCTCGCCGTATCGACTGTCGTCGGGACGGACCGACGGCTCGACATACGCCGATCTCCAGGGCTCCGGGCCGAGCACGCTGAGAATCGTCGCGGGATTCATCGTGCCCGCACCCACTTCGGTATTGAACGGCTGCGAAATGACACAACCGATTTCGGCCCAGTAGTTCTGCAGGCGAAGTATGGATTCCTGCATCGACAGCGGATCGGCGGGCATTCCGAAATATTAGCCTGCGCGCAGCGGGGCGAAATCCACACCTGCGCTGCGCTCGGCACGCTTCCATCGCACTCCGAATCATCAAAGCAGTCAGGTGATTCCGGTCAATCGGCGAGGCTACTCATCACGACGGGCACAGGTGCTCGACCGCGACGTGGTGCTGCTCGGCCAGCCGCCGGGCGATCAACGAGCGGTGGCAGGCTTGCGCGTCGCGCTCGACACAGAGAAGCGCCGCGGTCCCAGAGCTCGGCAGGGCAGACACGATCGGCACCAGGTCGGCGTGGTCGAGGATCTCGGTGGTGTAGCGGCGGGTGTACTCGTCAGCGAGCGCGCGACGCGAGCGCTTGCCGACTCCTTGGCGGTCATCCTCGGCGTACTGGATGTGCCGTAATTCGGTGGTTGGCGCGAGCTCGGGGTGGTGCTCGTAGGAGACTCGCTCCTTGGCAAGGGCCGCCTGTAGCCGAAGCGAGTTCGCCCAGGCGTACTCCGGTCCCCGGACACCACGGCGTTGGCGGACGTCGAGCAGCAGGCGGACGTCGGCCTGCCGAAGTCGATGTAGGAAGGACTCGACGTCGAAGTCGTAGATGCCGACGGTCACCACCCTGAGCGTCACGCGACGGCTGTCCCCTCGAGTTCGACCATCAGGACGGGGATCGCCAGCCGTGTCACCCCGAGCATCGTGGTGGTCGGTGCCACCTTGGCGGCGCCCAACCGCGACGCCAGCACGCCGTAGTGCTGGAAGAGCAGATCGACGTCGGTGGTGTAGACGTTGAGCCGGACGAGGTTGGCGAGGGACATGCCTGCCTCGCCGAGGATGGCCTCCAGGTTGTCGAGGCTCAGCGCCAACTGCGCCGCCATGTCACCGACGTGCTGGGGCTGGCCGTCGCCGCTCATCGCGGTCTGCCCGGAGCAGTAGAGAGTCCTGGTGTGCCCCGAGACGATCTCGGCCTGGTGGTAGCCCATCTCCACCGACCACTTCCACGGGTTGATCGCCGTTCGTTCCATTGCCACATCAGCTCCAGTTGTCATGCTGGGCAGCCTCTCAGTCATTACACGACACCCTGTGTCATGTATTTCTGACATAGTTCTCTCGTGCGCGCCGACCGGTTGGTCTCGCTGGTGCTGCTGCTGCGCCAGCACGGTCGGCTGTCCGCGACCGCGCTGGCCCGCGAGCTGGAGGTGTCGACTCGCACCGTGCTGCGCGACATCGAGGCACTGTCCGCCGCAGGCGTCCCGGTCTACGCCGAACGCGGCAGGCACGGCGGGTTCGCGTTGTTGCCCGGTTTCCAGACCGAGCTCACCGGACTGAACCACGACGAGGCACTCGCCCTGCTCGTTGCCGGATCACAGCGCGGTGCAAGGGCATTCGGCCTCGGCGCGGCGCTCGGCTCGGCGATGCTGAAGGTGGTCGACGCGCTGCCCGAAAGCTATCGGAACGTCGCTGCCGGCGCGGCCCAGCGATTGCTCATCGACCCGGAGACCGATCTCCTCGCGCGCCGACTGGGCACCGATGAGGTGCCCGACACCACGATGGTCGAGATCCGGCGCGCGGTGCTCGCCGGACACAAGCTGCGCATCCACTACACCGCCAAAGTCGACCAAACCCCGAAGTGGCGCACGGTGGACCCGATCGGCCTGGTCACCGTCCGCGACCAGGGCTACTTGCTGGCGATGAGATCGGGCGAGGACCGCACCTACCGGCTGTCCAGGATCTTGGCCGCCGAGGAACTCGCCGAACCCGCAGAGCGATCGGACCGGGTCGATCTGGACCGGGCCTGGCAGGAACGCAGCACGCAGTTCCGGACCGGCGGCGACCAGGTCACCGTGCTGGCACGGGTCAACCCGACGCGGCGGAAGGACCTGGTCGGCACCGCGCTGGCCGTCCTCGCCGAAGAGACCGACGCGGACGGCTGGCTGCGACTGGAGGTGACCTTCCAAGACTCCAGACACGCCGAATGGGCGCTATGGCAACTCGGCACGAACGCGGAAGCCCTTGCCCCGCAATGGTTGCGCACGTCCCTGCGTAACCGCGCCGCCGCGGTCGCCGCCTGCTACGGAGTGTCGTCCTGAGTTCCGAAGGCGTCGGGATCGGCAAGCGGAATCAGCAGGTGTGACGGTGTCAGGCCGCACTCGGTAGACACCGCCGAGCAACGCCTGCCGCGCCGGCTTGGTGGGCACCAGCTGCGGGAAGTCGTACGTCGTCATCGTCAGGCGCAGGCGGTGATTCGGCGCGATCAATGCCGCGGTCGGGAAGATTTCGATGTCGTAGCGGGTGAGCTCGCCGGGCACCACGGGCTGTGCGGCCGCGTTGGAGCTGACGTGATGAGGCCTCAGCACGGTGCCGTCGGGCAGATACCAGGTGCGCTCTGGATCCAGCGCGCGATGCGAGCCGAGTAGCGCGCCCTCGGTCAGGGGGCGGCTCGCGCCATCGGGGGCCACGTCGTCGAGGTGAGCGACCCACACGGTCTCGGACGTGGTGGCCGTCGCGTGCACGGTCAACGTGATCGGCCCGGCGACCAGTGTGGCGGCATCGAACGATTCAGTGGTGTAGGTCAGAGCCTCGCGCTGTAGCCGGCGGTTGTCGAGGTCATAGCGGATGGGTCTGCCGCGCCGCGAGGCCAGGTAGCTGGTCATGCCAAGGCTCCACTGCTCGAGGCTGCGCCCCGCGATCGGGCCGCGCGCGACGTAGTTCAGCGTGGCCTCGCTCTCGGTCGTGTCGGGATCCGGGGTCAGCCGGCCCGCCGACGACAGGTGGAAGCGGGTGGGCGTCGCGTCGGGGAACGGGTAGTCGCTGCTGCGGAACCATCGAGTGCTGCCGATGGGCTGGATCACCACCGGCGGTCCGGACACCGCTGCGGCGGGCGCGTCCTTGAGCCACTGGTCGAACCAGCGCAACTGCAGCGCGTTGAGGTGCAGTCCGTCGAAATCCGACACGTGATACCAGGGGCCCATCAGCAGCCGAAAGCGGTCCGACACCTCCTGACCGGACTCCATCGGCGCGTAGACGGGTCGCCCGGCGGCGGCGTTCTGCAGTGCGGCGTAGTTCAGCGGGGCGCCGCGCTGGAAGGCGTCGTGCCAACCGCCGACGAGGAAGACCGCCACCCCGTTGGCCACGATGTTCGGCAGCACCGCGCCCGGCCGCATGTTGTCCCAGAACGGTCCGTCGAATGCGGGCTCGCCGCCGCGGGCGGCCTCGGCGGCGAGGGTGCGGAAGTACTGGCGTTGGGCACGTCCCCGCCGCCGCACCTCGGCGACTCCGCCTGCGCGGGGCCGGGGGTGGCCGCCGCGGGACGCGAACTCCAGCGTCGGGTTGACCAGGTTGAGCAGAGAGTAGGTCGCGCCATACGCCCGCACCGTGCGCATGTGCGGGATGCCGCCCATCGTCGTCGCATCGCGGTAGAAGTCGTTTGCGGCCATCACCGGGAAGATGGCCTTCAGCGGCGAGTCGGGCCCGACGGCGGCCGCGGTGAAGAGCTGGTTGATCGCCAGGTAGGAGATGCCGAACATGCCGACGCGCCCGTTGCAGTTCGCCAGCTTCGACGCCCACTCGACCAGGTCGACGCCGTCTTGGGCCTGCTCGGGCCCGAACATCTCGAACGAGCCGCCGGAGACGCCAGTGCCGCGCACGTCGACCATCACCTCGATGTAGCCGCGCCGGATCAGGTACGGGGTCGCCCCACCACCGATCTGCGCGGCCGGTGGGGGCGCCTTCTTCCCGTACGGCGTCATCGACAGCAGCACCGGGAACGGTCCGGTGGCAGGTTGTCCGGTCGCCGGCTCGGTCGGGAAGTGGATGTCGGCGCGCAGTACGACGCCATCGCTCATGGGTACCGCGACGTTGTGGCGCAGCCCGATCCCGTATTGGGCCGGCGGGGCGTCAAAGGCCGGTGTCAGCGGCGACGAACTGGTTCGCCGCGGGGTGCGCTTCGTCGTCGAGCCGGCTACCTGGCGCGGTACACGCAGTTTCATCCCCCGACGGTATGACGTGGCCGTCGGCGTGGCGCACGGCGGGTCACACCTAGGGGTGACGGGTGAGCAAGTGATTCGTCGGTGGCGCCGTCTCGCCGCGGAAGCATAACTGGCCGATTCCGCTGGACGGGGTGTTTCCGTGCGCTAAGAATGTGGTCGGCGGAGGCGATGGAAAGGACTGCATGGCAAGTCTATTGAGACGGCGACGGTCGCGCGGGCTAGGAAAGCGCGCATGGTTGCTGACGTGGTCGATTCGTCTAATCCTCTGGACCCTGGGCTTCACGCGCGTGATCCGAACCGAGATCGTCAACGCCGACGTCGTGCCGGACAAGGGTGCGGTGATCCTGGCCGCCAACCACACCTCGATGATCGACGTGTTCTTCATCCTTGCGGCGCTGCGCCGTGAGGCGATCGCGATGGCGATGGCGGAGTTGTGGAAGTCGCCGTTCACCCGCTGGCTCGTGGAAGTGCTTGGCCAGATACCCGTTGTCCGAGGCGACCCGGATTCCGGGAAGCGGGCGATGGAGAGCGCCGAACACGCGTTGGAAGATGGGGCGTTGGTCGGGATCTTTCCCGAAGGCAAGTGCGCCAGGCCAGGGGACGTCATTCCGTACCGGCCCGGTGTCGCCGTGCTGGCCAAGGACACGGGCGTGCCGATCATCCCGGTCCGCCTCGTCAACGCCAATGAGGTCCTACCGCTCGGGAAGAAGTTTCCGCGATCCGGAAGCACCGTGTACGTGATCTTCGGGGATCCGATCGATCCCGATGAATTCGCAACGGTCTCAGAACTACTCGACGAGGTGCAGCGACGCATCACCTGCCTGGACGTGCCGCAGTGATCAACTTCTCGATCAACTGGGCAGGCGCGTCCTCCGGCAGTAAGTGGCCCGCGTCGTCGATCCACGTGAGTCCCTGGTTGGTGACGCGTTGTTCGAGCCACTGCCCGTGAGCCGCGGGCAGGATCTGATCGTCGCGACCCCACAGCAGAGTTACGGGAATGTCGATGGTGTCGAGTAGGTGTTCGTATTCGGCGGTGTCGACCTGGCTGAGCTGTCGGTACTGCCGGTAGAACGCGGCTTGCCCGTCGGGCCCGAGCCATGGCGCCAAATAGGTTTCGAGCACACCGGGGCGATAGCCCTGTCGAGTGCCGTTACGCAAGTGAGCGGTCACCAGAGCTTCGTGGGCGTAGGCGGGGAGTCGTTCGAAAACGGCGTGGTGCTCACGGATCAGCCCGAAGAGGCCGTGCTCCCACGCGCCCCCGGTCACGGCGTCGAACAGGGTCAGATCCGAATACGCAGCGTGTTCGAGCAGCAGTGCTCGCAGCACGATGGCACCCCCGATGTCGCACGCAACTACACTGGGACACTGCAGGTTCCACTGACGAAGCAGTTCTGCAAAATTGCGTCCCTGCGCAGCGAGGGTGAGGTCCTGGTCGTCGCGTCTGTCTGATTGGCCATACCCGAGGTGATCGAAGACGTAGACACGACGCCCGCTGCGGGCGAGCGCGACCGCAACGTCCCGCCACAGGAACGACGAGTAAGGCGTGCCATGGACGAGGACGATTGGAGGCCCTTCGCCGAGGGATTCCCAGCGCACGGTGCCGTCCGCGAGTTCAGTCGATCTGCTCAAGATCCAGGTCATTCGGACTCTCTATCCGGAAGTAGCTGCGGGACAGCCTAGTTCGCCCGCGACCGCGCGCATGGCGGCGACCGCAGTCTGGACCGTCATCAACGCGTTCCCGCCGACGATGTGAAGCCCGTAGGCGTCTTCCAAGGCCACGAACGTCATGGCGAGTTGATCGTCGTCGAGCGCCGGCGTGAACGTGCCCGACTGACGGCCTGCGGCGAAGATGCCGCGATAGGTGTCCATTTGCCGCAGGTACATCTTCTGCACCAGCTCGTCGTGAAGCGCGGAATTGCCTGCGAGGAAGTCGAATTCGTAGAGCAGGCGCATGAGCGCGTCGTCCGGGCCACTCGGCAGGCCGGCCCGAACGGCGATGCCGAGTTGGGCGCGGGGATCGTCCGATTCCGCGATGAGGCGGTCGCGGTCGTCGCAGAACCGTTCGACGCCCGCTGCGTGCGCTTCGACGAGCAGTCCGTCCAGGTCGCCGTAGTAGTACAACACCGTGCCACGGCTCAGGCCGGCTTGCGCTGCGACGTCGGTCAGGGATAGCGAGCGCAATCCGCGCTTCTGGCCTGCGGCGTACGTCGCCTCGATGAGGGCCTGCCGCCGGGCGCCCTGGTTACGCGGTCGGGCCATGGGCTTGACAGTAATCCACGTCACATGCGAGCCTTCTCGTCATTCTTCGACACTAACGTCAAAGAATGATTGGGGCCACTGCCCCCCGACGAAATCGAGACCGTGATGATCCACCCGAGCACGCAGCCACCCCCGGCTGCACTCGAACCCGACGGCGCACCGGCCACCTACGCGGGCACGTACGCAGGGACCCTGTCCAGGTCGCTCGGCGTCGGCGGCAACGTCCTGATCACGCTATCCGGGATCTCGCCCGCGTCGAGCGTCTTCGTGCTCGGCGGCGCCGCGCTGGCGGCGTACGGCACCGGCGTCTTCTGGGGCTTCGCGATTGCCGGGGTGATCAGCCTGCTGATCGCCTATTGCTATGCCGAGTTGGCATCGCGCCATCCCGTCGCCGGTGGTGACTACTCGCTGGTCAGTCGAACCCTCGGCCCCGCAGCAGGCGTCGCGATCTTCTTCGTCGGACTGGTCACCCTGCCACTCATCGTCGCCGTTTTCGCGCTCGGGGTCGCCGATTACCTCGGCGTTGCGATCGGTGGACTCGACCCGGTCTGGACCGCGGTGGTGGTGACGGTGTTGGCAACGGGGACCGCCTGCCTGAACATCCGGACCAACGCCTGGGTGACGGGGGCGTTCCTCTTCATCGAGATGGCGGCGCTGGCACTGCTCACAGTGCTCGGTCTGGTGCACGTCGAACGTCCGCTGACCGACCTGCTGAGCCCGCAGGCGATCGACGCGGCGACGGGCGGGCTGGCGCCGCTGGGCATCGCCGGACTGGTGATCGCCGTGACCCAGGGCATCTTCTCGTTCAACGGATACGGCGGAGCCGTGTACTTCGCCGAGGAGACCAAGAATGCGCGACGCACCATCGCCCGCGCCGTGCTGTTGAGCGCGGTGGTGACGATTCTGGCCGAGATCATCCCGCTCGCCGCCATCCTGCTCGGCACCAATTCGCTGAGCGACCTCTTCAGTGCGGACCTCCCCGTCGAGGCATTCCTCGACGAGCGCGCCGGGCATGCCGTCACCGTCTTCGTCCTCGTCTCGATTGCGCTGGCGATCGTCAACGCCATCATCGCCATCGCGCTGCAATCCGGACGGTTGTTGTTCGCCGCGGCGCGCGACCAGGCGATGCCTGCAGCCATCGCCGCACCGCTGACCAAGGTGTCGGACACCGCGATGATGCCGTGGGTGGCCACCCTGGTGATGGGCGTGCTCGCCGTCGCAGGCTGCCTGGTCCCGATCGACGTGCTCCTCAACGCGACCGGTTCGACACTGGCGTTCAGCTATGGGTTCATCGCGTTGTCGGCGATCGTCATGCGGCGCAGGTCGGGTAAGGCCGGCTACCTCATGCCGCTGTGGCCGCTCCCTCCCGTGATCGCGCTCGTCGCCATCGCCACGATCTTCGTGATGGGCGTGCTCGACCCGAACCAGTGGCTGAGCCTCGGCATCGCGGTCGGCATCGTCGCGACGGGATTCCTCTACTACTTCTGCTACCTGCGCTCCCGCGCCGGTACTCACCTGTTGCTGCTCGAGGTGTCGGACGAGGAGGACGCGTGATCACGGACCTGCTGATCACCGGGGCGAGGGTGCGCACATTCGATCCCGCCGCGGCATGGGCCGAGGCCGTCGGCGTCACCGGTGGACGGATCAGCTACGTCGGGGCCGCGGCGGACGCTCCCGCTGCCAACCGTCGTATCGACGCTGCGGGCCGCCTGATCACGCCAGGCATCATCGACAGTCACAACCATCTGTTGTTGGGCTTCGACGAGGACGCGGTGTCGCTCGAAGGGGCACACGATCTAGCTGAAGTGCGCAGGCGCATAAACCAATTCGCGCATGCCCGAGCGGACCTCGACTGGATCTGTGCCGAGAACGCGGTCTACTCGATCGTCGAGGGCAGGCGACCCAACGCCACCGACCTCGACGGCCTGACCGACAAGCCCATCTTCGTCACCACCTACGACCAGCATTCGGTGTGGCTCAATCGGGCGGCTCTGGCAGTGCTCGGCATCGCAGGCGGCACCGACATCCCATGGGGTCGGCCCGAACGCGACGCCGTGTCGGGCGAGCCGACGGGCTGGGTGACGGATTTCTACACCAGTGCGATGACCGAAGCGGGGCTGGCCGCCTTGCAGAGCGACATCCCGATGTACTCGCCGGAGCGGCGCTACCGCAAGCTGCAGTCGAGCATGCGGATGGCTACCGCGCTGGGCATCACCACCGTCGTCGAACCTCAGGTGCCGCTGGCCGAACTGCCGCTCTTCGAGCGTGCCCTCGCGGAGGGGGTCCTGACCTCGCGGGTGATCGCCGCGCTGTTCCACCCCGTCGGTGCCGACGGCGGGTTCCGTCGGCGCCTCAGGGATGCGGTCGACGGAACGGTTGCCGATCCGATGCTGAGGCTCGGCCCGGTCAAGCTGTACGCCGACGACGTCATCGAGCCGCACACCGCACTGATGCTCGACGACTACGCCAACCGGCCCGGTGTCCGCGGGCGCCCCAGTTATCCGGGACGTGAATTGGTCGACGTGATGGGCGAACTCGACAGGATGGGTTTCCAGACGCACACCCACGCCACGGGTGATGCGGGAATCCGGCTTACGCTCGATGCGATCGAACAAGCGGCCCGCACCAACCGGACGGCGGACCGGCGGCACGGCATCGTGCACGTCGAGTGCCTGCACCCCGACGATCTACCGCGATTCCGTGCGCTCGGAGTGACCGCTGCGATGCAGCCACGGCATTGCTCGCCGGATCTGGTGGCAGGCACATGGATGGACAACGTCGGCGAGCAGCGGTGGAGCCGCGCCTGGAGATTCCGCAGTCTGCTGGATTCCGGTGCGACGGTGGCATTCTCGAGCGACTGGCAGGTCGGCGAGATGGACCCGCTGGTGGGCATCTACTCGGCGGCGACGCGTGCAGGTTTGGACGGGTCGGCGCCATGGACCCCCGACGAACGCGTTGGCCTGGACCGCGCACTGGAGGCCTACACCGTGCACGGAGCGCGTGCCTGGCACGCCGAACACGACCGCGGGAAGATCGCGGCGGGCTTGCTGGCCGACCTCGTGGTGTGGTCCGACGATCTCTATAGCCACGAACGCGAGCCCGAGGAGCTGCTGAGTCAGCACGCCGAAGTGACGCTGGTCGGCGGAAAGATCGTTCACTCAGCCGGCGCGCTCTCCGATCGTGTCGGCGCCGCGCTCGGCGAGGACCCGGTGAGCGCAGGGACGGCCGTGTCCCACGTGCACTGCCACTGACTCCCGTCAGGCGGCGGTCATGAGGTAGTCGGCCCCGCCGATGTAGACGATCCCCTGGGGGTGTGGGGAATCGGTGGCGCTGACGATGGCTGCGGCGAACTCGTCGACGGTCGGCAGTGTCCCATGTGCGCGGCGAGCATCCACTTCGACCGGATCGCGTCGTTCCAGAAGCCTGACGATGATGGTCCCCTCGATCATGTCGCCGGAGACCACGGTGAGGTGTACGCCGGCTCGACTGAACGCGGAACGCATTGCATAGAGGGCGGTTTCGCCGGCCCGCTTGCTTGCCGCGACCGCAGAATAGCCCTTCGGCACCGCCTTGTTCGGAAAGAAGTGGGCCTGGTGACTGGTGACGAAGACGATGCGCCCGTCGGCTGGCATCAGAGGCAACGCCAGCTGTGCGAGATGTCTCTGAGCGTCGCGATTGAGGCGCATGGCGTAGCCGGGGTCGGCGTCCAGTTCGAGGCCACCCGAAGCGTTCAGAATGAGGGCATCCAAGCGTCCGAAGCGCTCCCTGACGGAGTCGATCATCGCCGCTGCGTCGGCTTCATTGGAGATGTCGGCGCCGATCGTCGACGCGTGGCCGCCTGCATCGCGGATTGCTGCGGCGATGGTGTCCGCCCGATTCGCCTTCTCGCGATAGTTCACGATGACGTGCGTATCGGGGTCGGCGAATTGCCGTGCGACCTCCGCGCCGATGCCCCTCGATCCGCCGGTCACCAGGACGATTCGTGTCGGTCCGTTGTGCATGTGCGCTTCCTTCCGTCACTGGTGGTCACTGAGCGATGGGTGTAACCGTACACCGAAAATAAGGAACATAAGAGAAAGATAAGGTCACGTTAAGGTGTCGCAGCGGCGGAGCCCGACGCACGCGCCGGCCTTCGCCGCCAGGTAGTGGTGCGACGATGGGCCCATGACCGCAACGCTCGTCGCGAAGAATGTGGCCGGCGGATTCGCCCATCGCACTCTGTTCGAAGGAGTCGATCTGACCGTGGCGCCGGGCGACGTCGTCGGCGTCGTCGGCGCCAACGGTGCAGGCAAGAGCACGCTTCTGCGGATACTGGCCGGGGATCTGGAGCCGCTCGAGGGTGCGATCAGCCTCGCGCCTGCCGATGCGTTCGTCGGGTGGTTGCCGCAGGAGCACGAGCGGGTGCCGGGGGAGACCGTTGCCACCTACATTGCGCGCCGCGCAGGATGCGCCGCCGCGACGCAGGCCATGGAGGCCGCCGCCGCGGCGTTGGCAGACCCGGGCCACAGTGCGGCGGAGGCCGACGCCTACTCCGTTGCGTTGGATCGCTGGCTCGTCGCCGGCGCTGCGGATCTCGACGAACGGTTGCCCGCCGTTCTGGCCGACCTCGGGCTGGATTCTGATGCGGTGCGCCCTGAGTCGACGCTGATGACCGCTCTGTCGGGTGGCCAGGCGGCGCGGGTGGGATTGGCGGCGCTGATGGTGTCACGGTTCGACATCGTTCTGCTCGACGAGCCGACCAACGATCTGGACCTCGACGGCCTGGCGCGGCTCGAACAGTTCGTCCGTGAGCTGCGAGGCGGTGTGGTGCTGGTGAGCCACGACCGGGAGTTCTTGGCCCGCACCGTGACCCGCGTCCTGGAATTGGATCTTGCCCAGAACATCACCACCGTCTTCGGCGGCGGGTACGAAAGCTACCTGGAAGAGCGTGAGGTCGGTCGTCGGCACCGACGCGAACAGTACGACGAGTTCGCCGACAAGAAGGCCGACCTGGTCGCGCGGGCACGGACTCAGCGTGAATGGTCGAGCCAAGGTGTCCGCAATGCGATGCGCAAGGCTCCCGACAACGACAAGAACCGGCGCCGCGCGGCCACCGAGTCCAGCGAGAAGCAGGCGCAGAAGGTGCGTCAGATGGAAAGTCGGATCGCCCGCCTCGAGGAGGTCGTCGAGCCGCGCAAGGAATGGACACTCGAGTTCACCATCGGGGCCGCGGAGCGGTCGAGTTCGGTCGTCGCGACACTCGACAATGCCGTTGTGCGACAAGGTGAATTCGTCCTCGGCCCGGTGTCGCTGCAGGTCGACGCAGGCGAGCGGATCGGGATCACCGGCCCCAACGGGGCGGGAAAGTCGACATTGCTGAGGCTCCTCCTGGGTCGCCGGCAGCCCGATGACGGTCGCGCGAGTCTGGGCGCAAATGTCGCCATCGGCGAGATCGACCAGGCCCGAGCCGATTTCACCGGCCCTGGGCGACTCGTCGATCGATTCGAGCAGCGTGTGCCGTCGTGGTCGACTGCCGACGTGCGCACCCTGCTTGCGAAATTCGGCTTGCGCGCCGACCACGCGGAACGCCCAGTCGACGACCTCTCACCCGGTGAGCGAACCCGCGCAGGCCTTGCGCTGCTGCAGGCGGCGGGCACCAATGTGCTGGTGCTCGACGAACCGACGAACCACCTCGACCTCGTCGCCATCGAGCAGCTCGAGCAGGCACTCGAGACCTTTGACGGTGCGCTGTTGCTGGTGACGCACGATCGTCGGATGTTGCAGAACGTCCGGTTGGATCGTTCGTGGCTTGTCGACAACGGCCGGGTGGCAGATTTGTAGCCTCAGGCTAGCGGCTGTCAAGAATGCGTAAGTATTTGCTCAGCAAGTGTCAAGAGCGTGTGCGAGACCGGTCTACGGGCAAGCAGGCGCGTACATCTGGATCCATGACACCTGCTTTAGAGACCCCGAACCATCCTCCGCGACTGCATGACTCGATTCAGCTGACGCGCAGCGTCATCGCGGGCGCCGGATATGGCGTGCCCGCGTCCGCGCTGAACGATCACGCCTTGGCGACCTGGGTTCGGGAGCAGGGCATCACGGTCACCGCCCACGACGACGATGACTTGGACTTCTTGCAGTACAACCGCATTCGGTCCAGCCAGATCGTGTTCCGGTGCGGCCCGGCGACCGCGTGTATGCGCCGGGCGGTGAACCTCGGCGTCTTTCGCTTCATCGTGCGCACGGAACAGCACATCGCCCGTTTGGGCGAGATCGCTCAGCGGACGCTCTACGTCTACCTCGACGACCGCTCCCCGCTGGTGCTGGGGGCCCGCCGATTGAAGGTCGTCGGACTACACAGCGACGTGGACGACTCCGGGGGTGCATTGGAATGGGCGTCGGCAGCCGAGCGGCTGCTGTGCCGGTCGGCGCTGTTGAAGACCTGCGGTTCGCCGATACATCGGATCATGCTCAGCGGTGGATCGACGGAGATTTGGTTGAATGACCAAGCACCGCAATTGACGGCGATAGTCAATGCCGTCGACGACGCGTTGCGTGACGGATGCGAACGGTGGCAGGTCGCACGGCCAGCCGTGACATTGGCGCCGGCGGCCGAGACGAGCAGGGTGTTGGTCCGGTCCATGCCAGCTGCGTGACCTCAGCCCGCCAATCCATGCGAAGGCTCTCGTGAGGACGGCTTGGGTGCGGCTTGTAGCGTATCGACGGTGATCTCCACTCGTGTGTCTCCTTCCGTCGCCCTGGCAGCCTGCGCCGCGTCGTTCGCCATGACGCTCGCCGCCTGCGCCACCACCGCCGAAACCGCATCGGCTGCCGGCACGTGCCCAACGGCAGCACCGCAGAGCGGTGCCCCAGCAGGTTGGACCCTTGCGGGGACCACCGGCAGCATCTCGGTCATTGGGCCGACGGACACGACGGCACCGCTCGTCAACGTTCAGGGACCGTTCAGCGTGACCGAGACCGACGTGCACACGCTGACGACCGGTGACGGCCCCGTCGTCAAGAACTCGCAGACGGTTTCGGTCTGCTACCAGGGCGTCAACGGTCGCGACGGGTCCGTCTTCGACAGCAGCTACCAGCGCGGTGCCCCGGCGGAGTTCTCGCTCCTCCGCGTGGTGCCGGGCTTCCAGAAGGCGATCGCAGGACAGAAGGTCGGGTCGACGGTCGCGGTCGCGATGGCCTCTGCCGACGGCTACCCGGACGGTCAGCCCAGCGCGGGCATCCTGCCGGGTGACTCGCTCGTCTTTGCGATCAAGATCCTCGGCGCCAGCTGAGCTGGGTGCCCTACTGGCCCGCGTTGCGGGCCAGGTCGATGGCGAAACTGTTGACGAAGCGCCCCGCGCCAGGATCCCCCTGGCCGCACGAGCCGTCGGACTCCCCTGGACGCTTCACCCACAGGAAGGCGTCGACGTTTCCGTTCCCCGTCGCGGTGGTCGGCGCGGCGCCGAGCGCCCGGCCGGAGGGGTTGCACCAGTACATCTCGCCGTCAGCCGGTCCGGCTCCGTTGCGGGATGTGTCGATGACGTAGTGCGCACCGTTCGTCATCCCCGAAATCGCGTCGCCGTAGCCGACTTCCTCACCCGTGGTGAAGAAGTTCGCGGTGTTGAGGCTGAACCCTCGCGCCTTACCGATACCGACCTGGTTGAGCATGCCGGCCATCTTGTCGGCGCTTGTCCAACGCGAGTGACCGGCGTCGATGTACACCGCGGTGGCCGGGTTGCGGGTCAGACTGTCGACGGCGTAGCTGATCAAGTCGAGGCGTTCCTGGCGCTGGCCTGCTGACAGACAGTCGGCCATGGCCAGCGCGTCGGGTTCGAGGATGACCGCGGCAGGCCCGCCACCGATGGCGCCTGCGACGCCGTCGATCCAGCCCTTGTAGGCGTCGGCCGACCCGAACCCACCGGCGGCGAAGCTCCCGCAGTCGCGGTGCGGGATTCCGTAGAGCGCCAGAATCGGCATGGTGCCGGCAGCCTGCGCCGCGGAGATGTACTTCGCGTCGACGGCGGGAGTAGACAGGTTGTCCATCCAGTAGGCCGTCGGTGTGTTGGCGATGGCGTTGAGTTCGGGACTCGGCGGGCTCGCACCATCGGCGGCGGCCTTGGCCTTCGAGGACGGGTTGACGTAGAAGTTCTGTCCGTCGAGCGGGTTGGCGTTGTCGACCAGGCGCACTGCCGGGGCACGGCCGGCCTCCAGGTCAGTGGAGGAAACGAAGCCCGCGACGGCCGTAACCGCGAGGAAGGGAACGATCCATCGTGCGACTCGACCAGCAGCTGAGGACATCACCCCGAGAAAAATAGTGCCATCACGCAGTTAGCGCCAATCTGCCCTCGCTACATCTGCCAATCCTGGGCGCCGTCGTTCTCGTTGTAGGTGCCGACGGAATTCTTGACGACGACGGGGTCCCCAGTGCCGAAGTTGTCGTAGAACCACTGCGCGTTCGCCGGGCTGATATTGGGGCACCCGTGGCTGACGTTGCGCTTGCCCTGATCGTTCACCGACCACGGAGCGCCGTGGACGAAGATGCCGCTGTTGCTGATGCGGACGGCGTCTTGGACTTTGAGCTTGTAGCCCTCGGCCGAATCGATCGGAACGCCGTACGTGGACGAGTCCATCACGATGTCGGCGAACCTCTCCAATACGTAGTAGGTGCCATTCGGGGTTTCGTAACCCTTCTTGCCGAGCGACACGGGGATCGTCTTCTCGAGTTTGCCGTTGCGGACGACCTCCATCTGGTGCGTCGCGTCGTCGATGGTCGCGACGAGCGCGTCGCCGGTGCGGAAGCTCGACTTGGTCCCGCCGGCATCGATGTCGACCGTGGTGTTCGCGGGCCAGAAGTCGATGGGCCGCCATCTCAGCTGAGTGTCGCTCATCCAGTAGAACTTGCCGGGCACCGGCGGATTGGACGAGACGTGCACCGCCTGCTCGGCGAGTGGTCGGTCCGCGATGGGCCGCTGGAAGTTGATGACGATCGGCTTCGCCACCCCGACCATTGAGCCGTTGACCGGGTTGAACGTCGGGGGCGCGAAGACGGGTGGCCCGACGTAGGTCGTCGGATTCTGGCCGGCGGGTGCCGGTGGAATGGGGATCGCCGGGTTCAGGGGGAACAGTCCTGGCGGGACGGGCATCTCGGAGTCTGGCTGAGCCAAGGCCGGTGCGGAGTACGCCAGCCCGCCCACGACTCCCGACGCGATCAAGGCGGTGACGAACCCGTGTCTCATTCGATGCCGCATCGTCACCCTGTCCACTCCCTAAAGAACTTATCTACTACGTACGTACTTTGTCAGTAGATAACAATACAGAAGTTACGGCACTCATGACGACGCGTCCTCGTCCTCCATCGATTAACGTTTGCGGAGAACGGGTTTCGGCGACGGACCGTGACCTCCCCGTTACCTACGGCGTGCGACTCCAGCTTCCGAATGCGAAGTCGCACAATGAATTACACAACTGTAGTTCTGTTACGAGTGTGACTAGCGGGGCTGAAGTGATGTACCTTCAAAACGTGTCCGGTGTTCTTACGTACTTAGTTGGGCCGTAGATGAGCGCGACAGAGCGGCGAATCGGCCGCAGGCGGCTCCTCCTTCTCGGGTGTGCGGTTGTCGCCATGGTCCAGGCGACGCCCGCCCAGGCTGATCCCGTCGGCGGAGGTTGGGACCCGTTGCTGCCGAAACTCCTGAGTGCAGGGGCGCCAGGGGATCCGTTGGCGATCGCCAACGCCTCGCTACAGGCCACGGCCAATGCGGCCCAAACCACCATGGACATGGGACGCCAGTTCTTGACGGGTCTTGGCATCATCCCGGATGCCGATCCAAGCGCCAGTATCCGAGGCAACCGCGTGTACGGCAAGCAAGCCATCGAGTACGTGATCCGTCGAGCCGGATCGCAGATGGGCGTGCCCTATTCCTGGGGCGGCGGCAGTCTCACCGGACCAAGCCGTGGAATCGACTCCGGCTCGGGCACTGTCGGGTTCGACTGCTCCGGCCTGGTGCGCTACGCGTTCGCAGGTGTCGGCGTGCAGCTTCCCCGTTTTTCCGGCGACCAGTACGACGCCGGCCGCAAAGTCCCTCCGTCCCAAGCCAAACGCGGTGACGTGTTGTTCTGGGGTCCGGGAGGTGGCCAACACGAGGCGCTCTATCTCGGGGGCGGTCAGATGATCGAAGCGCAACAAACCGGGGTGCCGGTGAAGATCTCGCCCGTGCGTACCGGTGGCATGACGCCCTACGTAACCCGCATGATCGAAAGCTAGTGGCCCCTACCCTGATGTTCAGGCCAGCCGATGTCGTCGCAGGAAGGAGATGGCAATGCAACAGCGCGCTTTCGGCGACCTTGAAGCGGTGATCATGGATCGCGTCTGGGATCACGAAGAGGCCGTGACCGTACGAGAAGTCTTCGACGAACTCTCCGCAGAGCGCCAGATCGCGTACACCACCGTTCTTTCGACGATGGACAACCTGCACCGGAAGAACTGGCTGCAGCGCGAGCGCAGCGGCAAGGCGTACCTCTACACGGCGGCGATGAGCCGGGAGGAACGGTCGGCGAGATTGATGCGGGACGCCTTCGAGTCAGGCGGCGACACCGACATGGTGCTGGCGTTCTTCGTCGAGAAGATGAACGCAGAGGAATCCGCGCAATTCAAGGCAGCCCTGCGGCGTGCGGGACGCCAACGGTGACCACGGCTCTGTGGCTGCTGGTCTATGGCGGCGTGCTGACGTGGCTGGCTCCGCCGCTGCTGACGCGTTTGACGCGTTCCGGCGTCACCCCGCACATGGGAATTGCGGCCTGGCTGACTGCGATCGGCGCGGCCCTGCTGTCCTGGATCGGGGCGGTCGCGCTGATCGCCGTCGCCGCGGTGGACGGTATCAAGGACTCGTCGGCAGTGACGTTGTGTCTCAAGCTGTTCGGTCTCTCTGAGCGCGCCCCTCTGCCAGGCCGACTTGGTTCGGTGGTGCTGATCGTGACGGCCGTGGCCATCTCAGTCGTCGTGATCGGCCGCGTCAGCCGGTCGGTCCTCGGCCTACGTGCCCGTAGTCACGAGCACGCGCGTGAGGCCAGGATGATCGGACACCCCACCGATAGCCCAGGAGTGATCGTCGTCGACGCGCACCGCCCTGCGGCCTACTGCGTCTCCGGTAAACCCAACGCGATCGTCGTCACGACGGGCGCACTGGATGCATTGGATCGCTCCCAGCTTTCCGCAGTGCTCGCCCACGAGAACGCCCACATCGCCGGTCACCACCACCAGCTCCTGATGGTCCTGCGAGGGCTGGCGACCAGCCTTCCCCGCCTTCCGCTGTTCCGCAGCGGTGCCGCCGCGGTCGCCGACCTCTTGGAGATGTGCGCCGACGACGCCGCGGCACGGCGGTTCGGGACCAGACCGCTGCTCGCCGGCCTGCTCACTCTGGCTGGGCCACAGCGCTTACCGGCCGACGGGCTCGCTGCCGCGGGCACCGCGGTGCTCGCCCGCGCAGTGCGGCTGGCCGATCCGGCCCAGCCGGGGATGCAATGGCGGCAGCGCATCGCCCTTGGGGCAACGATGGTCTCGACGGTCAGCGCGCCCGCGGTGATCGACTTGCTCTGTCACTGAAACTGATTGGCCACCGCGGTTCGCCGATAGGGTTGCGCCATGCCCGTCGTCGAGGTCTCGGAGATGGTGTCTGCCTACGCAGCCCAGTTCAATCGATCACTGCTTGGCCGGCACGCAGTAGCGTCACCGTTGGGCCTATGGCTGTTGCTGGCGCTGGTCGGTCCCGCAACCGAGGGTGCCGCGCGCCGCGACCTCGAGGCCGTCCTCGGTACGACGGTCGACGACGCCGCAGTGCGGGCACGGACACTGCTGAGCGAACCGCATCCCGCGGTGTCCGCGGCGGCGGCAGTGTGGGACCGCGAGCTGGGCCCCGCCTTCGATGAATGGGCGCGAACTCTGCCCGACGTCGTAGAACGAGGCCCGATGCCGAATCAGGCGCAGGCCAACGCCTGGGCGCAGGCTCGCACGAACGGGCTGATCGACGAATTCCCGCTCCAGATACACGAATTGACCAGGCTGGTGCTCGCCTCGGCGCTGGCGGCCGACATCACCTGGGCCGTGCCACTGGACACTACCGACGATCTCGGCGGCGAATTCGGTTCGGTGATCGCCCGCGCTCTGACGCTTGATTTTGGGATCCAGTTGGTGGCCGAGACCGACGCGGCCGGGTTGGTTGCGGTCGCAGCACCACGTGCATCGTCGGCGCTGGACGTCCTCAGCGTGATTGCGGCACCTGATGTGACGCCCGCCGATGTGGACACCGCGGCGCATCAGGTCGCCGCGATGCTGCGAGGAGACGAACGAGCTGCGCGCCAGGTGCCAGTCGAAGAGCTGGCAGACGGCCACGCGTGGACCGTGACCGACCGACGGGAAAAACGCTTTGGTGGCCCATCCGTCCAAGCAGAGTGGCGCAGCCATCTGCCGGCCTGGTCGGCGACGAGCGACCACGACCTGACGACCGCTCCCGGCGTGCCGTTGGTGTTCGACGCGCTGACCGGTTTTGCACGGGAAGAGGACTTGCCGGTCGACTTCAGCGCGAAGCAGACCGCCGTCGCCTCCTATTCGAAGACCGGATTCAAGGCGGCAGCCGTGACCGCGATCGCGATGGCCGCAGGCAGTATGCCCTCGCGCCCCAAGGTGCGCGAGGTGTTGGTGCGGAGAATCGAGCTGCGCTTCAACCGCCCCTACGCGGTCCTGGCGTGCGCCGCGCGAGATGAGGGGCCATCGGCATGGCGCGGGTTGCCGGTGTTCAGCGCGTGGATCACCGAGCCGGAAGAGACTGCCGCCGAACAGCCCGGCCCACCGCAACCAGTCCCAGTTCGCCGCTGAGCCGTTCAGGTGGCCGTGGTTCAAGGGTTTCCAACTTCCCGAGCAAGGCATTCAGTTCGTGGACCATGTCCGTCTCCGTCTGAACATCTGCGATGACCACCGCCGCGCGGCTTGGCGTCGACCTGCTGAACCAAACATATGCGTCCGGTCCCGTACGCGATCGCCGCCCGGACAGAAAAGGCCAAACGACCGGCCACTCTGGCGCGACGCATCGAAGAGGGCATCGGGCCGCTGCGTCGGGGCGAGGTGCCGGACCGGAAATCGACTCACTAGCAAATATTGGCTATAGCCGATGACAGTAAATATCGAATACGGCAAGTACTTCATATCAAACACATATAAGTAACGCAGGTAACACTCAGAATGCACTTAGGAAATTGGCATCGAACCGGCGATTGGACATTGTCTGAAACGCGAAAGCCGCGAAGCCACTTGGTGTCCAAGTGTCTCCGCGGCTTCGAGTCGGCTATGCATGCAGAGGTGGTGGCCACCCGCTGCTCGGCCCTCAGTTTCCGAAGAAGGGGGCCGGTGACGAGAACTCGCCGTAGCTCCGTGCCTCCGACACGTGAGGAGGTGTGACCTGGATAGACACGCTGCCAGGCGATTGAGTGGTGGTGGCGGTACCCCCAGGGTTGGTGGTGGTGACCGCGTTGGCCGCCGACGCACCAGGTGCCCCCGCGATCGCCGCCGCTGCGGCTCCGGTGGCGATCATCGTGGCGATGTAACGTAGCTTCATGTCATTCCCCTTGTTCGATTTCTTAACTTGATGGACGTGCAATCAGTGGCCGATTCAAGTGCTTCTAGTAGATAGGCCAGCTGGTTACAAAACCCAATCTAATGGCGTTTCGCCGATTGCCCAGGCCTTCATACGAAACGCAAATCTTGAACCTGAAATGGGTGGCAATGGCAAACGCAGCGTCCGGGCACCGGCAGCCCTAGGAAAACCTGGCTACTGCCTGACCATCCGACTCTGGCCGAGACTCGACTCGTGGAAACGACGAACAGCAGTAGGTGCGACCGTGTACGAGATCGGCTGCGACCTTGCCCGACTCGCCGACGTGCGCGCCGCGGGTCGGAAGGTCAAGGATCTACTCGACGCGATCCCCGGTGTTTCATCGCCGACGCGATCGGGTCCGGCGCTCGCGTCGATCGTCGTCGACGACCGCTGGGCGTACCTCATGGACGGCGCATTCGTCGTCAAAGGCGAAGAGCGCCAAGTGAAGCCGTTCGCGCAGGATCCAGTTCGCGAGGCAAGGCTGTGGGAGGCCACGGCCCAGCTCCCCGGCTTCAACTCCTAGCTGCCGTCAGGGCGCACCCAGCGCGGCCGACATCTGGTCGGCGATCGACCGGGTGAACCTGCCCGCCTCGTCGAGGTGGGCGCCCAACCGCTGCTTGGGTGCCGAGACGTTGATGGCGGCAATGATGTCTCCACGGAATCCGTAGACCGGCGCCGAGACACCAACCACGCCGGGTTCGAACTCCTCGTCGACGGACGCGTACCCGTGCTTTCGAATCGCGTCGACGTGGGCGAGGAGGCCGGCCAGCGTCACCCGTGGCGCCGCAGGCCAGTCGGCGACGTTCTCGCGGATCGCGCTGGGCGCCGCAGTGGGCGTGGTCTGGTGCGGGAAGTGGTCCCACCAACGGGTGAGTGTCTCGTTGTCCCACGCGCTCAGCAGGGTGCGGCCCGCCGAGGTGGTGTACGGGTCGACAGACGTTCCCTCCCAACCAATCCCGCGGAACGCGTGTGACGCCAGCTCACTGTGCAGGGTCAGCACCTTGTTGCCGCGCAGCACGCACAGGTGGGTGGTCTCGTTGAGCCCGGCAACCACCTTGCGCAGGAAGGGCGCGCTCATGTGCGCCAGGTGAGTCTCGGTGGAGCGGGTCGCCAGCGCGAAGAGTCGCCAGCCGGGCCGATAGGCCTTGGTGTCGTCGTCGCGGGTCACCAGCCCGGCGTCGGCCAGGGTGGCCAGCGCGCGTGACACCTGGGCCTTGTCGCGGCCTGCGAGTTCTGCGATCCGAGAGACCCCGAGTCCGCCGGCGCGGGCCTCCGGCTTGGCCAGGACCTCGAGCAGTTCGACATCGCGGATCAGCCCGGATCCGTACGTGCGTTGGTTCGACATTAATGAACCTCCTAGTTGATGATTGTGCAACTGTCGTTGATCCCCTGTCAACGCCTCGATTACATTCACACAGGCAAGTGGTGCGCGTCACAGCACCACACGGGAACCAAGGAAAGAAGCGCGATCACATGACAGCGACCGACATCCAACAGCCGCCGGGCGAACCCGTTGTAGGTCCCAAGGCCTGGCGATTCCTGAAGAAACTGACGATCGTCACGGCCGGCGGCATGTTCATCGACGGATACATCTTCGCCGTGATCGCCGTGACCATGGCACTACAGACCTTCAAGGACGACCTCGGCGTCACCCCGACGTGGGCGGGGCTCATCTCCTCGGCGACGCTGATCGGCATCTTCGTCGGCGCCATCACCTTCGGCTACATCACCGACAAGGTGGGGCGACGGGTCATGTTCCTCGCCGACCTGGCCGGCTTCGCGATCGCATCTCTGCTGTTGTACTTCGTCCAGGAACCGTGGCAGATGTTCGTCCTCGGCCTGGTGATGGGCCTTGCAGTCGGCGCCGACTACGCGATCGGCTCACCACTGATGTCCGAGTTCGCGCCGACGTCGTTGCGCGCCCGGCTGACGTCCTTCCTGCAGATCGCATGGAACCTCGGGTACGTCGTGGCATTCCTGATCGGCTACCTCATCACCCGCGCGCATCCGGAACAGTGGCGACTCGTTCTCGCTTCGGCCGTCATCCCCGCCGCGCTGTGCCTGATCGCCCGCCACGGGTTGCCTGAGTCACCGCGCTGGCTGCTGTCGAAGGGCCGCCGAGAAGAGGCCGAAGCCGTTCTCGCAAAACTGGATTGGACGCTGGAGTCCGGCGACTTCGTCGAGGAACGCTCCGAGCACACCAAGTTCAGCGCCATCTTCTCGCGTGACTACATCGGCCGGACCGTCTTCGTGTCGGTCTTCTGGACGTGCCTGGTGCTGCCGTACTTCGCGATCATCTTCTTCCAGGCCGACGTGCTGGCCGCGCTGCACCTCGACAATCCGATCGCCGCCGCACTGCTCGGCACGTTCGTCGCACTGGCCGGCGCGGTGCTCGGCTGGTTCCTCGTCGAACGCATCGGCCGACGCAAGCTGCTGATCGTGCCGCTGTGGATCACCGGCATCGCGCTGTTCGTCGTGGCCTTCGACGCGTCGCTGCCGGTTGGCGTGGTGGCCGTCGCGTTCTTCACCTACCTGTTCGCCTACGGCGCGGCGTCGATCCTCTGTGGCGTCTACCCGATGGAACTGTTCCCGACGGCGGTGCGCACCACGGCCGTCGGCTTCGCGAGCTCGGCCAGTCGGGTCGGCGCGGCGATCGGCACGTTCCTGCTGCCGATCGCGTTGCAGCACTGGGGCGTCGGATTCACGATGGCGATCATGGGCGCCGTGTGCATCATCGGCGCGGTGGTGTCGCAGTTCATGGCGCCGGAGACCACGGGACGGTCACTGTGCGAGGCCAGCTCACCGCAAGCCCGTGGGCGTACGCCGAAACTCAACCCCGCGTTGGCAACCCGCACCGGCCAAGCGTGACCACCAGAATCGAAAGGAAGAGCATGCCCAGCCACGAGAACGTCGAACTCGGAGAATCGTTCGTCGATCCCGGAGTCAACGCGGCCCACATCAACACCATCCTCGGCCCACGCGGCAGCGCCGCCGAAACCGCTTGGACCACAGGCCTCGCCACCCCGTCGACCGGCCACGAACCGTTCGTGGTGATCATGCGGCCGGGCGTGCCGGTGCAGCCGTTCACCCTCTTCGTCTCCAAGGCCGCGCCCGCCAACGACCGGCACGGCGAATTGATCTGGGGCGCCGCGCAAGCGGGCGTCGCCGCCGGTGTCGCCGACAGCGTTGCCTCCGGCACCGTCGCGGCCGACGCGGCAGCCGATCTGCGCCTCATCGTCGCGGTGTGGGTCAACCCCGCCGCCGACGACGGCGAGGCGGTGTACCGCAACAACCGCCTCGCCACTGCCACGGCGCTGGCCAACGGCCATGCGGGCGAGCCCAACGTCGAGACGGTGCTCAAGACACGCGGCCAGATCGCCAACCCCTTCTTCACCCCTGCCGACGGCGGTGCCGCAGGCACCGAGCCCAGTGAGCAGCAGTCGTGAAGATCACCAGCATCCGCATCCAAAAGTTGCGCCAGCAGCTCGATCCACCGTTCTTCGCCGCGTGGGATCCTGTTCCGCGCAGCCATTTCGACGCCACGATCGTCACCGTCGAAACCGACGAAGGCATCGTCGGCATCGGGTCTGGCGACACCATGGACGGGTTCGCCGCCTACGAAGAACTGTTCATCGGCACCGATCCGCTCAACATCGTCGAACAGGTCAAGCGGATCGAGACCATCAACTTCCACGCCGGACGGTTCTGGCCGCTCGAGGTGGCGTTCTGGGACATCATCGGCAAGGTGGCGAACCTGCCCGTGTCGCAGCTGTTCGGCGGCGCCGCCCGCAAGGTCGCGGCCTATGCGTCGACGGGCGAGCTACGCAATCCTCAGGAGCGGGCCGAGTCGGCACTGGCGATCCGGGAGGCCGGCTTCCAGGCGATGAAGATCCGCGTCGATCCGCACAACTTCGACGCCGGTCTCGCCTCCGTCGCGGCGGTGCGGGCCGCCGTCGGCGACTCACTGCGAATCATGGTGGACCTCAACCAGTCCTGGCGGATGGCCGGTGACACCCAGACCCCTCACGACTACGTCGCCGCCCGTCGTGCCGTCGAGCAGTTGCGCGATCTCGACGTGTTCTGGGTGGAGGAGCCGCTGCCATACGCCGACCGGGACGGGCTGCGCCGGCTGCGCGCCGAGACCGGGGTCCGGGTCGCGGCCGGAGAAATGATCTCGTCGGTCGCCGAGGTGCTGAACTACCTCGAGCACGACGTCCTGGACGTCTACCAGATGGACGTGGTGCTGGCCGTCGGCATGCTGCGCGCGCGGACACTGGCCGAACTCGCCATGTACAAGAACCGCACGTTCACCCCGCACTCGTGGACCAACGGCATCGGGGTGCTGGCCAACCTTCACGTCAGCGCAGGCGTCGGCGGTGGCCCGTACTTCGAGTTCCCCTACGACCCGCCGGGCTGGACGCCCGCGCGGCGGGACTTCATGCTGACCGCGCCGGTCGAGATCGACGACGAGGGTTACCTGCACGTTCCTGACGTCCCAGGAATCGGCGCCGAACTCGACGAGGAGGCGTGCCAACGATGGGCACTCTGATGCACCAGACGAAGGTCGAGCTGGCTGCCTTCCCGAATCGGCTCTTCATCGACGGCGATTTCGTCGACGCCGCCGGCGGCGAGACGTTCGAGAAGATCACGCCGATCGACGGAACCGTCCAGGGTGCGGTCGCGTCCGGCCAATCGGCTGACGTCGACCGCGCGGTGGCCGCGGCGAAGACGGCGTTCGAGGACGGCCGCTGGTCGAACCTCGATCCCGCCGAGCGCAAGCGCCTGCTGCTGCGCTTCGCCGACGAACTCGACGGTGCCGCAGAACGAATCGCCATGGCAGAGACGATGGACGTCGGCAAGCCGATCGCCAATACCCGCGCGGTCGACGCTCCCGGCACCGCGGCGACGATCCGCTGGTACGCCGAGACGATCGACAAGACCTACGACGAGATTGCACCGGCGCCCGCCAAGCGGCTGGCCCTGGTCACCCGCGAGCCACTTGGCGTCGTCGGCGCGGTGGTGCCGTGGAACTACCCGTCGATGATTCTGTCGTGGAAGGTCGGGCCTGCACTGGCCGCAGGCAACACCGTGGTGGTCAAACCCGCCGAGCAATCCCCACATTCGGCATTGGTGATCGCCGAGGCGGCCGCCCGGGCCGGGCTGCCCGATGGCGTGTTCAACGTGGTGACCGGGTTCGGCGAGACGGCTGGCCGCGCGCTGGGGCTGCACCCCGACGTCGCCAAGATCGCCTTCACCGGGTCCACCGCAGTGGGCCGGATGTTCCTGCGGTACGCCGCCGACTCCAACGGCAAGCAGGTGTCGGTGGAGGCCGGCGGCAAGTCACCGCAGCTGGTGCTGCGGGACGCCAAGGACCTGCAACACGTCGCAGAGACGGTGGCGTGGGGGATCTTCTACAACGTCGGTCAGACCTGCAACGCGGGCTCCCGGCTCATCGTGCATGCCTCGATCGCCGACGAATTGGTATCGCGGATCGTCGATTTCACCAAGGACGCCTTCGTTCCTGGTGATCCACTCGACGACGCGACCCAGTTTGGTGCGGTCGTCGACGAACGACAGCTCGCCACGGTCTGCGACTACATCGATCGGGGCAAGCGCAGCGCCCGGCTGGTGACCGGAGGCGAGCGGGCCCGGGTGGAGACGGGCGGGTGCTACGTGCAACCCACAGTGTTCACCGACGTCGACAACGACGACGTCATCGCACAGGACGAGATCTTCGGCCCCGTGCTGACCGTCAGCACCTTCGCCGACGAGGCCGACGGCGTCCGGATGGCCAACGACACCAGATACGGGCTAGCTGCCTCGGTGTGGACGGCCGATCTGTCTGCGGCACACCGGGTATCGCATGCACTGCGGGCGGGCACCGTGTGGGTGAACACCTTCGACGAGTCGAGCGTGATCACCCCGTTCGGCGGCTTCAAGGACACCGGCGCCGGCCGCGACAAATCGCTGCACGCCATCGACAGCTACACCGCATTGAAGACAACTTGGATCAACTGGGAATGAGAACCGTGACGGACACCTTCAATCCACTGGTCGGCTTCATCGGCCTCGGCCACATGGGCGGCCACATGTCGGCGAACCTACTGGCCGCCGGCTGCCGCCTCGTCGTGCACGACACCAACCAGGAGGCGGCGGCCCGCGCGGTCGACCTCGGTGCGCGACAAGCTGATTCGGTGACCGACCTGGCCGCCGAGTGCGACGTCGTCATCACCATGCTGCCAGGACCGCCGCAGGTCGAGTCCGTGATCCGGACGATGGCACCCCACCTGCGCACCGGGGCGGTGTGGGTGGACATGTCCACCTCGACACCGGCCGCCGCGCGGGTCGTCGACGACCTGCTGGCCACCCGCGGTGCCGCCCGGCTCGACGCACCGGTGTCCGGGATGGCCAAGGGCGCCTCGGCAGGCACCCTACAGATCTTCGTCGGCGGCGACGCCGAGGTGTTGGCCCGGGTGCGTCCGCTGTTCGACGTCATGGGCGACCCGCAACGCGTCCTGCACGTCGGCGGGTTGGGCGCGGGGTACACCGTGAAGCTGATGATCAACCAGCTGTGGTTCTCGCACCTGGTGGCCACCGCCGAGGTACTGACCATCGGGATGAAGGCCGGCGTCGACCTCGGCACGCTGCACGACTCGCTGCTCGCCAGTCCCGCCGCCAGCAACTTCCTCGCCAACGATCTGCCCGCGGTGTTCGACGGCGACTACGACGAGTCGTTCGCGATGAAGCTTGCCTGCAAGGACCTGGGCCTGTCGATCGACCTCAGTCGCGACGTCGGGGTGCCCGCACCGCTGTCCGCCCAGGTCGAGCAGATCTACCGAATTGCGTTGGCCCAGTACGGTCCCGACGCAGGTGAGATGACCCCGGTGCGGCTGGCCGAGGACATCGCCGGCGTGCAGCTTCGGCCACGCGTGCTGGGAGCGGTGTCATGAGCACACCCTGCTGCGCCTACCCGCACTCCGTCCGCGGCGAGCAGTGGGACCACGCGGTCTCCAGCCACGTGGTCAACGGCGTCGGCTCGGCGTCGCGGCTGGGATCCCTGCTGCGCGAACACGGCGCCACCAGGGTGCTCATCATCACCGATCCCGGGCTGCGCAAGACCGGCATGGTCGACGACGTGGCGGCGCACATCCGCAAGGCGGGACTGTCGGTCCACATCCACAGCGAGATTCCGGCGAATCCGTCCACGGGCTCCCTCGACGTCGCCACCGACGTCGCCCGCGACTGCCGCGCGGATTACGTCGTAGCCATCGGCGGCGGATCGGCTCTCGATGCCTCCAAAGCCGTTGCATTGCTGGCCAACACCGAGCTGAGTGCCGAGACGCTGACGGGGTCGGAGGAGATCAGCGCGCCTGCACTGCCCATCGCGGCGATCCCCACCACGGCGGGCACCGGCGCGGAGACCAATGGCTTCGGCGTGATGGAGAGCAGCGACCACCGCAAGGTGTACATCGGCAGCGACCAGACCGTGCCGGAGTTGGTGATCCTCGATGCCGAACTGACGCTGGGCCTGCCGGCCACCGTGACGGCCGCGTGCGGTTTCGACGCGATCATCCACGGCGCCGAATCGCTGCTATCGGCAGGCGCGACGACGCTGTCGCGGGCGTACGCGGCGGAGTCACTGCGCCTGGCCACCGCGGCGCTGCCCGTCGTCGTCGCCGACGGCAGTGACATCGAGGGTCGCAGCCAGATGATGGTCGGCGCGCACCTGGCGGGCCGTGCCCTCACCTTGAGCGGTCTTGGTCTAGTGCACGGCATCGGGCACTCGATCACCGCGACCAACGGCACGCCGCACGGTGTCGCGCTGGCATCGGTGGCCGGGCCTGCGATGCGCTTCGGCATCGACGCCGCTCCGGCGAGGTATGCCGACCTGGCCCGTGCGCTCGGCGTCGACTCTGCCGACCGGGCCGTCGACCTGATCGCAGCCATCGCCGAGACCGTTGGGCTGCCAGGCACATTGGCTGCGGTCGGTATCACCGAGGATGAGGTCGGGGTCATCGTCGAGAAGACGCTTGCCGACGCGGTCACCCGCAACACCCCCCGCGTGCCGAGCGCGCACGAACTCGAGGCGCTACTGCGCGACGGGCTCGACGGACAGAAGGAGAACGCCCGTGGCGCATGACCGTATGACCGCGAGGACGCTCGTCGCATCGGTCCCCACGCAGCTATACATCGACGGAACCTGGTGCGACGCATCGGGCGGCGCGCGCTTCGCCGTGCTCGACCCCAGCGATGCATCCGTGCTGGGCGAGGTCGCCGACGCCACCGTCGACGACGCTCTGCGGGCGCTCGCCGCCGCCGATTCCGCGCAGCAGGTGTGGGGCGCCACGTCGGCCCGGGTCCGCGCCGACATCCTGCGGCGCGCCTTCGATCGGGTGACCGAACGCGCCGACGACTTCGCCGCGCTGATCAGCCTGGAGATGGGCAAACCCCTGGCCGAGGCCAGCGGCGAGGTCGCTTACGGCGCCGAGTTCCTGCGGTGGTTCTCCGAGCAGGCCGCCCACGTCGCAGGAAGCTATGCGCCAGCACCGGCCGGCGGGTACCGCGTCATCACCACCAAGGTGCCGGTGGGTCCGGCACTGCTCATCACGCCGTGGAACTTCCCACTGGCCATGGCAACTCGCAAGATCGGCGCCGCGCTGGCGGCCGGCTGCACGTGCATCGTCAAGCCCGCCGCGCAGACGCCGCTCACGCTCGCTCTGCTGACCGGGGTGATGGATGAGATCGGTGTACCGGCTGGTGTTCTCAACTTCGTTCCGACCATCGACGCGGCCGCGCAGTCGAGTGCGCTGATGGCCGATGAGCGGCTGCGCAAGGTGTCGTTCACGGGGTCGACGCCGGTCGGATCGACGCTGTTGCATCAGGCCGCCGACCGGGTGCTGCGGTCGTCGATGGAACTCGGTGGCAACGGCCCGTTCGTGGTGTTCGACGACGCCGACCTGGACTCCGCCATCGACGGCGCGGTGCTCGCCAAGATGCGGAATGCCGGCGAATCCTGTGTAGCCGCCAATCGTTTCATCATCCATCGTGACATCGCCGATGAGTTTAGTTGTCGCCTTACCGAGCGATTCGACGCGTTGGTGACCGGCGACGCGTTCGCGGTGGACAGCACGGTGGGTCCGTTGATCGACGAGAGACAACTGACCAAGGTCGGCGAGCTCGTCGACGATGCCGTCGCCCGGGGTGCTCGCGTGCTGACCGGAGGGAAGCCGTCGGGTGGGCCGGGCTTCTTCTACCAGCCGACGGTGCTGGTGGACGTGCCGGAATCCGCGCGGCTGCGCAGCGAGGAGATCTTCGGGCCGGTGGCGGCGATCTATGAGTTCACCACCGAGGAGCAGGCTCTCGCGATGGCCAACGACACCGAGTACGGCCTGGTGGGCTACCTCTACACGCGTGACGTGTCCCGCGCTGTGCGGTTCGCCGAGCGCATGGAGACCGGCATGGTCGGGTTGAATCGTGGGCTGGTGTCCGACCCCGCCGGCTCGTTCGGCGGCGTCAAGGCCTCCGGCATGGGACGCGAGGGCGGCGCGACCGGCATCGAGGAGTACCTCGAAACCAAGTACATCGCGATGCAGGTCGACTAAGGCCGACGGTTACTCCATTCCGGAGCGGCCGGGCGTCCAGAAGGGTTTGGTGCGGATGTTGCGTCGATCCCACCCGCGTTCGGCGACCAGTATCTTCCTCAGGGATTGGATGGTGCGGGCTTCACCGGCGAGGTAGGCGACGCCCGGATGGTCGGGCAGCTGCAGGGCACGGAGGGCCTCTGCGAGCACGACGGAGTTCGCGGCCGAGGCGTCACCGCGCTCGACGTGGGTCAGGGGCCGGGCCAGCGGAAGGTGGTCGGCGTCGGTCGCGCCCTCGATCACGCCGTGGACTTCGGCGGTGGAGGGTAGGGATCGCAGCATCGCGGCGAACGCGACCGACGCGGTTTCCTCACCCGCGAACAGATGGTAGGTCGCGTCGTGTTCGATGACGAGGTTGCCCTGCGGCCGGGTGATGTTGACGGAGTCCCCGATGGTGGCGGCAGCCGCCCAATGCCTGGCGGGCGTGATGACTTTCGGGTCACCGGCGTGATCGAGCATCACGATGTCGAGGGTGCCGACGTCAGGGTCCGCGTCGTAGATGGAATAGGTGCGCAGCGCGTCGTGTGCGTGAAGGCGCAGAACCGATTCCAGGAGACCGGCGACCTGCAGCCGAATGTGCTGACCGGGGGTCCACTTCAATCCCTGCAGTCGTGGGCCTTGCAACCGGACGCGGCGCATCCGTGGTGTCAGGTCTTCGATCTCGCTGACGGTTGCGGACAGGAACACCGCGTCGCGCAGCGTGTTGAGAAGCGGGATAGCGTCGATGAGCGTTGCCACGAGGTTCTCCTAGAGCGATGCCGATGCAGCAGAATAAGGTAAGGCTACCCTAATAATCGATTCAGCGGAGATGCCCGCGCACGTTTAGGGCCTAGTGTCCTGGTTCACCTAGTGGCCTGAGTCATTGGTTGGCGTGCTGCAGCCGTTTATCGAGCTCTTGTCCGGTCGGTCAGAACGGCGGTGGGTCTTCGTCGATGGCGCGTTGGTTGCGTTCTCGTTCGGCGTGGAGTCGTTGGGTGGTTTGTTGGGCCCGGCTGTATTTGCGGGTGGGCATGGTCAGGCCGCGTTCGGGTGAGCCGGTGGGCG
>Ga0193716_1000251_pt1 | contig 33495 bp, 40 predicted proteins | sample U2c1metaG_FD_145901 | JGI IMG/M metagenome (GOLD analysis project Ga0193716, IMG submission 145901) | Soil microbial communities from a riparian zone of the East river system, Colorado, United States - U2c1 | ecosystem: Environmental > Terrestrial > Soil > Riparian zone | place: USA: East River...
CGTCCCTGCGGTAGCTGCTCGTCAGTATATACTTCCCGTCGTAGCTATAGTTCAATCTTCCGAAATAAGAAATAACGGACGGGCGGGCCAGGTTGGAATAAGAGCCGGTGACACTCTGGGTGGGCGCTACGGAAATATTCTGAATATTATCATTAGGCTGATTGGAGCCCCTTACACCATCCTGGTTGGAGAGGCCCGGATTGAGATAACTGTTGCCGGCCGTCAAAGCGATCTGGTGCTTGCCAAAGGTCCGGTCGAAGGACAAATAGTTTTCCAAAGTATAAAAAGAACTTTCCGTAAACATCAATGACGACAGGCGGGCCTGGTTGAGTAGATTTGCAGACTGGTACTGGGCTTGGTAAGTGTTGGCCCTCGCTGAATTTATTTCTGCAGAGAACTGGGATTTGAATTTCAATCCATTGAAGACACTTACTTCCCCCGTAAACTGGGGAAAAAATGCCAGCGATCTGGAAGTCGAGCTGCCCAGCGAAAGGGCCTGGAGAGGATTGTTAGCATTGCTGTAATCGTTGATATTGGTGACCACCGAGTATCCTCCCTGTATATTGGGATCCAAAATGCGCTTGTATGTGGGATATTGTATGGCATCTAATATACTGGCGCTGATGCCGGTATTATCATACTGCCTGAAATTCAGGCTCTGGGTGAAATGGAACCGGCCGAGGGTCTCCTCCAGGCTCAGCCGCGCCTGCAGCCGCTTGTTCCGGAAATTGGTCTGGATGGATCGCTGGTCGATATAAGTGGCCGAGGCCGTGAAACTCACCTTTTCGCTGCCGCCGCTGATATTGATATCCTGCTCGGACATCAGGGCAGGCCGGAAGATCTGCGACTGCCAGTCCGTGCTGTCCACCAATACGCCCGGCGTACTGAACTTGGCAGGCAGTACGGTGTTCTTGGTCGCAGCCAGGTCCCTTAAGGCATCGACATACTGTGCAGCATTCATCAGGTCCAGGCGCTTCCACGCCTTTGCAACGCCCCACTGGCTGGTGATATTGATCCGGGGAGCACCGGGTTTGCCTTTTTTTGTGGTGATGATCACAACCCCATTGGCAGCAGCCGCGCCGTAAATAGCAGTGGAGGAGGCATCTTTCAGAATAGTGATGCTTTCTATATCCTGGGCATTGATGGTATTGAAGTAGTTTTTACTGCCCTGGATCCCGTCAACGACATACAGGGGGTCAACGCTGGTGAAGGTCCCGGTCCCTCGTATGATGATCTGGGCATCGGCTCCCGGAGATCCGCTGCCTTGCACGACCTGGACGCCCGCGGCTTTGCCGATAAGTAATTGTGAAGGATTAGTGACCGTGGTGGCGCCTGCCTCTTTGGGCGGCACGACATTCACCGCACCTACAATGTTCCTTTTACTGGTAGTGCCATAGCCTATGACGATCACATCGTTCAGGGTAGCGGCTTTCCTGACGAGCTTAACGGCAATGGTCAGAGTAACATCTGATTTCAGCGTGTAGGGAGACAAAGTCTGCGATTCAAAGCCGACAAAGGAAACAGTGAAGACGTAACTGCCATCGGCCGGCAGGCCCGAAAACCGGAAGACGCCGTTACTATCCGTCTGAACGCCTGCCGTATAGTTGGTTTTTCTATTGATCGCGACTACGCTGACATTGGTCAGCAGCTCTCCCCTGTCATTTCTCACCGTGCCGGTGACCTGTGAAGGATCGTCCTGCGCCATCAAAAGAGAAGGGCAGACAAAAAACAGCAGACAAAATAATAATAGCAGCCTATCTTTCAGAAACAGCCAGGGGTTGTGTAAATTTCTCATATATGCAAGCATGGTTTGATGTAAGGGCAATGAAAGCCCTCTGGTGCTCTCACACCGTTTTTTGAAATATATAATATGGATTCTGTTTACCTTTTCTTAATGACGATCCCGCTATCTTCGCGAACAAACTTAAGGTTATTGGGAAGAGTGATGTCGGTCAGTATCTTTTCCAGCGAATCCTTCTTTTCAAATTTTCCTTCAAAATAGATCTGCCTCACATCCGCCGGATAATAATAGATCGGGACGCCGAAATAATTGCTCAACTGATCCAGCACATCCGACATCGGCTGATTGCTGAATTTATACCAATCCGGCTTCGTAATGCCTTTATATCGGGGACTACCCGCCTTTACGAGCGCATTCCCGGCGGCGCCGCCGAAATTGGCTACCGTGACAGTCATCCTTTTTTTATTGTAGCGCAACTCTTTGCCAGGTGTCAATACTATATCTGCAATCGATGACTGTTTGAAAAGCTCCGAGCCGACGACCACCTTTCCTGAATTCAGCCGCACCGTTATGATATCCTCTTCCGGCAGAGCCTTCACGCGGAAAGAAGTGCCTAGCACCCGGGTAGACAGCTCTGCGCTATAGACGGTGAAGGCATGAGCCTTATCGTTGGTGACTTCAAAGCCGGCCTCTCCTTCCAGGTAGACGTCCCTGTTCTCTGTAAACTTTTTCCCGTAGACCACCGTCCCTTTCGGCATCAGCCGGACAAGGGAACCGTCCGGCAGAACTATGGGCAGGACATTGGCGCCGGTATTCTCTTTCCGCTCTCGTTCATCCGCAGGAATAGATGCTACCGTTCTTGCCGGTTCCGGTTTTGCCGGATCAGATTTGCCGCTCCGTTGTAACAGCCAGGCAACTCCAAATACAAGCCCTCCTATAACAGCCGCCGCTGCCAATTCCCGCATCCATTTGCGGCCGCCTCCAATCGGGACACTGCTTTTTCCGGCTCCGGCTTGTTCCGTTGCTATGTCCTCACGCCGGCTTTCCCGATGAATATTTTTCAGCCATTCCGACGAAACGGCTTCGGGAAGGTCCTGTGTCTCGTATTTAGCCACAAACTCTTTTTCGGAGAGGTATCTCTCCACGACCTCCGGATGCGCACACAGATAATCCGCTACCTCGCGGGCCTCTTCCGGAGTACACTGATCCATTAAAAACCGTTCTATTAGTTCATTATTTATCATGCGGTGTGCGGCTTACCTGTAAATAATACGTTTGCGGGAGCCAGACTACTTAGCCGGGCTAAAAAATAATTTCTACCGGAAGAGAGACAGAGCGGCAAGAATCAGGAGGAGGCCGAGATAATTTTTCAACTGCTTGACGGCCTGGAAAATATGAGCCTCGACGGTTCGGGAGGACAAGGAGAGTTCGTGTGCAATCTGTTGATAGCTGATGCCTTTGAAACGGCTCATTTCAAAAACCTTTCGGCGCATCGGGGGCATTTTCTCCAGGGCGTCGGCCAGTTTGCGCTGGAGCTCTTTTTCTGCCAGCCGCTCCCACAACTCATCCATGGGAGGAGAATAACGCTCTACGACGTGGATCACCTTTTCCTCGTATACCCTGTCTTTTCGCAGGAGATCGATGAGTGTAGTACGCGCTATTCGGAAAAGCTGCACCCCAATGCCGAGGTCCTCTGAGAGGCTCTCCCGGTATTTCCAGCATTTAATGAAGGTAAGCTGAGTGGTCTCTTCGGCGATAAAGGAGGATTTCGTCTTGCGCAGAATAAAAAAATAGATCCTTTTGTGAAAAGAATAATAGACTTCATTAAACACCAGGATATTACCTTTTTTTATGGCAGCAATCGTATCCAAAGCGCAAGTAGTTTTAGTCGAATGAATAGCAATTTAGTAAAATTAACGTTCCTCTCTTATAATTATTTCCTGGCCGCCTTCATGCAGGGCAATGGTCTTATCCCTCCATACAAAGGTTCCGGATACGCCCGGCGGTAAGATAATTTGGCCTTTCACGCCTTTCATTCCCGTCCTCTTTAGTGTAAATTTTATTTCTCCCGTTGGCGCAGGCATCCTTCCTTCGATCCATTCCAGGTCGCCCGGGTTGGGCGCTATCCTCACCGTGGCGAAACCGGGAGAAGCGGGTTCTATACCAGCGATCGTCGTCAGAAAATCGTAGTTGGGACTGGCGCTCCAGGCATGGCAATCGGAGCGGGTAGGTTCCGGTCTTTCAGCAAAAGTGGTAAGCCCCAGCTTAATCATATCCCGCCAGGGTTGCAGCATGGAGATATATTGATCGCCCCATCCGGCTTTTTTCATGGCCTGGTTGAGATAGAACCGGTAATAGTAGGTACATTGAATCAGGGAGGGATCAAAAGCAACCCGTTTTATCAGTTCCCGGGCTCTGCCGGCAGGGAACAGGTCAGCCAGTATGCCCATGACATTGGCGTGCTGGCTGAATGATGTTTTCTCCGGCGTGTTGGCCAGCAATTGCCGGCTGCTGTCCCAGCACCATTTAAAAGTCGAGTCCATCAGTCTTCCGGCAATACCGCTGTAGTAAGAGGCGTCCTTGTCCAGGTGAAAAAATTTGAACAGCTCCACCGCCTTATGAATACCATATACGTATTGAAGGCTTAGTATAGATGAATGGCCATCGAGAGTTCCCTCTGGAACGCCGCTGTTATTCTCTGTTCCCATCCAGGGCCATTCTTTCGGCCAGTCCACAAAGTTCCAATAGGGCATATGGCTTAGCATGCCGGTCGAATCGATATAGCGGGCATGCCAGTCGAGGACCCGCCGCACCGCGTCCAGGTATTGCCGTATGAAAAGGGTATCCGGTCTGTATCTCCAATAATCGTTCAGCATGGCGATCCAGAACAAAGAGAAGGGAGGAATGATCTGATGCCTTGATTCCGGATACCGGCTATGAGTCAGGCCCTCCTTGGAAAAAGAATTGCTGAACTGCTCAATGGCATTACGCATTAGCCGGTCGTCCCCGGAAACAGTAAGGGAGATCAGGGCCTGGATACGGGTATCGCCGATATACTGTAATTGTTCGTAGTACGGGCAATCCATATAAGTCTCATAACTGCAAAGCCGCGCCGTTCGCCATCCCACACTCCATACTTCATCCAGCGATTTATCGTTACAGGTGAACGCCGCCCTTTCTTTGAAAGGATACGCCGTGAAGGTGGAATAAAGATCGTTGACACGGATAGCTTCACCGCCTGTTACAATTTTTAATCCCACATAACGGAATGTCCGGTACCACAAGGGCCGGAAAAGCCGGCGAGCGCCTCCATCGGGAAAAAAAACATCCCTGTCTCCTTTGATCACCTTGCCGTGTACTTCATTGCGGTTCCCTTTTTCTCCATGAATGCTGTCGACCAGCGATTCTGCGTACGTGATCGTCACTGCTGCGCCTTTTCCGCCGCTAACCAATAATTCGGGAAAAGCTGTGGTGAGGGTTTCCTGGTCGAGGATAATATCCACCGAATCGTTCGCAGGAATGAGCAGGGATCCTGTTCCATTAATAAAATCAGCTTTTACGGTCCCACCCGAATATTTTCTTATTTTTTTAAACCGCTGCTGTCTTTCCTCCGGGAAAGGAATATTTCTCGGGACCAGCTTTCGCGAGGTCTCGTCATTAGTTTCAGATCGAGCCGTATCATTCACATCGAAGGCCGTCGCAGTTTCTGTGATCTTGGCCGGCAACCAGGAGCGATCGTCGTAGTTTTCATCTTGCCAGCCCCATGGATAATTTATCGACTCTACCCTTTCAGAAGGACCCGTGATGGGCCATTTTTCCCCGGGAGGCAGGTAGGCCTTGTCCTCCATTACCTTCCAGGTCGAACCGGAATTAACGACCGACTCAGCTTCGTTCGCTCCCTGTATCCAAAACCCGGATTGATAAGAGATCTGCGCCCATGCCATATATTTCCCCTGATTCCAGACCAGGGCGGTAACGGTGTTCTTTCCTTTTTTCAATGCCGGCGCCAGGTCCACCGTTTCATAACGCCAATGAGCCACATCGGCCCTTGCCGGGCCGACAGCAATTCTCTTGCCGTTTACAAATAACTGGTAGCGGTTGTCTCCCGAAACAAATACTACAAACCGTTCCGGCACGGCCGCGAGCTTAAACTGGTTACGAAAATGAAAAACCCCGTAGGCATGAGGATCGGCGGCGGGATGAAAGATCCAGTGAGCGGTCCAGGGTTTGCCCGGACCTTCAAAAGCGCCGCCGGCACGGGCGCCCACGTTAATAGTAGTGACTAAAAAAATAAGGATCAGGCAGGACAATCTTCTTTTCATCGCTTAAATATAATTACAGTTTCTGCATTTTTTTTTATTTTTCAGTTACCGGAGGCATCATGCTTTAGCTCGCGATCTGCCCGGGTTGCTTCCAGTACAAGGTTATCAGCCAGTTGCTCTGGCTTATTGGCTCCGATGATTACGGTTGTAATAGCGGGGCGGTGCAACGGCCACGCCAGGTCAAGCTGGGCAACGGTCGCTCCCTTAGCTTCGGCCATAGGACGAGGTGGGACAAGGGTTTTAATGAAAAAAGGCGCAATTTACATTGCGCCCAAAGTGACCAGGATTGGATTACATTTGGTTGCTGGGTTTCAGCAAGTTGAATATTTTGTGGATCGAATTGTCGATCTGAATGAGAAGATCTGGTGCGTTTTTTACCTGGACTTACTTGGGTAAATATGCCTTGATAAAAGTAAGGAAATTCGATTGATCGACTTGGAGTTTGACAAGGTTTCTTAGTGCTTCACCTCTACCCAAAGTTCACCTTATGAATAGGGTCGGAAAATTAAACTTTTACAGAGTTATGTGCCAATTATGTGATTTTTTACACATAATCCGGACATAAAGTGTGAAAATGGGCCATCATTGCTTTTCGCCGGCTTCCTTCAAAAGGCTATCAACCAAGGATGGCGATATCCTAAAATTGGTTTCTTGGATTCTATCAAACAAAGGCTTGATTTGCGGTAAAACGCCTGTCCTTTTCGCTGTGATCAGTATGCCTAAAGTTCCAGTGATGGTCAGATTTAATCTTTTGGCCAGCTTACGCCCTTTTAGATCGTCGATAATTAGAAGTGCTGGTTGATTTTCAGCTGCCAGTGCAATAGCACTAGCTTCGCCAAGATCCACCTCCCAAAATAGGGCCGTGCGAAAATTCTTATCTTGAACCTCCTTGACAACAACCCATTCTGGAAGTGGTTTTCCGAATTCTTTGGCGACCTCCACGGAAGTAGTGATCGTTTTGAATAATTTTTGTAAAATGATTAGACTGTCGATTTTATCCCGTAGGATAAAACAGCTGGCATCGGCAATGACAACGCTATATGTTTGCAGCATCGTTTATCACGTCTTCGATGGAGTAGTTGATAATAGACACACCGTAATCGGCAAGGATCTCGGTAAAAGTAGATTTAGATAAACCAGCTAGTTCCGAAGCTTGACCTAAAGACAATTTCCCTGATTCGTACAATTTAGCTGCAAGGAACCTGACTGTATCTTTCGGATTCAATTCGAAAGTATCTGGTACTTGTAAAGTAATCGTATTCATACCGTAAATATACCAATATTTCACCTAAAAGTAAAGTCTCAAATGCCGTATCAAATAATTGGCTTACATCCTCCATAATTTGATCTTTTGTAATTGGTAATCACAGGAACTCCCTACCTTCGCAGTAAATACCACCGGATAAATATAAGGTGGAAAATGATGGCAACTATCGGGCTTTTGAATTACACCGCCTTCAGGTTGCCAATTTCATAGGCATTGACACGATACGGATCTTAAGAATTCGACACACAAGCAGGGAAAATTTAAAGCTGACCAAGATATTCAACAATATCAAATTCTTGACTTTGTGGAATCCCTATTCCTCTTTTTATTTCTTCTTCATATTGTTTATAAATTTTATTCTTATCTGCATTCGGATGAATGATAAGTGCTACAGGATATTTTACATTTTCAGAATACTCATTCAGATATACATTAATAACGGGCTTCCACTTAGTTAATTCTAACATGCTTGCTTCGACAACATCATTTTCGGGAACGCCCCATGACTCACTGATCGCTTTGATTGTGAACCCAAACAAAGACAAATGGTTAACCGAATTATCATATTTAACCTCTTTATTTCTCTTCTGTTGTAACTTTTGCAAATCTTCACTCCATATGCCGTCATTAGGAAACGCTGATTTACCCTCAACTCCTACGATTGGAGCGCCAATTGGCGACGAAATTACACCGGTAGTATTTTTGAAGACCTTTCGTTTTCTCGAATCATGAATCTTACAAAAACATGATCTCCGTGATTTGCAGCAACCAACTCCTCATAAGTTCTCCAGCCACTAGATGTTTTTGCTATTGGCAACTTTTTGCACGAAACGCCAAAAGAACAAAGCAAAATCGCAGCCTCAATTAATTCCTCTTCTGACAATTTGGAAGCGCTAGCAATCAATTCATATTGTTCCAACAGCCATTGATAAACCTCTTCATAAGTACATATTGGTGCGGCAGTACTTCTTGACGCGACTTCGTTCCTACCGACCCAAATCCCAGGAAACCTATTTAAGATGCTCTGGGTTAGACCACCAACTGACACTATTCCGCGACCGCTATAGTCATTGTTAACTGGCAACCTTTTTAAAATAGTCGCACGCGCAATCATTTCTTCGGAATGATTAGACTTTCGATAAATCGGTCTGACAAAATCCGAAATATAGAATAGTCGCTGGATTCTCTGATCCTTTCCCTCGGACATACTTATCCCTGATATCCTCATTAAAAGGTCAACGGAATTAATCGATTTCCAGTCGTCACCTCGAACAATTACCTGTTTTGGCCCATTCTGACAACTTGTAGTAAGATTCTCTGCCAAAGAAGGAGCGATACTACTACAAGCGAATGATAAAGGGTCAGCAACGGTAATATCATTTCTTCTTGATATATGTCTAAACAGTCGTTCACTAAATTTCTCTTCTTTAGTTCGAATTCTAATTAGAGTACCGCTCTCAATTCGTTCTTCATTTTTGACCGCCTTTCGAAAGATCGAATTACCGAATATTCCGTTGTTAAATTCTAGAACCAATGTATACGCTCCAGGGATGATCTCCTTTGTTATAATTTGAACAAAATCGGCAATCATAAATACAGAGTAAAATCCCAATCCAAAATTCCCATTAGGATTAAATGAACTAGATGTCAAACCTGGATGTTCACTTCTTACCAAGTTGCTTTGCCAGAAAAAGATGTACTTTATCGGAGGTTTGCAGATTATGCACAATGGCACTGTAGAGAAAGGTCACCAATCAGCCACGATTTGAAACGAGCTGAAAAAAGTCAAAATCGTTGAAGAATTACGAGGGAATGTAGTCGGGTAGCGGACAGCACTTACTGCCAAAGAAAGATCCCGGACAAACCGGCGGCGTGAAGATGAATGCATGGTAATTATGTTTTCAGATTGCACCGCAAATCGCAGACCATTGCACTAGCGTAAAAACTGGTACACGATCGACGGAACTAGTGCTCAATTCGAGCAAGACCTTCTCTGGCATGAGGCAGATGTTTCACAGTATGGAAATTGCTGATTATAAAATATGAGAAAAGGCATCCATGCGAACCGGCCAGCCTACGGGTCCGACAATTATTCATAAGGACATTTAAAACTTACAAAAATGAAATTAAACTTTATTGCGCTGTTGGCTCTTTGTGTTTGCTCGTTGAAAGTTCGAGCCCAGATACAGAAAGGCAACGTTATGGTAGGTGGCGACATCTCGCGATTGGACCTCAGTCTCAACGAAGGGAATAACTTCAGCTTCGTCATCGATCCCAAAGCGGCGTGGTTCATCAGGGAAAACATCGCCATCGGCGGGTACATAAATTTCAACCTCGTTACTGCAAAGGGCGCGGGATCATCTATTTCTTATGGCATCGGGCCGCTTGCACGTTATTACATCAATGATAAGGATATCAATGTGCTACGTCACGCGAGATTTTTTCTTGAAGCCAATGCAGGTATCCAGGGAAATAATCCTCATGTTGGCTCATCGACCAATGGTCTTGGTCTTGGTTTTGGGCCGGGAATCGCTTATTTTATCACGCCTAATATCGGCTTGGAAGGTTTATTGAAATATCAGGGTATTGTCGGGTTTGGATCTAGTGTGGCGTCAAGTGATCTTGTGTTTGGCCTGGGATTTCAGGTCTATCTTCCTAAGAAAAGGGTCGAACAGGCTATGCAGGGAAAACAATAAGTTTGTGATAATCAATTTTAGACAGAGATCGGTGCGCCGTCGTAAATTTCAGCCAGATCCGAAAATCAGCGCACACTGATAATTTGGACAAAATTGAAAAAATTTATATCGAGCGAAACGGAGAACTTAGCGTCATAAAAAAGAATCCTAAATACTTATGGAGCAGACAAAGGTTTTCAAAGCGGCGATCCTTGGCACATCGGCTATGACAGTATTCAGCTACCTGTTCTCAGCCCTGTCCGACAACAATACCAGAGAGCCTGAACTCTTAAGGAAAATGATCCGCAGACTTAGTCCCGGCATGTCAAAGCCATTCTCCCGGGCAGGAGGATGGGCTGCTCATTATGCTGTAGGGTTGCTTTTTGCAGAACTATACGCCCAGATCTGGGAGCGGACTTTTGTCAGACCAACGGGAAGGTCAGGGCTTGTTTTTGGCGGCCTCTCAGGGATTGCTGCTATTTTAATATGGAAATTTACACTGGACGCGCATCCCTTAACGCCCGCAGTTGACTTTAAAAAGTTTGCCCTCAATTTGTTTCTCGCTCATCTGGTCTTTGGCATTTTTGCCGCAGTTGGCTACAGAAGATCATCGTAGACCCTGGCCCCGAAATTGCGCTTATTTCTATCATTCCCGGAGTAATACAGAGAGCATAACAATACCCGCTGTGCTCCTGGGCCATGTTTCGTCGTGCCAGCGCCGCTCGCTAAGGATGCTGGCACAAGTTTTATATGTATATTATTTCTTCTTCACTATATAAAATAAACTTCCATGTCCACCCATACCAGGCAGCAAAAAGCACAACAACCAAATAAAAAAGCACGCGCTGAATCGTCCGGCACGCCGAGAGCAAATAAACAGCACAGCCAGCCGGGAGATGAATACAAAATGAAACCCCAACCCGAGTATATTAGGGAAGATTACAAAGGTTCCGGTAAGCTAGATGGCAAAATTGCGCTTATCACCGGGGGAGATAGTGGAATCGGCCGGGCCATAAGCGTTCATTATGCCCGTGAGGGTGCCGATATCGCCATCGTTTATCTGGATGAGGACAAGGACGCCCAGGACACCCGGCAGCTCGTCGAAGCAGAAGGCAAAAAATGTCTTTTAATTAAAGGAGATATACGCGATAGCAAATTTTGTAAAAATGCCGTCCAGCAAGTCGTGAAGAAATTGGGGGGTCTTAATATCCTGGTGAACAATGCTGCCATGCAGGAGCCGCAGGATGATATCCGTAAAATTGCGGACACCCAGCTGGAAGCCACGTTCCGGACAAATATTTTCGCCCAATTCCATTTCGCGGCTGCAGCCCTTGACCACCTGCACGAGGGCGATTCCATCATCAATTCGACCTCTGTGACTGCCTACCGCTCATCACCCTCGTTGCTGGATTATTCTTCTACAAAGGGAGCCATAGTTAGCTTTACCCGGTCGCTGGCAACAAACCTGGCCAAAAAAAAGATAAGGGTCAACGCCGTCGCCCCAGGCCCCGTGTGGACGCCATTAATAGTTGCCACATTTGATGAGAAAAAGATAGCGTCCTTTGGAAAGGATGTTCCAATGGAAAGACCCGGACAGCCCTCTGAGCTCGGCCCGGCCTACGTATTCCTGGCGTCTGTCGATGCATCCTATATTACCGGTCAGGTCATTCATGTAAATGGCGGTGAGGTAATTAATGGTTAGGTAATAAATGAATTATTTCCGCTGCTTCCTTCCGCGTCTTTGCCTCTTTCCTTTTCTTAATCGCTTCCTCCAGCCGCGTCGCCTTTGGTAGTCTGCCAGCATCGACGACATGTTGATAAGCAGCCGCGGCATCCTCCAAAACATCATACCAGGGCGAAATCTGATGGCACAATATTTTGGCTTAAGATTGAATCTATGAAAGATTATAATTTAAAGAGATTTTTAGATGCGCAGGCGGGCAGTTATGAAACGGCCCTTACGGAATTGCGGGCCGGAAGAAAACGAAGCCATTGGATGTGGTATATGTTTCCTCAAATTCAAGGTCTTGGTTTCAGCGAGATGTCCAGACGCTACGCTATACGGGACCTCGATGAAGCGAGATCGTTTCTCGCGGAACCGATCCTGGGTAAAAGGCTGATCAGTCTTTGCAATGAATTACTGAGACTCGAAAACACAACCGCAACCGATATATTTGGGTATCCGGATGATATGAAATTACAATCATCAATGACATTGTTTGCACAAGCGGAGGGTTCGGATAGCGTGTTTACCTCCGTGTTAAAGAAATACTATGGCGGAGCTAAAGACCCTGCAACCTTGCAAATCTTACATGAGCTGTCAAAAGGCTAAAATGAGCTCGCTTGGTGAATGAAGGAAAAGAGTTCGCTAACGAATAAATAAATGAGGGTCAATTGCCCCACAATGAGGAGAAAAATCGGAGACTTTCCCCGTAAGATCATTTGATTACGCATGGCACAATTATTCCTTCTTAGATTTAATGAACTACGACATTATTTGCTTCTCCCATTTAAGATGGAGTTTTGTATACCAGCGTCCCCAACACCTGATGAATCGGTTAGCTGCGCGCCATCGCATATTTTTTATTGAAGAGCCTGTTGTCGATTCCTGCGGGAACGGCCGCTATTTCCAGACCTACCATGACCCATCTGCCGATGTCAACGTCATCACTCCTCACCTGCCGACCGGATCAAGTGAACAGGAGATCGTCGATGGCCAGGCCGAGATCTTGAAAAATGTCCTTCGCGACTATAGTGTCAAAAATTATATCAGTTGGTATTATTCGCCGATGGCCCTGTCATTTAGCAATGATTTGGATCCCGTCTATACTGTGTATGATTGTATGGATGAGCTCTCCGCTTTTTTGTTCGCACCGGCTGCCTTGAAACAATACGAGCAGGCACTGCTGCAAAAGGCTGATATCGTGTTCACAGGCGGCAACAGTCTTTTTCTTGCAAAAAGAGGTTTGCACACGAACATATATTCCTTCCCCAGCAGCATCGATAAAGACCATTTTCATCTGGCAAGAAAGTTATTGGCTGATCCGGATGACCAGCGTAGGATCCCCTTTCCCCGGATCGGATTTTATGGGGTTATCGATGAGCGCCTGAACATTTGCCTCCTCGACCAATTGTCGGCTTTAAGGCCGGATTGGCAGTTTGTCCTTATGGGACCTATCGTGAAAATAGATCCCGCCACTTTACCGCGGCGGGAGAATATCCATTACCTGGGATTCAAAGAATATATTGAGTTGCCATCCTATCTGTCGGGGTGGGATATCGCCATGATGCCTTTCGCGCTTAATCCAAGTACCCGATTCATCAGTCCTACAAAAACACCGGAGTACCTGGCCGGCGGCAAACCCGTCATTTCTCCTTCCATTGCGGATGTTGTAAGCCCTTACGGCGAGCTGGGACTTGTACAAATTGCAGATACTGCCGAAGAATTCATCGACGCAGCAGAACAGATCCTTCGTCATGGCGTCGGTCCTGGCTGGCTGCATAAGGTCGATAACTTCCTGTCCGGTCGTTCATGGGAAAGAACGGTTACGGATATGGAAACCCTGATCGAAAAAGGAATAACGGAAACAGCATTCCCCCGAATGCAACAAAAGAAATTATATGTTTGATTACCTGATAGTGGGAGCAGGCTTTGCCGGCGCCGTATTGGCCGAACGTCTGGCAAGGACCGCAGGAAAAAAAGTATTGCTTGTGGATAAACGGAATCATATCGGCGGCAACACTTTTGATCATTACAACAAGGACGGCTTACTGATCCATAAATATGGTCCGCATATCTTTCACACAAATTCCACGGAAGTGTATGACTACCTCGGGAATTTCACTACCTGGCGGCCATACGAACACCGGGTACTGGCCAGTGTGGACGGTATGCTGGTTCCATTGCCTATCAATCTGAACACAATCAATTCCCTGTATGGCCTTTCCCTGAACTCCGCGGAGGTGGATGGTTTCCTTTTATCAAGGGCTGAAAAAAGAGACCAGATCCTGACTTCGGAAGACGTTGTTGTCAATAAGGTGGGACGTGAGCTGTATGAAAAATTTTTTAAAGGGTACACAAAGAAACAGTGGGACCTCGATCCTTCGGAGCTGGATGCATCCGTTACCGCCAGGATACCTACCCGGAACAACCGGGACAACCGCTATTTTACCGATACTTACCAGGGCATGCCGCTCCATGGTTACTCGAGGCTTTTTGAAAGAATGCTCGACCATCCGAATATAAAGATCATGCTGAATACGGATTATAAGGAGATAGAGGATGTGATCCCTTACAAGAATATGATCTACACAGGTCCAATCGATTATTATTTCGATTATTGTTATGGAAAGCTGCCATACCGGTCTATCGAGTTCGTTTTCGAGACCCATGAGATTGAAAAATTCCAGTCTACGGGTACCATCAATTTCCCGAATGAGCACCCTTTTACACGTGTTACGGAATTTAAATACCTGACGGGCCAGTATCATCCGAAGACCACCGTGGTCTATGAATATCCAACGGCAGAAGGAGACCCTTACTATCCTGTGCCCCGGCCTGAGAATGCGGATCTGTATAAAAAATATCAGCTTCTGACAAAGGAGATAAAAAACGTTTATTTTACCGGCCGGCTTGCTACGTATAAATATTATAACATGGACCAGGTCGTCGCCCAGTCCCTTACTTTATTCAAACGTATCCAGTCGACCATACAAAACGATCAGCATGTCGCCCAGACTAAAAATGCCATATTACAATCCTGAGATCTGGGGTGGTATCGAATGCACGATCAATAGAATCAAGGACGAGTATTCGGACCAGCTATCCGGCACAGGGCACTATTCCAGACACTCGGACATCGACGAGCTGGCCGGACTTGGGATCAGAGCGTTGCGGTATCCCCTATTATGGGAAAGGCACGAGCCCGAAAAGGATAGCATCATCGACTGGTCATGGGCCGAATCGCAGTTGGAGCGCATCCGGCGCAGGGGAATAACACCTGTCGTTGGGTTGCTTCATCATGGGAGCGGTCCTTCTTTCACCGATCTGACCAGCCTCCATTTTCCGGAATACTTTGCCGCTTATGCCGGAAAGGTGGCAGCCCGGTTTCCATGGATCGAATATTATACCCCCATCAATGAGCCGCTGACAACGGCGAGGTTCAGCGGTCTCTATGGCGTATGGTATCCCCATCGGGCCGATCCGCTGGATTTTCTGACCATGCTGCTGAACCAGGTAAAGGGAACTGTGCTTGCCATGAAGGCTATCAGGCGGTTCAACAGGGAGGCCCGGCTGATCCAAACGGAAGACCTCGCGAAGGTTCACAGCAGCCCGGAACTCTCTTACCAGGCCGATTTCGAGAATCACCGGCGCTGGCTGACCTTTGATCTGCTGTGCGGGAAAGTGGACTGTTTCCACCCTTTGTGGGATTACCTTTTGTCCATCGGCATAACCGTTGAACAACTGTCCTTCTTCACTGATAACCCTTGTCCACCCGATATCATGGGTCTTAATTATTATGTAACCTCGGAAAGATACCTGGACAGCGATATCGCGAAATATCCGGCGGACAGACATGGCGGCAATGGCCGGCACCCCTATGTCGATACGGAGGCTGTTAGGGTGATCCGGCCTGCCGGGATGTACCGGCTGTTATGGGAAGCGTGGGAAAGATATGGCCTGCAGATCGCGATAACAGAAGTACATCTCAACGCTGCGCCGGATGAGCAGATCCGATGGGTCAAAAATATATGGGACAACGCCTGCAGGGCAAAAGAGATGGGTGTCGATATCCGGGCAGTCACGGTATGGGCACTGCTGGGCTCTGTGGACTGGGACAGTCTGCTGACCCGTAAAGAAGGGCATTATGAATCAGGAGTTTTTGACCTCTCCGATAACGGGTTACATATGAATGCCTTGGGTTATTTTATCCAGTCGCTCGCAGCGGGCAGGGAGGATGAGCATGCGGTCCCGGAGACGAACGGATGGTGGGCGGTGACGCCGGATTTGGAAGTCACACAACATAATACAGTTCACCCATGACAGGAAGAAGGTTCATGTTCGCCACCGGGATAGAGAATAGTTATCCTAATATTCAATTGCCCGATGGGACAATTAAACGGGTCGATGAAATGCAGAAGACGATGCATTATGAGCAGTGGGAGAAAGATTTTCAACTGGTAAAAGATACAGGTATAGAATATCTTCGGTATGGCCCGCCATATTACAGCACCCACCTCGCGCCAGGCCTTTATGACTGGTCTTTTACGGACCCGACCTTCCGTCGTCTGTCCGAACTGGAGATCACACCGATAGTCGATCTGTGTCACTTCGGTGTACCTGACTGGCTGGGGGATTTTCAGAATCCAGATTTCCCTGAACTGTTTGCCGGATATGCCGGTGCATTTGCCAAACGTTTTCCCTATATAAATTTGTATACGCCGGTCAACGAGATCTTCATCACCTCCATGTTCTCTGGCCAGTACGGCTGGTGGAATGAACGGCTCAGCTCCGACAGGGCGTTTGTCACGGCCCTCAAACACTTGTGTAAGGCCAATGTGCTGGCCATGAAGGCGATACTTAAAGTGCAGCCTGGCGCCAGCTTCATTCAGAGCGAATCATCGGAGTATTTCCACGCGATGGAGCCGGATGCGGTACCGCTGGCCCGATTTCTCAATCAAAAACGTTTTCTTTCCCTGGACCTTACTTACGGCTATCCGATCAATGTCACCATGTACCAGTACCTGCTTGCCAACGGGATGACCGAGGAAGAATACAACTGGTTCACGAACAATCAGGTGAAAGCTCATTGTATAATGGGGAATGATTATTATGTTACCAACGAACATTTGGTCTTTCCCGACGGAAGAACTCAGGCTTCAGGGGAGATCTTCGGGTATTATGTCATTACCAGCCAATATTTCCGGCGTTATAAACTGCCGATCATGCATACCGAGACAAATATCCGGATGCCCGCCTGCAGGGAATGGCTGCTCAAACAGTGGGCGAATGTGCACCGGCTGAAACAGGATGGGGTGCCTATATTGGGGTTTACCTGGTATAGTCTTCTGCACCAGGTGGACTGGGATTCGGCGCTTAGAGAGGATGCGGGCAGGATCAATGAGCTGGGTCTATATGACCTCGACAGAAAGATAATGCCCGTCGGGGAGGCCTACAAGCTGCTTATTACCCAATGGAAGGATATAGTAGAAGAGGAAAGTTATGGATTGTTATTCCAAAATGTTTGAAACGACCCCGGTAAGGTCGATCTGATTAGCGTACAAAGACCTTGTTTTCCCGTATTATCTCGAAAGTGAACAGACTAAAAAGTTGGTGCGGGGAAATGGATCCCTTTACTCCTTCCTTATCGGGCGATGGTGTCTGCAGAAACGGAGTTCCTGGCTCGATATCCGGTCGTTCAAACCAGTCACTCTCAGGGAATGTTTTGCCGGGCGGTATTGTAACGCCTGGAAGTTGATTGTCTGGCATAACCTACTTTTAATATCTTATTACTGCAAAAACTGGTCCCCGATAATGGTATGGCTAGTCCGCGACAATGATGATGCACCCGGGGAGCTGGCACATTTATTTAGGTTGATTATATCGATTATTGCCTGGTTTTATTTTCCAATTTTAAAATAGCATGTATGAAACAGAACGATCAATATGCGCTGGTTACCGGCGGCACCAGCGGCATTGGGTATGAACTGGCGAAACTATTTGCCGCAGATGGGTATAATTTGATCCTCGTGGCAAGAACTCAGAATGACCTCGATAGAGTGCAAATTAGCGAAAGACGGGTACGAAGCTCTCGTGAGCGGGAAGGATATGGTGGTCTCCGGTTTTAAAAATAAAATGACCGTAGCCATGAGCAATGTTCTGTCGGATGAAGCCGTCGCCGATAAGGTAAAGAAGCAACAGTCACCCGCGGAAAATGAAAAGGATTGATCAATCAGGATTTTTTTTTAACATCTATTATGAAAGCAGCAGTTATACATGGACCCAAAAAAGTCACCTACGATACAGTGCCTGATCCTTCCCTGAAAGGTGATCGGGATATTATCCTGAAAGTTACGGCTACCGCCATTTGCGGGTCGGACCTGCATATTTATACCGGGGGTATCCCTCAGCCGAGGCCCATGGTCCTCGGGCATGAGTTCATGGGTATCGTGGAAGAGGTCGGGAAAGGAATTAGCAATTTGAAAGCCGGAGATCGGGTGGTGGTGCCTTTTCCCATTTCCTGCGGACACTGTTTCTTCTGTAACCACGCTTTGCCTGGCCATTGTGAAAACAGTAATCCCGAACATTATGGTCCGGAAGGGGGATTGCTAACCCAAAAGGGTGGAGCGCTTTTCGGATATACCGATCTGTATGGTGGCTACGATGGCGGTCAGGCTCAGTATGTACGTGTGCCTTATGCGGACATAGGCCCCCGGAAAGTCCCCGATGATCTGACGGACGAGCAGGTATTGTTTCTGACGGATATCTTCCCAACCGGATATACGGGTATCGATTGGGGGGACCTTCAAGGCGGCGAGACGGTAGCCATTTTTGGTTCCGGCCCGGTTGGGATCATGGCAGCAAAAAGTGCCTGGCTAAAAGGAGCCGCGAGGGTGATCATAATAGACACATTGCCATATCGGCTGGAAAAGGCAAAGCAGGCAGCAGGAGCAGATACAATTCTTTGGGGCGCCGAAGGAGCTAAAGAGGTAGTAGAACAGATTCGCGCGCTGACTGAAGGAAGGGGCGCCGATCTATGCGTCGACGCAGTTGGCTTTGAGCCGGACCGAAGCCTTTTGGACAAGGCTAAGGCTGTCGTGAATCTCGAAGAGGGTTCTCCGAAAGTCCTGGAAGCCTGTATGAGCGCCGTCCGGAGAGGCGGCACCGTATCGGTCCTTGGTGTGTACCCGACAACCTATGATAATTTTCCCATCGGGCAGTTTTTTGACAAGGGGTTGATCATCAAAGGTGGCCAGGCGCCCGCACAGAAACATATCGATAAACTTTTATCGTATGTGGCAGAAGGTAAAGTGAAACTGGACGATATCATCACGCATCGTCTTCCCTTATCGGAGATAGCCCATGCCTATGATATTTTTAAGTATAAAAAAGAGGCCTGCGTAAAAGTGGTACTCGATCCCTGGAAATAGACACAAATAGAAAGCGGCCGAATCGGCCGCCTTTCATTTTTACAGATTTTTACGACCAAGAAAAAATACGCCGACCGCTAAACCCGTGAGCACACCCGCAGCAATCAGCTTCCGGCCGGGCCTAGCCCGATGAATACTGTTCCCATTAGTGCTCATTCCAAAATCTACCGTATTAAACAGGTTACCATCCGTATGCGGAATCGGATCCGCAATCTTCAAATACTTATGTATAACCCTTCCTGTAGTCCTTGTGGTGAAACCGGGACAAAGCGCATGAGCAGTCTTTAGAGGAATAGAGGCTCCCCCAATATAGGTGCTGGACCGGGGACGAAGAGCAACCCGGACCATAGCGCGTGCTACCAGCGCAGGATCATAGACCGGCGGGGCCGGTTTCAATACCCGGCCTGTATAGTTGGCCGCATGCTGAATGCCAGGTGTATCTAAGAATGCGGGGAACAAGTCGCAAATATGAATATGGGGCCAGGCAATAAGCTCACCCTTTAGGGCTTCGAAAAATCCACGCAAACCAAACTTACTCGCTGTATATCCGCCGCCATAAGGAACCGGTAAGAACCCCCCGATAGAAATGTTGTTAATCAATATTCCCCTTTCCTGTTCCTTAAAAATAGGAAGCACGGCATGTGCGCCATTCATATACCCGAAAAGATTGGTAAGGATTACTTGTTGATGTACGGCCATCGGCGTTTCATCAAACGTTCCTGCCGCAAGTACGCCAGCATTGTTGATCCAGACGTCAAGACTATCATTCCAGTTCTTGGCTTCCAGTGCAAGATTAGCCATAGCTGCAGTATCCTTCACATCGGTGACGACGAATTTAGCCCGGGCTCCAAGCTTGGTACATTCTTCCGCTATTTCGGTCAATGCTTTTTCATTGCGGCCAGCCAGGACCAGCGCGGTTCCATGGGATGCAAAGGCGAGTGCGGCGGCCCGGCCGGCCCCGCTTGAGGCGCCGGTGATCACGACGGTCCTGCCCTTGAGTGAATTGATTTTTCTAAACAATCTCTGATCTTTATTATATATAAATGTAAGCAAATCACAGACCAGACCTCATCATCGCCATGGGGAAATTCACTAGTATGGGAATAAGTTTGGTCGCTTTTGCGGATGATTTTTCCCATACTGGCAATAGCTGAAAATAGGCGCCCGCAAATGATCTGATGTTCGCCTATTCCAATTTCTACGGTCATCCCGATGCGGTTGAAGGCATGATATTTTAGGCATTATATTAAATTGAAATATGGCAACTACAACGTCATCGAAAGCGACTGAAGGCTCAGTGGGCTTTCATTATAGAAGAATTTCTTGGGCAGCGATATTTGCGGGCGCCATGGTAGCTCTGGGGATACAGTTACTACTGTCCTTACTGGGGATGGGAATCGGCATGGGCTCCGTCGATCCTTTACGCGAGAGAAATCCGGTAGCAGGATTGGGAATGGGTGCACTTGTCTGGTGGACCATCTCATTATTGATAGCCCTTTATGCGGGCGGATGGGTGGCCGGAAAATTATCCAGAACGATGAACCGCTTTGAGTCGATTATGCACGGTATTCTGACATGGATCGTTTTTGTGCTGTTCAACATTTACCTACTGACCAGCGCAGCAGGTACCATCATGAATGCAGCCGGCGGCGTCATGAGCAGTACGGTTTCCCTCGCCGGACATGGGCTGTCCGCAGCATCTCCCGCAGTCACTGAAAAACTGGAGCAAAATGACGCTGGTATTGATCAAACGGGAATCAGCACAGATTCTTCCGCGATTCAAAGCCAAATTGACAAATTGAAGGCCAAAGCTCCTGAAGCGGAAGCCAAGGCCCGGGAAGTAGGGGATGCTCTAGCGTCATCTTTATCGAAGGCCGGTATTTATTCTTTTATCGGCCTTTTATTGGGAGCTTTTATTGCCGCTGCCGCCTCCAATGTGGCAGAGGTAATGTATATGAAAAGAGACGAGTATGACTATCGATAATTGGTGAAAGCATGGATGAGGGTAAGATCGCTAACCACAAGACGGCCATAAGCCAGATGATTGCCCAGGGCGAAAATCATCCCAATGCCTACGCATCTCAGGCTTGACCTTGTGTCGGGAGTTATACTGTCTGTGCCTCCCTGGCTTTTCGGCTTCAGTACCTATATCTATCTTCCTCATCTTGTGCTAGGCATATTAGAGGTAATGGTTTCTTTGATGACCAATACTATACCCTATGAAAGTAATGTCGCTAAACTGACGAAGAAAAGAGCCAGGTTCTTTAGCGATTCTCAAAAAACCTGACCATTTCCAGATTCCAGTTCGAACGAAAAGGCAGGTATACTTTTGGCCGGATGCTGCCTTCAACAGAAATATATTTCTAGTTATAGGTCTGGTGCCTTCATATAATTTGTACTATTCTTTCCCTATTTCATTTTCATCCCGGTCGTGGCCTGCAATTTTAACCAGCTTATTATATAATCCCAGAAGGAGAAAAGGAGCAGCCCATTGTCCTACAAAAAGGGCAGTATTTCTTTTGCCAAAAATTTTAAAGGTTGCTGAAATTGCCATCGATCCTATGGCCGCCCATAGAAAAACATCGGATGGTATTTTGGCTGTTTGCTGCTCGATGCCCTTCGCGACTGGCCCTTCTTTCGGGAAAGACTCATTCTTGCCGGAAAAGGTGTCTGTAGATGTACTTTCCATATTCTTACTATTATGAGGTGAGGAATAAAATCAGCGTAGGCTGCCATTAACGTATATGCAATTCCCATACTTAACCAGCGCCGCGAAGCCTCAGCTCGAATATGAAAATTGAGATAATCCAGAATAATTTCGGGGGCAAGGATTGGTTAAATTAATCCACTTACGGCCTTGCTTGGATGGGGAGCGATTTTTGCATAAATGCGACGCGATAAACTAATTATCCTGAATGAAGGATCGTCATACCGGTTGTGCAACTGAATGCCATTTAACTATTTGATTTTTGCTGATGCAGTAGATAATATCCTTCTGCTATGGAGAGATCGGTATTGTGAAAGAGTCCTTTTAATTGATCATAGGCGAAATGCTTGTGTAATGGACCGTCCGGGCTTATGAACTTACTTTTCTCTAATTCCTCGAATAATTGTGTGACACCTGCAGGGAATTTTTCCTCCACTTGTCAACGCCTCTTCAGCCGCTATCATATTTGCTTCTAACATTTTTTTTATATTCGGAATATACAATCCTTGTGCCATTGCCCCATGAGAACACGCCCCAAGCGTAACCAAAAAATCTTATAAATAAGAAGAGATTTCCAAGAGTGAAAGCAACGGCCGGCGCGGCGTTTATTGATGCCTACTGGCAGTGGAGGTATGCGAATTGCATTAACTAAAAAAACTATGCTTATGAGACATTTATTAATGGCCTTACTATTATTGACTATATCCCTATTTGCCAGGTCACAAACCTTTCCTGGCTACCGAACAGGCAACTATACCGGCGTCAACAGTGTGTTTTTCAATCCGGCGAATATAGCCGACAACCGGTACCAGTGGGACGTAAACGTATTTGCGATCAGCGGTTTCGTTGGTAATAATCAGTCTGGTTTGCGATTCAGCGATATCACTCGGTCATTCAATGGCGACTCTCTAAAATCGAAATTACTAAGAGGAAATACGAACGTGAACAGCCTTGGTTATGTAGATGTGTTCGGACCATCCTTTATGGTCAGCCTCAGCCCGGGCACATCCATTGCAGTAACCACCCGATCCCGGGTATTTTCCAATGGACGTGACATCGATGGTAACCTGGCAGGGGCCATACTCGACGGCGGAACAACAACTACGGGCATTCCTTTTGATCTTAACACCAATATGCTTGTGCATGCGACGGGCTGGACCGAGATCGGAGGATCAGTGGCCCAGGTCTTCACCAACAAGGGGAGCCATCACTTCCTTAAAGGAGGTCTAACGCTTAAATACATTGCGGGTACCGCTGATTCCTATCTTTCCACCAATGGTCTGGCAGGGACAGTAAATGGACCCGGCAATACCTACCTGACAGCCACCACAGGCGGACTTGCCCTAAATACGACGGCCGCTAACTTCAGCGATTATCGTTTCAGCGATTTCTTCAAATTCAATGGCCATGGCTTTGGCGGTGATATAGGTTTTGTATACGAATATCGACCGGCTGCTGACTATGCTCAATATACCACCGACCGATGGGCTACAAAATACAAATTAAGGATCGCCGCTTCGCTGATGGATGTCGGGCGGATCAAGTTCGACCGTAGCTCGAACCAGGCAGCAGTCTACACGGTAGATATTCCACCAGAACCAGCGGGACAATTTCCGCTGAACCAGTTTGCAGGCAAATCCGTAAGCGAGTATAAAGGCATCCTGGATGCCAGCCCTTATTTTACAGGCGTCTCTCAGAGCAGCTCCTACAATGTCAATCTACCGACGACGCTTCAGGCCGACATAGACTTTATGTTTGGTGGAGGTTTTGGTCTTAACCTGGCGGGTCAGTTCACCACAACCAAAACAGAATCTTTCCATCTTTACTACTATAATTCTTACAGCCTCACTCCGCGCTGGGAGAATCAGTTGTTCAGCGTTGAACTTCCCATGAACTACAACGATCTGACCAAATTCAATGTTGGTGTGGCCTTTCGCGTTGGTCCTTTCTTCATTGGGAGTGGCAGTGTTCTTTCAGCGCTGGTCCATGATTCCAAACAGGCGGATCTGCACGTGGGTGTCCACTTTGGCATGCCCTACAAAAAGAAAATCAAGCCCGACACCGACAAGGACGGGGTATACGATGATGTCGATAAATGTCCGGCGGTAGCGGGCCTGCCCCGTTATAATGGTTGTCCTATACCAGATACAGATGGGGACGGGATAAACGATGAACAGGATTCTTGTAAGACCGTGTCGGGAGTCCAACGTTACAATGGCTGCCCGATCCCCGATACGGACGGGGATGGCGTCAATGACGAAGAAGATTCGTGCAAAACCGTCGCCGGTCTTCCGCAATACCATGGTTGTCCCGATCCAGATGGGGATAGCATTCCAGATAACCTTGATAAATGTCCTACCGTCAAAGGTGTCGCCAAATACCAGGGTTGTCCACCGCCCGACCGCGACAATGACGGTGTTCCAGATGACGAAGATCTTTGTCCTGAAGAGGCTGGCCCAGTTTCCAGCAAGGGCTGCCCGGAACAAAAAGTAGTAGTACAGATTACAGCCGATTTTAAGAATATACTGTTTGACTATGGCAAATCTACCATCCGCCCTGAATCCGACACGATCCTGCGGCGTGCCGCCAGGATCATGAACGAGCAGATACCTAATTCCAATTTTTATGTCGATGGATATACGGACAACAGAGGAAGCGTAGCTGTCAATAAGAAACTGTCTCGCTTGAGGGCGCAGTCGGTGGCAAATGCGCTAATCGGTGGCGGAGTCGACCGGTCGCGCATAATCGTAAGGGGATTTGGGAAAGAAAATCCCATTTGTGAAAATAAGACGGCAACAGGAAGACAATGCAACCGCCGCGTGGAAGTTGTAATCCGGAATGTCAACCAGAAAGAAGAGCAAAAGAGCATTCGGGTTAAGAGACAATAAAGTGTAGAGAGCAAAAGGTCGTCCCATTCTCACCGGGACGACCTTTTCTATTGCGTTGAGAACCAAAGTCACGAAGTTTTGTTACCCATATGCTACTCGCTACTGTCACGAAAGACGCTTTCATACACATTTTGTAATTATCATTGCTTATCGTGTCATTAAGTTTATGGACAATCATTTTTTGATTCCTTATATCGTCGGCATACTGTTGTGCCTGGGAGGAAGACTTCGAAAACTGCCGGAAAATTTCAAAGTATTTTTTCCGCAGGTTGAATGTTTGACTTCTCCTCGACGGAGCGATCACTTTTATCATTAAGATAGGGCAATAGGGCAAGGAATGTTTTTTGCATTTGAAACACAAAAAGTCAGCAATGAGGTCACAGTCACCACCTCTAAAGTGGCCGCGCCGCCTCAGCACAAATAACCAATACAACATTGATGTAAAATGGAACAGCGCAAGTCAGAACATGCAGGGCCCCGGGACAACATAACCCTCAAAGAATTTGAGATCGATTTCAGTTTTCAGGATATTGAATATATCGGTTTGGTCACTCCAATTGATAAAACGACTGAAATTTGGTATTCGATCAGATTGGAAAGTTCAAACCAGGAAATTCATGTCGAAATCATAGCCAAACCCTCCCCTTCCCAGCTTGAGGACTGGGATTTTACGTGTAATGACGGAAACGAAGCGATTCACTATTACGACCAGGACCTTCTGGTGGAGATCGGGGAGGCCATTGAAAAGTACCTTATTGATCCTTCTTAGCGGTTACTTCTTGTTGTCCCTAATAGCCCGATTGAGCCATGTTTTTGAGAAGATATAGGGATCTTATGGTCGCGTCGTTCTTCAAAATAAAAGTAGGCAAGTATGGAAATGGTGGCAAGTAACCAGCATCCTATCCCGATCATGCCCAATTTTTTCTTGCGTTTTAAATCTCTGGAATCTGTGAGTTGCATAAAAGTGTTTTAAGGACGAAGCCTATACTTTTAAAATTCACCTGTATAATGTTCTTTCGAAAACCAGCGCTCAATCATCTTCTGGCTTTTTTCCTACCTCACCTTCCTTGTGCGAGGCGGAGGGAGGCGCTTCTGTGAAGGTATTTTCCATGTTCGTTAGTTTTATTTATGTCCGCAAATATTGGACCTTCACCATAGCATTTTTACCACAAAAAAAATCGAGGCTAGTGCTCTTTCCTGTGTCCCCTTGTCGTCCGGAGATATTCATACTAAAATATTGACCAAGCTCTGACACCTACTTGCTGAAAAAATGTCCCACGCGATCGGACATTTATCTGAAAAAATTTCATATAAAGCCCACCGCATCAAGCTATTTCTGTCAATTTTTCATTGGAGAACGTGCCCGGCACGCACTTTGATTTCCGAAAGTCAAATCAAACGCCTCACCATGATCACCGCAACCTTTAGCATCCGTTTCGGCTTTCTGGTAGATGCAACAACGCTCAACATCACGCTTGAAGCCGACGTACAGCAACATCATTCCGACACTTTCTACAACGTGTCCAACTTTCGCATCCCCGGCCACGCCCTTCGGCACATCCTGCCAGAAATCACAATCCGCAAAGAACACGGCCTTTGGGTCCACACCGACAGCGGCAAAGCGACCGACTTAAGCATTGCCGTGGGCCAGGCAATTGACGAAAGAGACCACACTACAACATAACCCATTTTTGGCACACACTTGATATACAGCAATACCCTCAGAAAGTCAGCATAATCACTCATTTTACTGTGCGTATTGCGTCTCCGAAACCTTTTTCATCCAATCCACGGCCTTTCCCTCCAAGGGTCTTCACCTTACCTATCCGCAGTTCGAGCCTTAAGGTGGGTAGCAATTTTTAACCCGATTTCATTCCATTCCGTTTCCGTGCCGGGCTTTCTTAAAAAGCAATCTGCCCCCAGCGAGATACAGCGATCTCGCTCATCCAGGCGGCTCGATGTGCTCCACACAACTTTTTTCATCGTTCGATAGCGCTCCTGAGACCGCAGAAAGTCAAGCACCTCGATCGCTGACATAGTAGGCATTTTATAGTCTAGTAAAAGCAACGCAGGCCCGGATTCCAGCGGGCAACCGGCCAGGAAGTCGATGACCTCCTTTCCATCGGTGAAGTGAAGAAGTTCTACTGAGGGGCAATGACGTGAAAATTCTTCTCTGAAAAAAAGGGCATCATCTTCGTCATCTTCGGCAAGCAGCACATAGCAATTTGCAGGCAACATGGTTTAATCTTTACAGTTTAGATCAGGCTGTAGCGCGATCGGTAAGGGGTTCGACATCCGTTAGCTAAAATACATTAAAAATCAGCAAGTTCTAATTCCGGATACATCCCTACCTTGTCTTCTTTATTGCCAGGTGTTTCGCGTTCTAGCTAATCGGCCTGCAATCCTGAATAAAAATCCAGGTCACCGGTCGAAGGGATTTGGCCGATTGACAGAGCCTCCGGCCCGATACTGAAATTCTGACAACTTACACTGACATTTTTTTCTGAAATTTTTTCATTTTTTTCGGTTGGCACAGCGCTTGATTGCCGGTGAGATAGCCATGGAGGCTAACCTAACAAATTAAACTTCATATAAAACAAAAAGGAGGAGATCATGACAAACATCATCAAAAAAGACAATGCCCGACCGGCAACTTTTGGAAGTGCTGTGGATCAGCTCTTTCAACACAATCTCGATCGTTGGTTCGACGATCAGTTTTCGGGTTTTAACGGATTGCAGACGAGGTCCGGCGTTCCGGTAAATATCCGGGAACTGGACAAAAGCTATGAAGTAGAGGTGGTAGCGCCTGGGCTGGAAAAGAAGGATTTCCAGCTGCAGTTAAACGGCGATGCGTTGACAGTTTCCTTTGAGCACAAGGAGGATAGCATCCAGCAGGGCGAAAATGACCGGTGGCTGCGCCGCGAGTACCGGAAGCAATCGTTTACGCGCACCTTTACGATCGATGAAACGGTAGACATCGAAAAGGCTGCTGCCCGCTACGAGAGTGGTATCCTTCGCCTCACCCTGCCCAAAAAAGCACATGCGGTAAAGACATCCAGGACCATCTCTATTGAATAAACGGTTCCGTCCAGTAGTGCCAAGAAATCGAGTTTGACGGGCGGACTGCTTGCAGTTCGCCCTTTTTTACATTAAAACTGCTCTGATATGCCCGATGTATTATTCCCCCTTAGCGTTCTCGCGATAAACGGGGGACGTTGCCGGTGAATATTCAGGTGATAAGCAGTTCTATTGGGGAGTGATGCTTGAACATCAAGACCATCACCCGGGAGTTGTTCAAGCGGACAAACCTAGGGGAGATGCCGGCATGATAACGCGCCAACTAAGCCAGGCGGAGGATGGCGGGATCAGGACCCGGAAGGTCATTGGAATATGGATTGAAAGCGAACTTGGGAAAGGCAGCATTTTTCTCTTTACTCTTCCCAACTAAATCCGACAAATATAATCTTATTAATTCAAGCGTAGTTTAAGAGGGTAATTGTTAATTTAAGCGACATGTTGAAGATCACTCAAAATTTTTTTCAGCATAGCTATATGCCCCTGTATGGCAAGCAATTACATCTGTTAGGATCTTGAACAATACAAAATCCACCACTACGTTCAATAGCCCACATCCCTGACGTTCCGTCATCCATATAACCGCTTAAAATGATTCCGATAGCATAAGAACTATAGGCAACGGCTGCAGACCGGAATAAGACATCTATAGACGGGCGCCACCTATTCTCTTCAGGTAGTGAAATATGAAAAAAGTTACTTATGCGAGTTTAGGCGACCAAAAAAATAAATAATCCTTATACGCAGCAACTTTTTGATCATAAAGTAAATCATACATAAGCGTACGTCATAGGAAATTCGCTTTATCCAGCCTTTGCTTCACTTTGCATTCACACCATTATCGGCGGGCTTCCTCACATCCTCATACTTATACAAAATCGTCCCCCCACCCTGCTATACGGCAAAATCCCATGGGTCCTCAGCCGCTGTTAGGGTTGGAGGTGCGATATCTACCCCCTTGCTCAATAGGGCTTTAAAAATATCTGACACAGTAGCACCAGGTTTAGGTCGTACTGAATAAGGAGATGCAAGGGTGGCCTTCGGACGATTTTGTAAAAAATCCACATACATTTTACCCTTTCGTTTGTTAATCATGCGTTCGCTACTTTTCGAACTCTTAGGCAGGATAACAAATTGCTATCTACGCAATGGCTGATGCGTTCGACTGGGGAACAAAAACCCCAAATCCAGCTGCGTCCCAAAGGCTCTTCAACAGAAATGGAGATTGCGAAAAGACGGCAGTTTTTTTGGTATAGTATTGCAAATGCTGCTTTGCGTAACTGACCTAAAAATTATATATTATGAAATTCATCCGCGATAATGGGTTATCGGTTGCATTTTTTGTTCTGTTTATCCTATCGTTTGGCGGACAATTGCTGGCAGGATACTCGCACCACAATAAAGAGCTTCAAGAACAAGCGGGCAGAACCATTTCAATCGTTCAATATATCAAGTCGGGACATTTTATACAGGCCACTTTTGAGAACTGGGAAAGTGAATTCCTTCAAATGGCTCTATTTGTTGCGCTGACGATCTGGTTAAAGCAAAAGGGATCTTCGGAATCAAAGTCGTTCGATGAAAGGGAGGAAACTGATCGGGAGCCGGATCCGGGCCGGAAAGACGCGCCGTGGCCGGTGCGTAAGGGCGGGTGGATACTTGCCGCTTACAAACGTAGTTTAACGATCGCGCTTTTGCTTCTATTTATGATTTCCTTCATCTTTCATTTTTATGGAAGTCTGAAAAACGAAAACGAGCAGTCGCTCCGTCATGGAGTGCCGACCCAAAGGGCCGGTGAATATATTTGGGACAGCAGGTTCTGGTTTGAGTCGTTCCAAAATTGGCAAAGTGAATTTCTAAGTATTTTCGCGATCATAGTTCTGTCCATCTATCTAAGACAAAAAGGCTCGTCTCAATCAAAACCAGTAGATGCGCCCCATAGTGCTACCGGAGAGTAGCTAACGGCTATCTCCTTTTTCTGCTGTCAATTGGCCAAGTTCTTTTAAAGAACACCCGTGGCATGAGATTTAATGCAGGAGTAATCAACGAACTCGGTCTTTACAATCTGGTCCGGAGGATCATGCCGGTAGGTGCGGCCTACAAACAACTAATCAGTCAATGGAAAGACACTATTTCAGAAGAAAGTTATGGGCTTGTTTTTCAGAATTGGTAAAATGTCCTAGCGGGTGAAGACTACTTTTTCCATTATTATTCCGGCGGTGAATAAAATAAAAAGTTCGTGCGGGCATAAACGTGCTTTTTCGTCGGCGCCCGGCTGGCCGGCTGCGGGCGTTTGCGTAAAAGACTCGATAGCCTGTTCATTATTGCGGATGTCGCGAAAAGTGGCGAGGCTTGTTTCTTTGCTTACGGATATAATATATTGTTGTTTTTCCGGCATCGTTTATAACATTACCCTAAAATCTCATGCCATTTGATTACTCTCACCAATCCCTATTCTATCGCATGGTCCGACATTTGAATATAACTCGATAAACAATCATTATGAGAAGCATTTTGTACATCGTTGCCGTTATTCTCGTCATCAGCTGGGCTATTGGATTCCTGGGTTACCACGCGGGCGGTATCATTCATATATTGTTGGTTATTGCAATTATTTCTCTTATACTAGGAATAATCAAAAGAGCTTAGGACTACAAAATTGCCCACCAGGGGCTGCAAGATCTCATCGAATCCCCAGCCTCGTCGTCAAGGAAGTTACCCAGATTTTCCTGAAGAATATGTTATTCCCGCTCAATTCAAATGCCAGGCCGTTATGGCACTTGCTGTTTCTATCACGATGCCCCGACACTATCACAGGCTAGTAATTGGGTTGTTAAGCAAGCCAACAATTTCAACAACTTCACACTCGGCTAATTTTCTAAGGCCTTCCATAAAATAACCGGTTAGACCCGGTTTGATCCATTCGTAGTGATAGGGCCTGTTCTCAGGAAAAATTATCCACATCCGTGCGATCCCGCTTACAGGAACTGAACAATCATTTTGAAGGATGACCTCGCCGTCTGCATTTTCAAACTCTGGCCAAATCACAAAAAGGTGATTCGCCGCATTACTTCCATCGTCATACCAGAAATCTGAACGGTATCCTTGATAGGGGGGAGACGACCTGCCGCCTTCTTCCTTAGTGTAAAATCGATATCGAACCCTGAAATCTGCAAGGTGACCTAGCATTATGTCGTATGGATTACGCATGTTAGTTCTTTTCCGATTCGACTACCCCAACTCGTTGGCTCTATCGAACCCTGCCCTTTGTATAATTGTTATTGCATCAATAGCGTAATTAGTATGGAGCAATTATCCGGACCACAGTGTTTCAGTCAAGCAGAAATATGTCAACGATTTGACTGAAGTAAATTCCAATATGGAATTGGGTGGCCCAGTTGCGAGCCTGCTGTAAACCAACTGAGCCAATTATGAGCCAACCCTTTGTTTCAATTCACATTCGGATATTGAGTCTCCTGGACGAATCGATACCCATTACGACTTCAATTTGGCGACACTCTTGACCAACCCGGTTCTTTCCAGATTCTCTAACACTTTTTCCCGGGACAAGGGCGGATTTTTTAAGGCTTTTACCTGGTTTTCCAGGGCCTGGATGGCTTTTTTTCTACTTAATTACAGGGAGTCTACTCATTAGAATACCCCAGGTTAAGCTCCTGCGCTTGCCGGGCAAGGAAGTTCAGCTGCTTTCTTCGGGTGGCTCTCATTTTCTTCTGATACGCCACCAAATCACTTATCTTGATCCGTCGGTGGGTGCCCACCTTAGAAAAAGGAATTTCTCCCTTCTCCAATAAGCGCACAACATAAGGTCTGGATACTTCCAGATACCCTGCCGCCTCCTGGGTTCCGATGGTAGCATCGGACAAAATAATCGCCATAGACTTACCGGCTGCCATATTCGATATAATCGTGCTTAATAAACCAAGAGCCTTGCCAGGCAGGCGTAATGACTCATGGCTGTCCTGTAGCGTAATTTCAATGGATTTCCCGTTTTGACTTAACTTCTGAAAGGCTTTCTTTAACTTATCGACAGAAGTTTTGGCAATGCGCTGATCTTCTTTTGTTGTTTTTCCTAATAATGCTTCCATCTTATTGATTTTTACATCATAAAGTTACACAAACGAAATATACGAACCAAGTTGCAAAGTATCAATCTTTCAAATAATTGATTTTCAACACTAATGAACCCCAGGCCACACAGGCCGCAGGGTCTTACGAACGATACTGCCCCCAAAAAGGGGATTCCAATTTTCCTACTGAAATACTATACCCATTAAACCACCTAAACCTATGCCGGGAACCGGCCGGGAAAAGAGCCTGCAACGCAGTTGCAGGATTTCTGGTACCCTTGGCCATTAAACCAGGCATCGCTGCCTAGCTTAACCTATTAGCTGTTACCGCCGCCTTCACTGACGGCGGGCACAACCCTTACGGCCTGAAAAGGGAAAGGGTGATCGATCCCCTTATCAACTCCCCGGATGTTGCGCACCACACAGTTCGTCTTACGGTTCACAATTTCGTATTTGTCTATCCTGCAATCCTCAGGCTTTTGACGTTTCAAAAATGCAATTTATTTCTGCCGATCAGATACTGGCAGCTTATCATAAATGGAAGAACGATATTTATCGGTTTTTCACCGATTATACAAGTCACATCCATTCTTGAAATTTTCAGTGGCATAAAACGTACTCAGCTGCAATAATAGTAGTCGGCAACTACCATTAAAGGGGTCCTGTTGGTCGTTCATAGTTACATTAAGTTGAAGTACTTATTTTTTAAATTCTATCGGTAAATAGACATTGTAGAAATTAGCAGATGCCGGAGCATATGCAGGCATCTGGACCATGTTGCCCATCATGCCGGCCACATTACCGAAGACCTTACCACTTGAATCTTTATAAAATGACAGTTGCATCATGGAAGAACTGCCTACCACGTTCCCATTCCTGTCATAGAGTTGAATATTTCCCGTCTTTCCATCAAGGGTATAAGGGGAGTCCTGAACTAGCGAATTGGCTTTAAGCCAAATCTTGACTCCGTTCTGTCCATTGAATGTACTAATGGTCAAGGAATCTAGGATTCGTGAGACATTGATGTTTTGAAAACGGATCGAGCCGATCGTGGCATAGGAAATGTCCATTCCGGAAGGTGCTGGCAAACTTCGATATACTGCATCTGGGATGTTTGGAAAATCATTGAATTTAGTGCACCCGAACAGGGCAAAAGTTGCTATACTTACGATAAGGTGTCGCATGAGATTTATAAGTTAAGGTTTACAAAGCAAGGACAAAGATTTCAGGATCTGGTATCATCCAGAATGAAATAGGCATATAAAAGGCCCGGCGAAGAAAACGCCAGGCCGCCTTTCACTTTCACAAAGATTTACCTGACGAAGCAGGTTAAAACTTAATTGGAATACAATAATAGGCATTTTCAGAATTATTTGATATAGTTAACAATAGTATTGCAACCAAAAAAAAAGTTCCTTTATACATTGGACAAACGAATTCCCAAAGTGCCTTACAGCACTTTAAAAAATGGCATCCTGAGGTGTGATGCTTTTGCCGGACAGTTTAGTTTGTTAGATAATAGAACTGTCTTCTTATAGATGCATTGATGTAATGCCTCTGCAAACCTAATAAAAATATTAATGGG
>Ga0193716_1000252_pt1 | contig 33494 bp, 30 predicted proteins | sample U2c1metaG_FD_145901 | JGI IMG/M metagenome (GOLD analysis project Ga0193716, IMG submission 145901) | Soil microbial communities from a riparian zone of the East river system, Colorado, United States - U2c1 | ecosystem: Environmental > Terrestrial > Soil > Riparian zone | place: USA: East River...
CATCCAGCAGACTGCCAGCCTGATTCTCTCCGCGTTGGAGCCGCCCATCGAGGCCGAGGACAGCGCACCTGCCACCGACACACAGCCTGCGGAGGTGGCAGCATGAAGACCATCCTCGACATCTTGCACAAAGCGGGAGGTTGGCGGCACAGCCTCTATCTCAAGATCGAGAACCCGCCCTATATGGAGCTTGTCATCGAGGCCGTCGATGAGTCCGGGCCGTGCGGTTTGCCTTCGCTCTCCGTGTGTCACTACAGCATCCAGAATGGCGACGCCATGCGTGACCCGGAGATGTGCTTCGAGCTTGGCTTCGCAGGAGGCGCACACCTTAATCCGTACTACTGGCGCAATGACTACGTCGCCGTCGAGCAATGGAGCCGCAACATCATTCGCGGGAACTACGTCTTTCTCGTTGCGCTTCACGCAGAGCATGAACCCTTCGCCAAGACGTGGGACAAGAACCTGCGCTTGCAGGGGTTCGCGGAAGTCTTCTCGGACAAGTGCATATTCGGCTAGTCCGCTCTCTCTTGGAGCGGAACCATACGCGACGTGTGCCGCTCTGTGACCTCACCTTCAACCGCTCGAAAGGAGCACATCGTGATGCAGACCAGAGCTATCAAGCCCAACGCAGCACCGCAGGAGATTCCGCTCTCGCTCCTGATGGAGTCGTCCACCAATCCGCGCCAGCACTTCGCAGAGGATGACCTCAACGAGCTTGCTGAAACCATCCGCAAGTCTGGCGTCTTTCAAGCCATCCTTGCCCGTCCCAAGAAAGAGAGGCTGGAAATCGTCTTCGGTGCACGGCGGTATCGTGCCTCGCTTCTCGCCGGGAAGGAAACCATTCCCGCACTTGTCCGTGAGATGAGCGATGCCGAAGTCTTGGAGGCACAGCTTGTCGAGAATCTTCAACGCCGCGACGTTCACCCGATGGAGGAAGCGGAAGGCTATAAGCGGCTCCTCCTGCTGACGGAGCCGATCTACACCGTCGAGCAGATCGCTGCCAAAGTAGGGAAGACACCCGCCTACATTACTACCCGGCTCAAACTCACCGAATTGTGCGATGAGGTTGCCGCAGCGTTCTATCAGAACCATATCGGCGTCGGCCACGCTCTCTTACTGGCAAAGCTCCCGCCCGACCAGCAACAGGCAGGACTCAAGGCTTGCTTCAAAGAGATGTACACATCTAGCGACGACAAACCAGCGCGGATACTGCTGCCAGTCCGCAACCTGCAATTCTGGATTGATTCGAACATTCTGCTATTGCTAAAGGATGCTCCCTTCAACAAGCGGGACGCGCAACTTGTGCCGACCGCCGGAAGTTGCGCCGATTGTCCCAAGCGCACAGGACATAACAAGCTGTTGTTTCGCGATGACCTCGGCAGACAGGGCGACCAATGCACCGACCCGACCTGCTACCAGTCCAAGGTAGACGCGCACGTTGCCAAGTCCATCGCAGCCAAACCGGACCTTGTGCAGATCAGTACAGGATTCGGCGCACAGAAGGAAGGTAGCCCGGTGTTGCCGCGCAACAAGTACAGTGCGATTCGGGATGACCGGCCCAAGTCCAAAGACGAAGCCAAGCGTCCCGAGTTCAAGGAGTGCAGGTACACCACCGAGGCCATCATCACCGAGGGAACCGACATCGGCACCATCCATAAGGTGTGCGCCAATCTCTCTTGCCCGGTGCATCATCCGAAGCAAGCCCCCAACCGTGACGATGCCAAGTGGAAGGCCGAACAGGAGAAGCAGCGCAAGGAACAGGCGGTTGCCAATACCGTTGGGTTGCGTGTCCTTACAGCCATCGGCTCTGCTGTCCCGGTGCGCCTGATGAAGCGTGACCTGCTTTCGGTCATCGAGCGGCTGTTATTCCTTATGGATGAGGGCCGCGTCGAGATGCTGGCGCGGCAGCACGGCATCCGCCAGAAGCGACGATGGAGGCTTGAAGAAGACCTTCACGGCATTTGTACGCCGTGCCGATGAAGGAACGCTCTCCCGGCTGTTGGTGGAAGCCAGCATCCTGCTGGCAGCTTCTCGAGGCAATCCGACGGCTATCCTCAAGGAAGCAGCGGCCACCTATAAGGTCGATAGCGATGCCATCACCACCAAGGTAAAGCAGGAGTTCGCGGCCAAGGAGAAGGCCAAGAAGACAGCGCAGCCAGCCACCAAGACCGCAAAGAAAGCAGCCTAACTCTTCCGTAGCAAGGGGCGGCGAACCTGCCGCCTCTTGTTTTTCGTTGGTTCCAAAAAATCGGGCAGGAAGACACCGCTTCGGTTTCTCCCTGCACCCTCTTCGGTTCATCTTCAAAAACTCAAAGTGTAAAACTTGTTGGACTCCTAGCCCTCACTCAAAGTGCAGCTTGAATTCATGTATGTCCTGACCCAAAGAGCCATCTGTAGCTGCATCGACTTACACCATGCAAGGTGCATCTTCTCCACAACTTCGATGGAGTGACCTTTAGAGACTAAATAAGGCTTGATGGTCTCGTTCATTACCGAGACGAAAGCCACAATATCACTCAATGGCACATAGGGAGTTGAATTCACTTGGTCAGTCTGATTTTTTTTGAGACTCGTGTGACGAAGAGCGATTTCGTGTTGATAATTGAGCCAATCGAGGTCATATGGCCGTGTGCAAGTATCAACGATCCACTGTTGAAAGCGAAGATTGCTCTTTCTCAGGTATTCAGGTATCGGATCGCCTCCAGGCGTCCGAGAGTGTCTAGCAAGATGGGGAATGCCTGCGATAATCTCGCTGCGCCAATGGTTTACAATCTTTTCCGTCTCACCGGCTAACACCTCTCCAGCAAGGCGAAGGAACTGCTCATCTTCTGATGAAGAAGCCGACACTGATCCTAAGGGTGTCCAATTCTGATAGGGATACCGGCGACTGCCCCAAACCCGGCTCCCCGTAGGAATAACCGGGGATAGCTTTTTCCAGCTCGTAGGAATCATTGTCGATGTGTGTTGGAGCACTATTTCTGGATGAAGTTTTATTATCTGTCGTCACTGCACAACCCCTATCGCTAAAGGACTGACATTGAGAGATTCATTGGCCGCTGAGTCGGCCCACGTCCGGCAGCGATGCAACTAGAGTATATAGACAGGCGTCTCCGCTCCAATTCAATTGCTCGTCGGTCGAAACGGCCAACCTCTTATTCACTGGCGGCGGGGCTACATTTTGCTGGGTGGTTGCGCAACCTGTCCCATGAGAGTCGCGAAAGTTATGTCAAGCGCTGCATAGAACTCTCCGGCTTTTTGGATCGCTGTTGTCGGCCATGGTCTCGACCATGACGGGCGAATAGTCTGAACATCGATCACGAGTGTTACTAACCTTGCAACGTCCGCCTCGCGTTTATGGGGTGTGAAGGTGCCGTAAGCTCAGCCTAGGACTCCGAAATCTTCACAAGACCACAGGGTGCCTCTTCGTAGAGGCTCCCAACCGGCGCTCCTAGCCTGCGATCTCAGCAAGTAGGCGCAATAGAAGACTTCGAGAGTCTGTTGGCGTTCCGTTGCGAGGCGTCTTCCTGCCGAAGTCCAGAAGTTTTCGGAGAGCTTGAGCAATTTGTTGGGAAAGTGATCGAGTGCGAACTGACGGTCGTCCAACGCTCGGATCGTAGCTTTCGGTTCGAGCGGGTCATAAAGGACCGAGCCCATTCGGCCAGCTGTATAAAAGCAGCGCGCAATCCCCACATATCCGATCGCATCCAGCCGATCGGAATCTTGAAGGATGCACCCTTCGAGACTGGTCGGTGCTTTTCCCGCTGAGTAACTATGGCTCTCAATTGCGCCTGCAACGACATCGATCCGACTCGCGTCCCTTTGAGAAGTCACTGACTGCACTGACTTGAGCATTAGCGGAGTCATCGTTATATAGCAGTACAGGATGGGTGGGACCACAGATCATGCTGAGCGCCACTGCCGTGATCAACACAATTTCAGGCCAGGCCCAATGCGAAGCTCCTGTCTTCGGCTCGCTCGTCCGATTGAGATCGTGTAGCCCGCAGCGGGAAACAACTTGAAAAATCTTTGCCCATGTGTATATTAGGGGGGATCAAACTCCCCGGAAATTTAATCCTTTAGGTGCGCTATGGAGACTCTCCTCAAGGGGCCCGTTCAACCGGCATATCGGCAGGCCATCCCGTTCCGGACCATCTTTGAGGAACACGTTCGCAGGGGAAAGTTCGAAGCGGCCTATCTCAACAATAGAGATCATATTTCGCTGAAGGACGCTACTACCAGGATCCTCAAGCCTGCTGCGCTCACAGTCGAAAACGTTCTCTCAAAACTTGGTGACAAGATCGCCCAGCACGAAGACGCATACCGGGGCCTGGCCACGGCCAACATGAACATCGATAAGGATACGAAGATTACGGATGATGTCCTCGAAGAGAAGACTGCGACGTGCAAGAAGCTTGACGACGAACTGAACGAGATTTTGCATGCCCTTAGCAGTTCGGCACTGTGTCTCTCCGGCGGAAGCATCCGCAGCGCCAGCTTCTGCATGAGCGTCCTTCAAGGACTCTGCCGCTTCAGCTACAACAGCACCGGAAACGGGGTCTCGTTGCTTCCAGCGACGGGAGCTGGGGTAATAATCTGCAAGCAAGGTACCGTCGACAACATCGGCATCACGACCAAAGTGGCCGAACGGTTCGGACTGACTACTGCGGATCTCTTTAACCTGTCCATCACGGAAGTAGACGGGAACCGTACCCGGCGCGCTCTACAAAAAGATCGATTGCCGCCCGAAGTTCCGGATTCCCATCTCGTTTTAGCGGTAGGCGCACAGCTTGTGTAACAAACGTTGTCCCGAAACGCCGTCGTAGTGCATTATGAAGCAGCCACCCGTGCCGAAAGTCGCGACCGCCCCGCAGCACGGACCTCCCGTGAGGCAGCTGGCCGCGCCCAAGGTTGTCAGTGATCGATCTCCTGAAACGCCCGCGGCGTCCGCGTTCGAATATGAACTGAGCCGCATCCCGGTTCGCGGTGCTGCGGCACCTCACCCGATCGTCAATCGGAGCGCTCTGAGGCTCAGGGCAAAGCTGAAGGTGAACACCCCCAGCGACCGCTTCGAAGAGGAAGCCGACCGCGTGGCCGATCTCGTGCTGCGCATGCCCGCTCCGGCGACGGCCGCCCAGCCTACCCTGTCCCCCGGTGCTTTTGGATTGCGCCGCAAATGCGCCTGCGGCAAGAACAGCATTACTGGCGGCGAATGCGACGAGTGTGCCAGGAAACGCTTGCAGCGAAAAGAGGCTCCCGGCGTCAGTCCTGCCGCGTCCATAACGGCGCCGCCCAGCGTAGACCGCGCCCTCGCCGGCCCCGATGCGCCGCTCCCTCCGGCGCTGCAACAGGACATGGGCAATCGTTTCGGGCACGACTTCTCGCGCGTCCGTGTACACTGCGGCGAGACAGCCGAGCAATCGGCGCGCGACGTGAACGCACTCGCGTACACGGTCGGCCAGCACATAGTCTTCGGCCCCGGCCAATTCGCTCCGGATACCGCCAAGGGCCGCCGCCTGCTCGCGCACGAACTCGTCCACACGCTCCAAAACGAGCCCCATGTGGCGCGCCAGTCTGCGCCGCCGAAATGCATCACGGGAAAACAGGAGGGCGCCGGCCAAGTCATCAAATCGACGGTGCTCTTCGGAAAGACCTATACCTATCTCGTCTGGGGCCAGTGGCAGGAGACCGACAGCGTTGAAGCGTTTCGTAGCCGCGTGTTGTCTAAGTGGGTCACCTGGCGATTCAAGGGCATCGCGGCTGCCGAACGGCAAGCCGTCATCGCATTTCTCCAGAGCACCACGTTCCTGCCGTTCGATACCTCCGCGCTGGAGCGCGACTGCTACTATTCGCTGCCGCTGGAGGATGCGATTGTCAAACAGGCGCGCACTCTCTCCGGCGAGGCTGCCCGTGAAAAAGCCGCCACCGAAGACAAGGGGGGCGGCTCCGCCGACGCGAACGATTCCGTCAAACAGAGCCCCGGCGCTGTCACCGCGCCCGGCGAAAAGAGGGACAAGGACAAAACTCCCGGCGAACCCTCAGGGGAAAAAGATATCGCCGTCACCTCCAATCCGAGCGTGTTCGACGGCAATGCACCTCTCGCTCAGCTCTATCTTAATTTCCTGGCACGCTACGCCGGAGTGAAGGCGGACGTGAAGCAGGCGGAGAAAGGACTGACGAGGGAACAGGTCGCTGCAATCACTAAGGGAAACCTGCGTGCGGCCACCGTCACGGGCCTGTTCACCCAAGGTTGGTCGGAATACCGGAAAGCAGGCGGTGCCGACATCGCGACCTTCGGCTTCATGGAAGAGGCCCTGCTCACGCAGCGCGATCGCGGCAATTTCACCGCTCTCCACAATCAACTCGAATTCGACAAAGATCCCGAAGGCCTCGGCCTGTACAAGCGCGGAACGCTGTTCCGCTACTACGATTCCAGCGGCATGCCGATCGCGACGACCGTGGGCGGCTACCGCGACCCCGGTTTCCGCGCGGCGGCACCTTCCCCGCACGCTTTACAGATCTCCACTACGGATCGCGGTCTTACTCAGGTATTCCAGGCCATCAAGAATGTCACACTCGATGACACGATTCTGATCTACCAGTCCGCAAAAGGCTACTACGATAACGGCGACCTGCTCTATCCAGCCGTGATCGACGGTTGGGACGGATGGAAGGAGGTGAACGAGGAGTTACGGGCGCAGTTACCCGCCTTGGTCGTATTTATGGCCCTGGAAGCGCTTTCAGCCGGCCTTCAGAGGGTGCAGAATCCAAAAGCCAAGGCTGCCGGTGCGGCGCTCCAGGAACTTCTGAAAGTCGGTGGAAAGTTCTTCAAACTCCAGCTTGGCGGCCACCTCGCGGTTCTCGCATTCGATTGCGGGCTGGAGCTGAGTAAGATTCAACGGGAGGAGGGCAGCAAGCAGCTGGACGCGCTCTCCGACCAGCATCTCAAGCGGGCTGCCCTGCACATGCGGCAACTGCTTGCGGAACTTCTCGCGCTCGCGCTGCTTGCCACCATTCTCAAGACGGCCAAGGAAACCGCGATCACCATAGGCGACGCCGCTGCGAAGGGCGGCCCCCCCGGCGGCGGGCTGGTTCCCGCCCCCGCTGGAGCGGGCGGCCGCGCGCCGCAAACCGGCGCAGGAGCATTCCCCGCGCCACCGCTAGACGTCGTGCCTAGTCGCCCGAACCTGCAGAGCCGCGGCAGCGGAACGCCCGAACCGTTGAAGGAAACTGAGAAGCCGAAAGAGGCCGCGAAAGTACCGGACCAACCGAGGGAACCCGAAAGACCGAAGGAGGCCGAGAAAGTACCGGAACAACCGAAGGAACCCGAAAAACCGACGACCACGGAGCTAACCGAGGCCCAAAAACAACAGCGGTTATCCGAGATTGCAGGCGAGAAGGCCAAACTCCAGGCTCAAATCGAAGAGTTGACCAAAAAGATCGAGGAGGCGGACGAACGCGTAAAGGAAGCCGAGAAGAAACTGGCCGAGTTAATACAAGCCGACCCTCAACGCGCCGAAGAGGTGGCAAAGCAGCAACGGAACGCCGCGACCAGGGACCGCTTGCAAGATGATCGCACTCGATCGATCAGACGTGCCAACGAACTAAACGCTGAGCGGGAGCGTTTGCTCCGCGGCCCGCACCCAGTCTCGGCGCTGGACGCCGAGAACCGCCTGCGTGAGGAGACCGGCGGCCAGAAGAAAACGATCAAGGTCAACGATGAGCTCGGAGACCGGGATATCGACTGTTTCACGCCCGACGGCAAGGCCCTCGAGGCGAAACACGGCGAACAGAAATGGGACGACCGCCTCCAAAATGAGATCGATAAAGATGTAGAATTGCGACGCTCTGAAAAAGTGACCGCGGTAGAATGGCATTTTTACAGGAATCCAAAAACCGGAGCAGGGCCGAATGCTCGTTTAAGACAGGCCCTGGTGGACGCTCGCATACCGATCGTCCTGCATTACTAGAGATCGGAGGAACCGCATGAGCTATGGAGTTTTTCTAGTTCATCTTCCGCCTGGCAAAGACCCGTACAAGGCATTTCAGGACATTCTGGAGCACCGCGCTGGCGCTCCCAAAGACCCTGGGCCGCTCGATCCTGTGACGGAAGAAGCAAAGCGGCGTCTGGCTGAGTCGCTGATGGCGCGAAATCCCGACCTGGAGCTGTTTCAACGCGATTACGCGAGGATCGCGCGAAACCACTCCATCGACAAATCCGCGGCCCGCCGCCTCTTCCGAGACTTGGAGCTCAACGATCGCCACCATCACATCCAGATCACGATCTTCGACGATGCAGTCGGCGTATCTTTCTCGTTGTCAGGGGCGCCGCCCGAGTGCACTGAGGCGCTACGTGTCTTTTGGAACTGCCTTGAGGTGCTGGAATCGGAGGGAGCCTTCTCGACCTACGACACCCAGATCGATAAGATCCTCGACCTGAAAAGTGATTTCGCCGCCGTCCAGGAATTCGCGTGCGGCGTGATCGGCTCTACTCTAACTTGAGCCCTATCCGCGAAGTGAGGAACCCCATCCGGTTCACCTCCTCGTCGATCTGATCGGCTTCCTGTTCGAGCGCATCATCGACCGCGCCGACTTTCAGATTCGGTCGGCTGAACAACGAGGGCGCCGCGTTTTGACGGTCCTGGGACCGTACCGGAATTCGCGAGAAATCCCCAAACGGTCTTTCCTCTTTTTCTCTTTGGGGTGTACAGAGGGGATATTTCTCTTTTGCTGGCTGGGACGCTTCGGTATCTCAGACTAGCGACGTGGAACCGCACGAAATGCTAAGCAGACAGAGCTAGGAGCTGGTGGGGATGGTTTGCGGAGCAGAGGGTCGTTTGTGGGGTAGTAGCCACATCCAACCGAAAACCTCCGTTAAGGGTTGTCACGTTCTCTGGCCGGGTCTTGCTGTATGCGATTTAAGTCGAAGTAATATCGTCCGAACGGGTTGATGTGCTGCGAAGAAGCGGAGTGACATGACTGATCGTTTCGTCTTCGATCTGCTGTCCTTCCCCGCGTAGTTGGCTAACAATCTCGCCAATCTCGATCGTATTCCAAGCCACCACCGCATTGTGCAGAATCGATAAGCAACTGAAGGTATGCAGCTGGTTTCCGAGCTCGCGTCCCCGCATGGCACCCTCCTTCCCAAACGAGAGAAAGCTTGAGAGGTCATGCGAGGCCTCGCCGTTGTTGGGTTCGCGACTCATTCCTCGCCGGTACTCCTCGTCGTCGATGGTCTTTAGAATGTGAATGGTCTTTTGCACCCGGCCGATTTCCGAAAAGCCTGATAGACGCTGTTCTGGCGGGCATAGCAGCCAAGCCGATGGAGCACCAGCGAGGGCGAGCATTGTTGACGATCCACTTTGTATAGAGTCTGGTCTTTAATGTCTTTGATACGGGGAGCTAATTCGTAGCCCAGCAGTACGGCTGTGGCCATCACTACTTCCGTATAGCCGTGCGTATCCGTATAGCAAACCTTGGGATCAAGTTCGGTGTCGTGCTGCATCAGGCCATCCAGGCTGAAGGCCGCTTCCCGCAGCCGGCAGGGAATAGGCTGTTGGTGTATTCGCAGAAAATTGTCCGAGGTGTGCGCGTAAAGAGTGATGCCCGGCCCTGCAGCACATGACTGTAGTCGGCAGCGAGAATATGGACGGACGCATAGAACCGCATTCCGTCGGCGGAACACGTTGCCCCACGTCCATAAACGCGGCTTACTGGGATTCAACATCAGGTGAGGAGATAGAGGCCTGCTTGTTCGAGCTGCCGCTGGTCTTCTGAAGCGCCACGTGGAGTTCCTTACAGTAAGAAATTGCGCCCGGCGGCTGCCGACACTCTATCGAAGGCGTTCCTCAGGTGCTGATCATAGCGTCATTCAGAATATTAATTTCATCTGTCGATAATTTATTGACCACATCCAGAACGTGTGTTGTAATCCCGTGCTGTAAGGTTACCCAGTAACAGACTCCTCCTAAGTATTCCTTGCCCATGGCCGGCGCAAGCCGATTTATGTGCGTTCAGCATCTTGTTTTCCTTTGTCTGGTTGATGAAAGCCTTGTGATTATGGTGTTGGACACCGCATGACACTCTCTGTCGTTGCCGCGACGGTCTGAAAGACATATTGGAGGAAGAGAATGCCCCCTACACTTTCTTATCCTGGTGTTTATATCCAGGAACTTTCGAGCGCCGTTCACAGCATCACCGGAGTTGCCACGTCGATTGCGGCGTTTGTCGGCTATACGGCAAGAGGAATCGATAACCGCGCGCAGGAGATATTCAGTTTCTCCGATTACCAGCGGCTTTTCGGCGGCCTGGCTTCCAATAGTGAACTGAGTTATGCCGTTCAACAGTTTTTCCAGAACGGTGGTTCGCAGGCCTATGTGGTACGGACTCCAATGGCCTACCCTGTCGGTGCCGTTGTCTATGCAAGTGTTCACTTCGGTGTCGCAGCTACCGATGGACTTACCGTAACCGCGCTCAGCAGCGGTACCTGGGCCAATGGTCAGCTTCTAGTCGACATTGATGCGATGAATCTCGACTTATCGACCGCTACCGGGGACCCGCTCGCTTTTAATTTGACAGTTACAAATCTGGCAGATGGCACTGTCGAGTACTTTCCGGCAGTTACGCTTAACAGCGCATTTCCCAACTACGTCGTCAAAGTAATCAACGATGAAGACAACGGATCGCAGTTAGTTTCGGTCACTGCAGGAACCGCGTCCCCTCTATCGCCGCTGAAGTCGACAGGCATTGTTGGTAAGTCCCTTAACAACGCTGCTGTCAATACCGCGCTGGGCGGCGGAACCATCGCGGCGGCAGATGCCTTTCTCGGCATCCAGGTTCCCACCACGCCCGCAAAGACGATCACGGTAAAAGTCCTGAGCAAGAACTCGCCGATTCCGCAGACCCTGCAGGGTCTTGCCGGCCTTCTGCAGCGGGCCATCAATAGTGCACTCGCGGTTAGCCTACCGGGTGCTTCCGTGGCATGTTCCGTGGTCCCGCTTGGCACTGATAAAGCCATTCGCGTGAATATGCTGGTGCCTAATCAGCCGGACGCGACAATCACCTTCGTGCCACCGTCCTCGCTCTCCCCAGTCCCGGCGGGCAACGATGCGGCGAATGGCCTTGCGCTGATAGGCGGGGTAAGCAATGTTGCGCATTACGCATTAGGAACGGGTAGCCCGGCCGGTGGCAATCTGATTGCTGCCACTGCAGCCACGAAACCCTCTGGACTTCCCACGGACAACGAACTTATCGGTGATCAGGCACTGTTTACGGGCATCTACGCGCTGAACAAGGTTGACCTCTTCAACCTGCTCTGTATCCCAGACGCCACTCGCTCGCTTGCGAGCGATACAAACACCCTGGACACTGGGTTGAACCCGGCTACGATCTACGCGGCAGCGATTTCGCTCTGCTCAATCCGGCGGGCGCTCTTGATTATCGATCCTCCGCCAAATGTGCACACCGTCTCAGCAGCAGTGGACTGGAAGAGCAACACCATCGGCGTCGTTGATCCAAACGGAGCGGCGTTCTTTCCACGGCTTCGCCTTGCGGACCCTCTCAACAAGGGTTTGTTGCGGACCTTCGCACCGTGCGGCGTTGTCGCCGGCGTTTACGCTACAACCGACACGAAACGGGGTATCTGGAAAGCCCCTGCAGGTATCGAAGCCACACTCAATGGTGTGCAAAGCATGACCTATCAACTGAGTGACGGTGAGAACGGCGTTCTCAACCCACTTGGTCTCAATTGCTTCCGTACCTTCCCACTCTACGGACCTGTCCTGTGGGGTGCGCGCACCCTCGTTGGTGCAGATGCTCTTACAAACCAGTGGAAGTACGTGCCCGTTCGGCGCACAGCCCTTTACCTGGAAGAGAGTCTGTACCGCGGAATGAAGTGGGTTGTCTTTGAGCCGAACGACGAACCGCTTTGGGCATCGATCCGGCTGAATGTCGGAGCCTTCATGCAGTCGCTCTTCCTGAAGGGTGCTTTCCAGGGGCAGACTCCTGCACAGGCATACTTCGTGAAATGCGACAGCGAGACGACGACGCAGACAGATATCGACGCGGGTATCGTGAATGTCCTTGTTGGCTTTGCGCCGCTGAAGCCTGCTGAGTTCGTAGTGATCTCAATCGAGCAACTCACCGGACAAACCCTGTCCTAGCCTTAGGGCTTACTTCACCAGGAAATCATCGATAGATCCACCGAAAGGAGAACGGTCATGCCTCAATTTGTCGTAAATGCACAAAGGTTCGACCCCTACAAAAATTTCAAATTCAGGATTAAGTGGGACGGAAAGTACGTCGCGGGCATAAGCAAAGTATCTGCGCTGAAGCGGACCACCGAAGTGGTGAAGCATCGCGAAGGCGGCGATCCCAGTACCAGCCGTAAGTCTCCCGGTAGAAGCGACTTCAGCCCCATCACGATGGAGCGCGGCGTCACGCACGACGGGGACTTTGAAGCGTGGGCTGCCAAGGTCTGGCAGATCGGTGCTGGTCTCGGCGCTGAAGTATCACTTGCGGATTTCCGGAAAGACCTCATCCTCGACTTTTTCAACGAGGCTGGCCAACTGGCGATCAGCTACAAGATTCTCCGTGCTTGGGTTTCGGAGTATCAATCGATGCCCGATCTCGACTCGAACGCCAATGCAGTTGCGATTCAACACCTTGTTCTGGAGAACGAGGGTTGGGAGCGCGACACCGGCGTAAAGGAACCCACCGAGCCCAGCTTCAGTATCCGCGGATAACGCACCTACGGAAAATCACTATGCAAGCACTGCAAGGCGAACTTTTGCTGGCGGCATGGGAGCGCTGCCAGAACCGGCCGTCTCCCGTGATCGCGCTTGGACTACTGGAATCGGCGCATCGCGGAACCGACCGCACAGCATTCGCCCAGCTGCCGCTCACTCGTATTCACGCAATGCTTCTGCAGTTGAGGGCCGTCACATTCGGCCGCCGGATGCAGGGATTCGCCGAGTGTCCGAACTGCCATAGCTCGCTTGAATTTGAGACAGATGTGGTTGGCATGGCAGAAGAATTGCGACGGTCTGCGTCGCAGGAGAATTCCTTAGCCGAGTCGACCATCTTCCGCCCTGTGAACCTCGATGATCTGCAGGCATGCCTTGACGCAGAGAGTCCCGGAGAGGCAAGCAACATGCTCTTGCAGAGAACGCTGCTGGATGCGTCTTCGACGGATCACAAAAAGGAAGAGTCGCTCCTTCTCTTCGACGGATTGAATGAAGCTTCAGAGATCTGGATCGATATGCACTGTCCTCAGTGCGGTCAGGACTCTGCATTCGATCTCGACATCACCCAGTTTCTCTGGCGCGAAGTACGCGCAGCGGCCACACGCCTTCTGGCAGACGTTCATCTTCTCGCCAGTCGATACGGTTGGAGCGAAGAATCCATTCTCTCGATGAGCCATCAACGACGCTTCGCGTACCTGGAGATGCTCACGCAATGAACCGCCTTGTCGACAGAATGGTGAACCGCGCACGTGGAGCGACCTCTGGAGCGATCAAGCCGCTCATCACACCCTATGCTCCGGGAGTTGAGTGCCTCGACGGCGTAATGGATATAAACGAAGAAACGCTCGCCACCTCTCCTGCGAGTTCGGTGGCGCGCAAGCCTGAGGCTCTTCTTCAACCCGCGCACGACAGGCAGAAAAGTGTGGCGCGTGAGGTGGCGAAGGAGTTGCACATAGCTTCTGTGAAGAGAGATGAAAAGTCTTCGACGCCAGAAGCTGTCCAGTCACAAACAAGTCAGTTCCTATCCGAGGAAGAGGTCAGGACCTCGATCCCTGTTGAAACGAAACAGAATCGTTCAACCGTGGAACCCGGATTATTGCCACAGACTGAGCCTGTGCTCCTTCAGCAGAAGGCAGACAATTCTTCCATCGCGGCTCAGCCCTTACGCCGGCGTCGCCAACCGGCGGACTCGGCACCATTGCGGATGGATGCTCAAGTCTCTCCGCAATCTCCGGGTCAACACGCAGTCGTTGAGCAGCGCACCGAGATCTACATCTCAATTGGCGGTATCGATCTCCGTTCAGCACCACAGCCGCCCGCTCCACGCCCGGTTTCGGCACCGTCACATCTTTCGCTCACGGACTTTCTCCACCCCAAGGCCAGAGGACAATCGTGAGCGACTACCTTGCTATTAGCGGCGTAAGCGCTGTGCTGAAAACGCTGCTTTTGAATGCACTCTCTGATGGCGGACCGTCCGCCATTCTCGGTGCCGCGGGCGGCATTACAAATTCCGCACTCGACCTTATTCCTACCGGTCCGGACGAAACGGCCCAGGTCAATCTCTTCATGTACTACGCCAGCATCAACTCGGCAATGCGCAATCTCGGGTTGCCGTCGGCGAATGCAAAGGGTGACGGATTGAGCAATCCACCACTCGCTCTCAATCTTCATTATCTGGTGACAACTTATGGAAGTGCGCCGTTCGATCCAGAGATTCTGATGGGCTGGGCGATGCAGGTGTTTCACGATACCCCGGTCGTACCTAGGGCAATCATCGAGCAGGCCTTTGCAGACCTGATCTCCGCGCCTCCCGCTCCAAAGGAACAGCAGATGATTGCCGCGAGTTCGCTCGTCAATCAGTTCGAGCAGATCCGTATCACTCCAGAAGCTCTCACAACCGAAGAGATCTATCGCCTGTGGTCAGCGTTCCAAACCAGCTATCGCCCAACGACTTCGTACCAGATCTCGGTTGTCGTCATCCAAGGAAACAAGAAGTTCATATCGAACCTCCCGGTACAGACGCGGTCGGTTACGGCATTGCCACTCATGGCGCCCGCTATCGTTGACATTACCCCTTCCATGGCAGTGAGCGGGGAGATGATCACAATTACAGGATCCAACTTCCTGGGGGATTCTCCGAGCGATACGCTCGTCTCGTTTGACGGTGCCCCGGGAATCGATCCGTCGACCTTGCAGGGAGGCGTCCTTCGAGTCGCACTTCCGTCGACGTTGACAGCGGGTGTTCACAATGTGCGTGTCCAGCGGCAGGTTGTCTTTCCTACCTCAAACCGGCCTCATTCGGGTTTCGCATCAAACCCGTTTCCATTTCAGGTTGTACCGACAATCCAGATGCCCGTTCCAGGCAGCCCAGTCGTCGTCAAGCGGGGTGACGTTCTTTCACTGACACTTGTTCCGCAGGTCGGTCGTCTGCAGTCCGTCGTCGTTTATCTCGGCGACCTGGCCATCCCGCTTGCCACACCGCCGCCAGCCGCGCCTAACCTATCAGCAACCATCGCTGTCCCCGTACCGGCAGATACAGCTGTGGGCACTTCACCATTGCGCGTCGAGATTGACGGCGTGCAGAGTGTGCTAACGCAGGATAAGAACACGGCAAGTCCCACGTTTGGACAGTGGCTTCCGCAAGTGCAGGTGACCGCATGACAACGTCAACCGTGACGCAGGGAACGGCCAGTCCCTTGTGGAAGGCCTTGCAAGGCGTCTACATGCGGCTGAAGCTTGACGAGGAACAAACACTCCGCGCCGACGGGCCCGACACCGAAACAACTTCGACGGTAGAAAGTAATCCGATTGAGCGTCTTCGTAATATCTTCTCGTTGAGTGACTTCGAAGTGGATGTTGTACTGCTGTGCGCGGGTTTCGCGATTGATACGCGGATACGGTCCGCATGTGCCGAGTTTTGCCATGTACCAGCGGTAGAGTATCCAACCTTCCGGCTTGCCTTCAATCTCTTCGAGGACCCTCACTGGAGTGCACTCAGTCCGATGGAGCCGCTAACGCGATGGAACCTGCTGAAACGAAGTGAAGGATTTCTCCTCGATGCTCCGCTGCACATCGATCCTCGAATCCTTTACTTTCTGCTGGACGTGCCGTCGCTCGATGAAGATCTCGACCTCGTCCTCCGTTCTCTGAACGAGGCACCCAACTCCTCCGGCGTTGAGCTTGACACACAGTCAATCTTTCGGGCCGTCACGTACTGGCAACGGGAGGGAACCCCTCGCGATCCCATTCTCCTGGTCGGAGGCTCTCGCGCACAGAGGAAAGATCTCTTCCTCAATCTTTGTCTTGAGAGTGGAAGACGGGCTTATTTTCTGGATCCGGCGGATCTCCCCAGTGATGCTCCGGGTCGGGAACGTATCGCCCGCGCGCTTTCGCGCGAAATCGCTCTGCAACTGGCGGCGGTCCTGCTTACGACCAGCTCCATCAGTCAGGCCGATGCTCTTGAGAGCTGGGTGGAGCGGGTCGAAGCTCCCATCGCAATTGAGATGGACACCGGCTCGCCGACGGAAAGGATGCGTGGCCTTCGTATCGAGGTACCGCAGACGAACCTCTCGGATCGGCACGCGCGGTGGCTAAGCGATCTTGGCCCTCTTGCGGAAACGATACCGAATGACCTGCACCTCATTGCAGAGACATTTCAGCTTGACGGCCAGGAGATAGGGCGAATCGCGGAGGAAGTACGGCAGTTCGCGCCCAGCCATGGAAACCAGGACAAGGAAGCACTCAAGTCGCTGCTCTGGACTTTGTGCCGCAACACTGCGCGGCGTTCTATGGAAGAACTGGCGACCCGCGTAGAGACCAATGCTTGGTGGGACGACCTAATTCTTCCTGATGGTCAGATGGAGGTGTTGCGTCAGATCGTCAACCACGCAAAGCATACCGACCAGGTTCACCGGGTGTGGGGATTCAACGAGCGCTACTCGCAGGGGATGGGATTATCCGCTTTGTTCGCCGGCCCCAGCGGCACGGGCAAGACCATGGCGGCAAGTCTGCTTGCCAGGGAGCTGAATCGCGACCTTTACCAGATCGATCTTGCAACCGTCGTGAGCAAGTACATCGGCGAGACGGAGAAGCATCTACGCCGAATCTTCGATGCCGCGGAGCGAAGCGGAGCCATTCTGCTCTTCGACGAAGCCGATGCCTTGTTCGGTAAGCGGAGCCAGGTGCGGGACAGTCACGATCGCTATGCAAATCTTGAGATCAGCTATCTGCTGCAGCGAATGGAGACTTACTCCGGCATCGCCATTCTCACCACCAATATGCAGAACGCGATCGATGCGGCGTTCCAACGGCGCCTGCGCTTCATCGTCCGGTTTCCTTTTCCAGATGCAGAGAGCCGCGAACTCATCTGGCGGAGAGCCTATCCGCAGCTCGCTCCAAGCAGTTCACTGAACTTTGCAAAGCTCGCGCAGCTCAACGTCACGGGTGGCGTCATACGGAATCTCGCAATGCTCTCTGCCTTCGCCGCTGCCAAAGACGAGAACGAGATCGGGATGCACCACGTGATGGCCGCCGTGCGCACCGAATATTCCAAGCTCGACAAGCCGCTGACTGCGGCAGAGACGAGAGGGTGGGAGTAAAGTATGAACACGCCGGCAAACGCTCCATCGCAGATTTCTCAGCCCTCCACGCAGGTCGCCGCTTCCAGCAGCACTCAGATCATCCGCATCGATGTTGGGCGCATCAGGGCGAATGGTTTATCGATCCAGGCGCAAAGACAGTTCCCTCAGGCGTTGGAGAAGCGTTTGTCGCAGTCGCTCTCCAATGCGCTCTCGACAAAAGCCATCAGCCGCGCCTCACTGCAGTTGAGCCATCTGGATGCCGGGCGCTTGAAACCGGGCGCGTCAGCCGAGGAAGCAGCGGAACAGGTTGTCCAGGCACTTCTACGGAACCTCTTCGACGACAGTGAAAAGGAGAGCGCATGAGTATCTCTCCTCGCCTCCAAAAAGGCGCTCTGCTCGTATTGGAGCCGTACACGGGAATTCCGCTGCAGACGATTCATCTGCAGTACAACCCTGAGTCGATACGACGCTCGCTGCAGCCGCAGAGCGTTGGCGATCAGCCAGACAGGACCGAGGTGCTGCGCCTGAAAGGGCCGCCTATCGAGACCATTCATTGCGATGTCGAGCTTGATGCGACCGATGCCCTCGCGAGTTCCAACGCCATAGCGATGAAGTATGGAATCCAGCCGCAACTCGCGACGCTTGAGCTCTTGATCTATCCCTCTAGCATCACGCTGATCGCGAATGAAGTGCTGTCGTTGATTGGCACCATCGAGATTCTTCCCATGTCGTCGAATCTGACCATCTTCGTCTGGGGAGCCAATCGCGTTACACCGGTCCGCCTCACGGCAATGGAGATCAGCGAGGAGGCCTTCGATCCGAACCTGAATCCAATTCGCGCGAAAGTAGCGCTCACCATGCGGGTGCTCAACGTGAATGATGTTGGCTTCCTCACACCCGCCGGCGCCATGTACATGTCTTACCAGCTTTCGAAGGAATCAATGTCGAAGCGTAGTTAGCAATTACCTGAGCAAAGGAGCCCGTAGATGGATAACGCACTTGCAAGCATGATTCAATCGGCAGCGGGTAACGGCGCCCCCACCAATCCGAGCAGCCGTTACACAGGCACACCGGTTGAGAAGATGACGTTACCGGATGGCACAGAGGTCGCCTATCTCTCCCGCCGCATCGTGCCTCAGGCTACCGTCTATTCGCAGTCCTTCGACTACTCCGTCGCCGATGGCGACCGCCTCGACACGCTGGCTGCCAGGTTCCTGGGCGATCCCATCCTGTTCTGGATGATCGCCGACGCCAATCTCTCCTATCATCCCGACGAACTCACGGCTGTGCCGGGAAGAAGCATCCGGATTCCGCGTATTTCGGGCATTCCCGCAGGAGCGCGTAATGGTTAGCCCTCTCTATCTCACACTTCTTGTCGGCCCTGCCGAGCCACTGCCTGCGCCAAAGCCGGTCGCAGATGCATTGGTGTCTGTCGAGGTGACGGAGAGCGCAACCGGTAGAAGTGGTTTTCAGCTTACGTTCACGCTTGGCAGTAACTCGATCCTTGAAACCTTCTTCCTCATCGCATCCGGCGCGCCGATACCGCTTCTGCGAGTTGTCTTGCTGGCGACATTTCCCGGCATTCCTCAGGTACTTCTCGATGGCGTCGTGATGCATGTGCAGGTAGTCCCGGATGCGATGCGAGGCTCCTCGCAGCTTGTCGTTACCGGGCAGGATATTGCTGCGCTGATGGATCTGATCGACCTGAGCGGTATTCCTTATCCCGGCATGAGCCCCGATCTTCGCGTTCTCACCATCCTGGCGAAGTACGCTGCGTTTGGAGTTATCCCGGAAGTGATTCCAGTGCCCGCACCCGACATCCCTGTGCCCGTACAGCGGATCCCGAAGCAGAAGGGCACTGACCTGGCCTACATCCAGCAGCTGGCGGAAGAAGTGGGCTATGTCTTTTATATCGTGCCCGGTCCACTTCCCGGCATGAGCCAGGCCTACTGGGGTCCGCAAGTACGCTTTGGTCTTCCTCAAACCGCGTTGAATGTGAACCTCGATAGCTGGACAAATGTTGAGCGTCTGACCTTCAGCTACGAACCGAAGGCGTCGGTTCTTCCCATTGTCTTCATCCAGGACTCCATCACGAAAGCGCCCATACCCGTAATCATTCCTCCGGTCACGCCGTTCAATCCGCCGCTGGGCGTGTACGTGCCTATTCCGCAAAAGGTGGTGCAGTTGAAAGACACCGCGAAAAGCACGCCGGCCGAAGCACTGATGCGCGGCTTTGCCGAGAGCGTAAAGAACGCCGACGTAGTTACAGGGCGAGGCGCGCTGGACGTTATCCGCTACGGCCAGCCGTTACGCGCTCGCAGCCTTGTAGGGGTTCGCGGTGCTGGCCTGGCCTTCGACGGAATGCATTTCGTGGATGAAGCCACGCACAGCATCAAGCCTGGCGAATATAAGCAGACCTTTGTTCTAAAACGAAACGCTCTCATAGCAAACACGCCTGTTGTTCCATCTCTTCCTTTCTAGGAGCGAAGCTTGGAGAAGTACTTCGGAAAATATCGCGGCACCGCGCTTCAGAACATCGACCCGTTGAACATCGGCCGCCTCATGGCGATCGTGCCCGACGTGTCGAATGTCATCCCGTCGACCTGGGCGATGCCATGTTTTCCGTTTGCGGGTATACAGAACGGCTTTTTCGCAGTTCCCGCGATTGGCTCGGGAGTATGGATCGAGTTCGAACAGGGCAACCCGGACTATCCCATCTGGTCCGGTTGCTTCTTCGGCAGCGCAGCGGAGACACCCGCACTCGCGCTCGCCACACCGCCGGGGCTGCAATCCATCGTCGTACAGACCGTGGGTCAAAACACGCTGATGATCAGCGATACTCCCGGACCAACCGGGGGCATCCTCTTGAAGACAACGGCGGGAGCCATGATCTCGATCTCTGAAACAGGGATCATCATCAGCAATGGACAGGGCGCAACCATCGCAATGACTGGCCCGGTAGTAAGTATCAATACCGGCGCACTGGAGGTGATCTGATGGCCGGGTTCCTTCTCCATCAGGGCGCTGTTGTCATCTGTGCGCACGGCGGCCAGGCCATGCCCGCAACGCCGAATCCAAGAGTGCTTGTAACCGGCATGCCCACGGCAACCATTGCCGCACCGTGGGTGGTCGCAGGTTGCCCGTTGGTGCCTCCGCCTATTCCTCCCTGCGTAACTGGCCTGTGGCTGATAGGCACCGTGCGCGTTACATCCATGGGACAACCGTTGGTTGTGCAGACGGGGACGGCGATTACGATGCCGGGCGCCGCAACGTTGATTCCTATCTCGATGCAAACCCGTGTCATGGCTACCTGAACGAGGACAATGATGATCAATCTCGCGCTTCCCTACAAGTTCGATAGCACCGGCCGCACCGCTCAGACGGATGCGGCGACGCATGTGCGCGACATGATCGAGTTGATCCTCTTCACCTCTTCGGGCGAGCGTGTCAATCGCTCCACCTTCGGCAGTGGAACGACGCAACTTGTCTTTGAGCCAAACAGCGAGGTGCTGGCTGCAGCGCAGCAACAGGCTATTCAGTTCGGGCTACAGCAGTGGTTACCCGACCTTATCCAGGTCCAGTCAGTCGTGGTCGTTTCCGAAGACTCCACCCTCTCCGTAACTGTGAAGTACCTTCTGCTGGCCACCAACCAGTCGCAGTCTGAAGAGTTTCTCTACGGAGGCCAGCCGCAATGATCGTCTTCTGCCAGGACAAGCGCCGCCGCGAACTCGTACTTCAGACGACGGGTCTCAATGGAATCGACTATGTCGAGATCCTTGGAGATCCAGGCTGCGGACGCACGATAGGAATCACGCTCCTTAAAGACGCACGCCAGCTTGGATTAACAGCAGCGAATATTCAACTTACCGGCGAGACGGCCCTTGCCGTGACCTCGTTGAATGCACCAACCGACGAAGATCCCTACACGGTAACAGTCCAGCTCGAAAACCCGGGAGACTTCTCACTTTACACCCTCACGCTTATCGCGAGCGGTTCGTCTGCCAGTCAACCAGGAGTGTTGGTGGACCCTCCCACAGGAGTCGACAGGCAACTCTCGTCTGTCAGCCTGTCGTTCAAAGCGGGCTGTCCCACTCCGGCAGACTGCGCTCCTGATAGCTGCCGCCCGGTAACGGCAATCGCTCCGCCGGACATTCACTATCTCGCTCGCGACTACGACGGCTTCAGGCAAACCATGCTGGACCGCCTAGCGGTCCTTGTCCCTGAGTGGAAAGAGACGCACGTCGCCGACCCGATGATCACGTTCGTCGAAGCACTGGCATATGCCGGAGATCGCATCAGCTACATGCAGGATGCTGTGAACACCGAAGCATACATCGGCACAGCACGAAGCCGTATCTCATTGCGACGCCACGCAAGGCTGGTGGACTACTGGCTCAATGAAGGTTCAAACGCACGCGCCTGGGTCGTGTTGACCGCATCGCTCAACGACGTGGTTGTGCCCGCGGGCACTCGAATCTTTCCTCTCATGACCGGCCTGAAGGCCTCTGTACTTCCCACGAGCGATGCTGCGGCACAGATCGAAGCAGGCCCTGGACCAGTATTCGAGACCCTTGAAGAAGTTGTGCTGTACACGGAACAGAACAGCATCAACTTCTACACATGGGGAGATGGTCAGTGCTGCCTTACTGCCGGCGCAACCGAGGCATGGCTTGTTGGCACGCTCGAAACGCTTACTGCCGGACAGGTTCTTCTCTTCGAAGAGATCCTTGGCCCAAACACCGGTGACCCTGCCGATGCCGACCCCATCCACCGCTGGGTAGTGCGGCTCACGGTGGTTGAGACGCGCGCCGCGAATGGCGATTTTCTCATTGATCCAGTAAACGGAACGGCACTCACTCATATCGTCTGGGCTGAAGAGGACGCTCTTCCATCGCCGGTCTGCCTCTCATCGTTGACTGACGCGGAGCACGGCTCCATCGCCTTACCTGCGGTGTCGGTTGCAAGAGGAAACGTAGTAGCCACAGATCAGGGTGTGTGGATCAGGCAGGAAGATCTGGGCCTAGTTCCAGATCACTCGCAGTCGCCCGTAAGCGGACAAGGTTGCGACTGTAGCGACGGACAGGGAACGGCAACTCCAGGTCCTCGCTACAACCCAACATTAGCGCAGCAGCCGCTGACCTACGCCATTCCTTATTCCGCAGGCAAGCCGGCGACAACATTTCTGAAACAAGACTCGTTCGATGCCGAGCCACAGATATGGCTGGTCGATGAAGACGCACACCGCTGGTCACCTGTACTCGACCTGCTCGACCGGGAAGACAATTTCAAAGGTTTTCTTCCAGAGAATGAAGCCGACCTGACGACGCGTCTGCGCTTTGGCGATGGAGTCTATGGCGAGGATGTTGAGCCGGGACAGCGATTCTTCGCGAACTATCGCATCGGGAATGGACGCAGCGGAAATGTTGGCCGCGAAGCTCTTGCTCATGTCATCTTCTCCGGCCCTGGAATAGGCGGCGTCCGCAATCCCATCGCTGCGGCGGGAGGGACTGATCCTGAAAACATGGAGCACATCCGCCAGAACGCTCCCTTCCAGTTTCAAAGCCAGTTGCGCTGCGTTACTGCCGATGACTACGGCGTGATGGCAGCAAAGCTGCCTGGCATTCGCGAGGCGAAGGGAACCATGCGTTGGACAGGTTCCTGGTACACCGTGTTTGTATCTCTCGCGCCCGTAGCGAAGTGGACTCCTCAGTTGGCCTCTTCAGTGACAAGCAGTCTCGTCATGCTCCGCATGATGGGCACCGACGTTGTTGCAGAGCAGGCGCGGTTTGTGGGAATACGCATTCGTCTGCATGTATGTATTTCGAGCCGCTACTTCCGCGGCGACGTCTACGACGACCTGACGAAAGTCCTGATCGCCGGCGACACCTGCACTGGGGCGTCAGCATTGCTTTCCGTCACCAACTCTCATTTTGGAGCGAACATCTACGCCAGCCCAATCCTCGCGGCAGCCCAGGGCGTGGCCGGCGTCGTTTCAGTGTCTCTGTTGACCTTTGAACGGATGGACTCTCCTTTGCCCGCCGGTGCAGTTCCTCCGCCATTCCTGACCATGGGACGGCTCGAGATTGCACGGTGTGACAACGATCCCAATCACGCTGACTACGGAAGCCTTACCTTCGCGCTGGATGGTGGCAAATGAGCTGCACCTGCAACAAATCGGAAGAAACTCTTTGCCAGTGCTGCGCGGGCACGGCGCGCCAGACTCCGTCTGCCATCGTCAATCGGCCGGGCTTGCCCTCCTTGCGCTATCGCGTCGGAACCTATTCGAGCTTTCTCCAATCCATGCAGGCAGAGCTCTCCAACTCCAGTGTTCCTGCGCTTGCTCCTTTACGCACTCGAGAGAGTAATGATCTTTCGCTTGCACTGGTCGATGCTTGGTCGGAAGTGCTGGACATCCTGACCTTTTATACCGAGCGCTTAGCCAACGAAACCTACCTCGGAACTGCAGTTGAGGGTCGAAGCATCTTTGAGCTTGCGCGTCTCGTCGGTTACAAGCCGTCGCCGGGTGTAAGCGCATCCACGGTACTTGCCTTCACGCTCTCCTCGGCGCCGGGCTCACCGGCTAGCACATTCATTGCTGCAGGTACCCGTGTACAAAGCGTGCCGGGTCCGAGGCAGACGCCACGCACCTTCGAAACCGTGGCTGACCTCAATGCGACCATCGTCGGCAATGCAATCCCTGCTGCGACCACTCAGCCGTGGCAACTGCGGGGCGCCGATACCTCAACCTGGATCGCCGGCACCGCCAACAACATCCGCGTCGGCGATGTTCTTCTCTTTGTCATCACAACCGGTGGATCTCCCGTGCTGCATGGTCCAGCAGCCGTTGTTCATGTGACGGCAGTCTCCATCGACTCCACTGCAGGCAATACGCATATCTCCTGGGACAAGAGCTTGCCGTCAAGCTTCGTTGCGGGAAGCTCGGAGGTCTCTCTCTACATCTTCCGCGCGAAGGCTGCTTTGTATGGAGTCGGCGCACCAAGCCCGGTTATCTTCCCGGCTGACACACTCAAGAACATTCCTGGCGCTCCCGGCAGCCCGACAAGCGATTGGGTCTACTCATACAACTCCGGCGGAAAAATCAATCTCGATAGCGTCGTCTCCGGAATGAACCCGGCCGCAGCCTCACCCTCCGGGACAGCGGACAAACTGCAGTGCGTGTTGATTATCGATCCCTCTTACACAGCCTACTGCCAGGTATCCTCCGCAACGGAATCGAATCCAAATCGATATTCCATTTCGACAAAGACGACCCAACTCTCCATCAGCAGTGTCTTCGATCTGATGGACGGCACGACCGATGTGGACGTCGAACTGGAGTACTTCGTTGGTCAGACGCGCGCAACCACCGTGTACGCGCAGAGCGAACTTCTACGCTTCGCGGATTTGCCGCTCACACAGCCCGCAGGTTTCAGCTATCCACTCACCCAGGGTTTACTCTCACCCATCTTTGGCGCCTCTATTCTTGTTACAGGTCTACGGACCGTGGCGAATGGCTCGCCGATCGGTGTCTCAGGAAAGCGTCTGCGCATTGCGCCGACGACGGCCCTGGCGAACGGCTTTACCCCCGCGGGCGCAAACACCGGACGCGCAGTGAGCGCCAGACAGCCGTTCCTAGTAGACGCATTTCCTCCCGCGCAGGACACCGATGGCAATCTTCTGTGGAATGTGCTCACCGTCGACGGCCAGCCGGGAATACTCTCCATTCCTCCAGCGCAGTTCGTTCTGCTTCCATCTGGATCCTCTGATCCTGTTACAGGCGAAAGCGGCGTTGTCTCCACAGCCGAAGTTCAGGGCGCAACAACGGCCCTTGCACTTTCATCGCAACTCGCGCGGCTCTACGACAGGTCCACCGTCACCGTAAACACAAATGCCGTTGAAGCAAACGATGGAGAGACGACGGAGGAGATTCTTGGTTCAGGCAATGCTACGGATGCCGCACTCCAACTTGCACTCAAGCAGTCGCCGCTTACCTATATCTCTTCGGCCACTGCTGGCGGGGTGCGCTCAACTCTCGAAGTGTGGGTGAACAACCTTCGCTGGAAGGAAGTCCCTTCTTTCCTCTCTTCCAGTCCTGCAGACCGCGTCTTCGTGACACAAGCTACCGCTTCTCCCGGCACGGTTGTGCAGTTCGGTGACGGTCTGCATGGCTCACGCACTCCCACGGGCCAGGCGAATATCCGCGCCGTGTACCGCAAGGGTCTCGGCCTGGCGGGCATGGTCTCTGCGGGTCAGCTTTCACAGCCGATCGATCGGCCGCAGGGTCTGCAGGCGGTTACAAATCCCAGTCCGGCAACGGGCGGAGCCGATCCGGCGTCGCCCGATGACGCACGCATCTCGGCTCCGCTGCCGACTCTCACTCTCGGACGTGTCGTCTCACTGGAGGATTACCAGAATTTCGCTCTCGCGTTCGCAGGCATTGAGGTAGCAACTGCAACGTGGAGCTGGTTTGGCACCACCCGGGGAATCTTTTTTACCGTCGCCGGCGAAGGTGGAGCGATCCTGCAGTCAAGTGACAAGGTCATACAGAATCTCACCTCCGCGCTCATGTCTTCAGGTCTACCCAACATTCCGCTCGCAGTCGTCTCCTATGTTCCCGTTCTCTTCGAGGTCGGCCTTCAGATAAAGGTCGACGATGCATACGACCCGTCGCTCGTTGTGGCACAGGTCTGGCAAAAGCTTCTCGCCGCCTTCTCGTTTGGAATGCTTCGGCCGAGCGAAGGCGTAGCAGCAAGCGCCGTCGTGCAGGTGGCGCAGTCGGTGGCCGGTGTTGTCGCGGTCAATTTGAAGACGCTGAAGCGCAGCGGATCGGACGACGCCTTCTCGGTGGTCCTCTGTGCTGCGGGCCCCGACGTATCTTTGGCGGCTCCGCGTGGCGCAGAGATCCTGTCAATCGATCCGGTTTCGCAGGGAAATCTGGAGGTGTGGTCGTGTGCACGCAATCATCTTTCGCCTCTACACCCGCGACTCTGTACTCGCTTCTTCCGGCAGTGTTTCGGACGCGCGACGCGATGCAGGGCCAGCCGCTTGAGGCCTTCTTTGCAGTCCTTGAGGAGCAGTACGGCATTGTTCGGGAGAACCTTGAACAGCTTTACAACGACCAGTTTATTGAGACCTGCGCGCCCTGGGCGATCCCCTATCTCGGCGAGCTGATCGGTTTCAACCAGATTTATACCCTCGCCGAAAACGGTGTGGACAGCCGGGCAGAGGTTGGGAACACCATCGGCTATCGTCGCCGCAAGGGAACGCTGCACGCAATGGAACAGCTTACGCATGACGTAAGCGGCCGGCCAACGATCGCCGTAGAAGAGTTCCGCCGGCTGATCACCAATCTCTCTCTCAAAGATGTAAGGCCTCATCACCGCGACACGGTAGATATTCGAAGTCTGAAGTTGCCTGAAAAGCTGGAAGGGCCCTTCACCAGATTGAATCGCACAATCGATGTGCGACGCATTGCTCCGCCCATCATCGCATCCGTGTCACCCGACACAACTCCGCTGGACAAAATCCTTCATGGCGGCGGGCGCTTCAATATTCCAGACGTGGCTATCTGGATGTGGCGGTATCGCAACCGCACGATCGAGAACGCGCCTGCGTTCTCACTGGGCAGCGGAGGCTATTTCTTCAGTCTTCTCGGAGGTCCGGTAAAACTTTTCCAGAAGCCCCGCGTAGAGACAGCACCGTTCACACGGCTATTCGCTGAGGCCGATGCCCCCGAGCCCATCTCGCGGGGGCCCTTCGCTGAGCACCTCGACTCCTTCTATCCATCCAGCATGTCACTCATCGCAAATGGAGCGACCGTCGATAGAAGCCAGATCGTGTGCGCCAACCTGACTGAAAACTCCAGCGGAGGTGTGTGCAGGGTTCCGTCTGGCAAGATAGCGATTGATCCGGAGACAGGACGGATTCAGTATGCCGACGATGTTCTGCAACCCGATGTCTTACGCGTCAGCTACAACTACGGCTCCGTGACAGAGATGGGAGGCGGCCCTTATGACCGCTCTGACGCCATACCCTCCAATGAGTCCGGCACCTTCCTCGCGATTGTGGGAAGCGAAGACTTTCCTACACTCGAGTCCGCCGTCGCTGAATGGAATGTGCAAAAACCGGCAACGGCAGGCCGCATCGTGCTACCAGACTACGAAGCCTATGACGTTGATCTCACGGGCGCCCATGCGATAAGAATCGCACCGCGGAGCACACTGCTGATTGCGTCCGCTGAGATATCCCCTGACGGTGGCTACCTCTTTACCGAATCCTGCGTGACGCTCACCGGCACGATAGAAATCTTCGGGGAAGCAGAGGAGGTGAGCGATCAGGTCACGGAGCAGCAAGGCGAGGTGTACATCAACGGCGTATGGTTAAGGGGCTCCCTTATCGTCAGCGGCAGTCCGTTCTGTTTGAATCTCAGTGACGCGACCCTCGTGCCCGGACAAGTATTGCTTCATTCGGGCGAACCGTCTTTCCCCGATCACCCGAGCATCTTTGGCTCCGCCCTTGGAGCTACCGTTTGCCTGACGCGAACATTCACAGGGCCAATCTGCCTCAGCCCTATGTCGAAGGTTCGTCTCACGAGCTGCATCGTCGATGCTTCATCGCCTTATTGCGTCGCGATCGCCGGGCCGGACACCGCGTCAGCCGGTCCTGTTCTCCATGTTGAGGATGCAACGATCATCGGTAAGGTCTGGACACAGTGGCTCCGCTTTGCCTCGAATACGATCTTCGTCAGCGCGCTGGGCAGGCACGATCCATGGAAAGCGGCTGTCTGGAGCAGACGCCGTCAGAGCGGCTGCGTGCGCTTCTGCAGCCTTCCCTGGGCGTCTCTTACGCCGCGGCAGTACGAGTGCGTTCCTACGAGCGCTTCCAATCAATGGGCGCTCGCGCCGCAGTTTGTCACCCTTCGCTTCGGAGATCCTGCGTACGGTCTCTTAAGTGGTGATTGCCCGATCGCTATCTGGAAGGGTGCCGACAACGGCTCCCAGATCGGCGCGTATCTCTCAACGCAGGAGACAGAAGCCGTGACCAACATTCAGATTCGCTCTTCGGAATATCTGCCGGCGAATCTTGAACGCGGCGTCTTCCTCATGCCATCGCGAGCGATCACAGAACCGCGGTTCCACGATCAGGGTTCAAGCATGACGCGACCGCCGTGCATGACCGAAAACGAGTACATGGTAGATGTTCCCATCGGCATTGGCATTCATTTGATTTAGACCCAACAAAGTTCCATACGGACAGACAGGCAGGTCGTAATGAAGGGCGATTTCAGCAGAATCCGATTCAATCCCTCCAGGCGCTACACCTCGGTGCTTGAACAGCAGGGCCGTGTCGCGGTCGATGCCGATTCAAACGAGCAGGCTGCGATCAATAGCTACCTGCGTGAGACGATCAACGCCGACGTCATTGGTCCTTTTGGCGCGCCAGAACACGCCGCCGGCTTCCAGGTCGAAATCAGTGGCGATGAAATTGTGCTTTCCGCAGGTCGCTACTACGTCGATGGAATTCTCGTGGAAAACCCACTATCCCAGCGATACGACGACCAGCCCTATCTTATCGATCCCGAGTTTCATTCATCCGACCTGTTGAGAGCAGTGGAGAATGGGTCCAGTGTCCAGCTTCAACTGGAAGTCTGGCAGCGGATGGTGACGAGGCTGGACGATCCTTGCCTCAACGAACCCGCTCTGGGACAGGCGGACACTACCGTTCGTGTTCAGACCGTATGGCGCGTTGTAGGAAAAGTTCAAAGGGATTCCACCTCAGCCAACGCCCCCCTCACGCGAGCGGACAGTATCTTTCTCAACCGCCTTGCTGGTCTTCAGATTGAGAGAGACTCCACGATATTGAACACGGAAAATCTTCTGGAGCTGTACAAACAACCTCTCACCTCGGCTGACTCGCAGTCTTCATCAGGCGAAACCTCGGTTGCAGAAGGGCCCATCGCCGCGCTGTCGTCTTGCTGCCAGCTCATGTATGGTGCTGCCGATCCAGTGCGGACCGGCGTGTTGCAAGCCTTTACGAATCCCGCAGGAGCAGATTGCGGATGTCAGCCGATTCCTTCTGCCGGATACCAGGGACTCGAAAATCAACTCTACAGGGTTGAGGTGCAGCGTGGTGGAACCCTAGATCGCGCCACATTCAAATGGTCCCGCGAGAACGGATCTATCGTCACCCAGATCATTCACATTGGTGGCGCCGTTCTCACAGTGCAGAGCCTTGGCCCCGATGCGAACCTGGGCTATCAGCCTGGGCAGTGGGTAGAGCTTTCGGATGACAGCTACCTCTTCGGACAGACACCGAACCGGCCAGGCGACCTCTATCAAATTCTCTCTCTCTCACCGAACACGTTGCAGGTGACGCTCAACCGTCCCGTTACGTCAATTGATCCCTTGCTCAACGCGAGGATGCGACGCTGGGACCAGTCAGGAGCTTCGGCTACGGAGAGAGGAGTCGCTCTGTCAACCTCTGCTCTGCCTCTTGAAAATGGCATCGAGGTGAACTTCCGCAGCGGGCAGTATCTTGCTGGAGACTACTGGACGTTTGTGGCGCGGACAGCGACGGGCAAAATCGAATGGCCTCCGTGCGATAGCAATGGAGAGCAGTTCCAGAAAGCGCGGTTCACAAAGATCCATGTTGCACCCATCGCGTGCATTCACCTTGCCGCGGCAAAAGCCGGTGCGCCTTCCAACACAATCAACAAACTGGCGCCGGTAGATAGATCGAGGTTATCGATCTCGTCTCAAGCTGGAAGCCGTTTTGTCATTGACGACTGCCGCCTTCTTTTTCCGCCTCTCAACGAACTGCTCGGCGCGGGTGCCTCAAGCGCGCTCCATGTGAAAAGCATCAGCTGGCAAAATGATCAGCCAATCACGGTGGACACATTGATTACGAAGGGCCTCTCGGTCATTCTCGACCAGGCACCGGGATGTCCCTGGAGCGGCGCAAACTTCCAGGTAATTCTTGAAGTGCCAGCTAAAAACGCAGTCCAGGGACGCTTCGGAGACATCATCAACGCCCTGCTGCCTCAGTCCGCATTCGAGTTTAGCTTCAATAGCTTTCTGCGAACGCCTACGGTACTCGACCCCCCGACCGGCATCGTGGTGCAGAGTGCGACGGTGAACTGGCTCCTGCCAGGAGCGCAGATCACGAAGGAGCTGGGCAACGACCGGGCAGTGCGCCTGTTGTATTTCCAACTCAATACGCTGCTCGCACAAACCAACGCAAATGCGCTGACTCGCATGCGTATCCGGCTTCTCGGGGGCGCAGTCTATGCCGCGGGTACCAATGGCTCCAAGATGTATCTGGATGGCCAGAGCTTTGGAACGACGGTGCAGCGTAAGGTCGATAAATCTGACAGCATCTCCCTGACCAGCTTCAAGGGAGATTCTTCGCGGGCGACCGACTTTGAAGGATGGCTCTATCTTGCTCCGACTGTGCTGATTAGTTCAGTTGAGATCGACGCGACCGTTGCAGGAAAGGTCATTCCAACCAATTTTGTTGTCGTCGCCGTTGATTTCAACGGCACAATGAGTGGACTCGTAACTGTGGATCAGACCGGGGCACCTGGGGTCACGCTGCTCCACATCACGATTCAGCTCAGCTACACCCCAGTGGAAGCCACAACGATTACGCTGCAACTCACCGGACAGGGAGCGGGAACTACGGTCACTGTCCCGCCGACCGTCAGCTTTGCCGCAGGTCAGGCCAGTCAGAACGTGCCGATAACGGTTCAGGCCACTCCCGGCCCTGCTGTCACCCAGAACATCACCTTTATCGCTTCCGTCGGCACGGCCGTGGGTAACATCAGCGCCGATCAGCAGCCGGTACTTACAGTGACCGGTGGCCATGTCCCGATCCGGCCACCAAGATAGTCCAACGCAGGAGAGCGATTGATGAGATCTGTCTGGTCATTCTGGAGCCTGCCCTTCAAGGCCTTCAAAGGAAGAATGTGGCGGCAACCCAAACATCACTTGATGAGCTGGGGTCTTTCGCTGCGACTTGCGCAGGAATACTTTCCGGAAACCGTCTTGATTACCGACACCTGGGGAAAGAAGCTTCTCGTAGACGATCTTGGGCTTGAATTCGCCCACGTATCTACCGAGCTGGACCGGCTCAAGAACATTGATCCTGAATGGTGGGCGCTGGGAAAGCTGGTGGCCTATCGCATGCAGGAGAAGCCATTCATCCATCTCGATACTGACGTCTTTCTATGGAAGCCGCTTCCACCCTCTCTGTTGTCTGCGGATGTTTTTACTCAATGCCCTGAGCATCACTCTCTTGACGAGGCGGTCGGTCCCTATCTCGTCGAAGACCTTTTCGCGAAGCTTGAGCTCCCGCTGCCCGTTGAATGGGTCTGGTCGCGATCGACCCACACCACCTGGTTCCCCGAAGAAAACTGCGGCATCTTTGGCGGAAACAACATTCCATTCATCCGGTATTTTTCTCAGGCAGCGCTCGATCTGGTCACATCAGGAAAACACGCAGACGCCTGGTCCACGTTCGGGGATAAAGATGGCTCAAACATGCTGGTAGAGCAGTATCTGCTCAGCGCCTGTATTGGCTATCACCGCTCCAATCCGCAGTCGCCTTTCCGGGGCATTTCATCGCGTCACCTCTTCCCAAGCTTTGCAGAGAGCTACAACCCATCGCTGGCAACAAAGGCAGGATTCACTCATCTGCTCGGAGATGCCAAGACAAACGAACATGCGACCGACCGTTTAGAGCGAAGGATCGCTGCTCTGGATCCATCATTCCTTCGGCACTGCACACAGGTAGCTCAATACTCTTAGCGAGAAATCCTGCTTTGAACCCGGCACGTAAATGGCCTTCTGCTCCACTCAGAAGGCCAGGCTCGGATAACTCGGCAGAACGCAGAGGGATCTACGAATGCCCTAGGTCGCCGAACTGATGAGAATCAGCGTGACGTTCTGCTTGGTGACGCGCTTGTGTGGCGTCATGCGGGGTAGGAGGAGGTAATCGCCCTTCTTCAGAGTCATCATGGTGGCGCCTTCTGAATCTGGGCAGAGGAACTCCCCGGGCTTGGTCTCGCGGGGAGAGGTTCGGCGTTCCGCCGACGTAGTAGAGTAAGCGAACGAGCAAATGGATTGCCCGATGTTTTGTACCAGTGAGGAGTTAGTGTAACGCGTTTATCTCTGAGTTCAGATAGCCGCCGTCTGGGGTGTGGAAGTCAGCCAGGCTTCCGGTGCTGGTGGTTTATATCCCAGCGAGGAGTGTGGTCTGACGGTGTTGTAGTGGACGCGCCAGCGTTCGGCCAGCACGCGAAGCTCTTTGATGGAGTAAAAGATCTCTCCGTTGAGGAACTCATCTGTGAGTTTGGAGTTGAACGATTCACAGTAGCCGTTCTCCCAGGGAGAGCCGGGTTCGATATACAGCGTCTTTGCTCCTGTGTCCGCCAGCCATTTGCGCAGGTCCTTCGCGACGAACTCAGGACCGTTGTCCGAATGTATGTGTTCTGCTACTCCTTTTCATAACCATCACATCAGCAAGCGCCCCGATGACCTTGGCCGAACTCCAGCGCCGCTCCGCCCGGATCAGCAGGCACTCCCGGCTGTGCTCATCGATCAGGTTCAGGATGCGCACACTTCGGCCATCGTGCGTTCGCGCACTCACGAAGTCGTAGCTCCACACATGGTTGGAGTATGTGGGCCTGAGCCGCACACACGAGCCATCGTTGAGCCATAACCGCCCTCTCGCCTTCTGCTTCTTTGGTACCTTCAGCCCTTCGCGACGCCAGATCCGTTCGACTCGGTCCTTGCCTACCTGCCAGCCCGCTCGCTTGAGCAGCGCCGTGATCCGGCGATACCCATAGCGGCCATACTGGCTGGCAACGGTAACGATGGTCTGAGTCAGAGCATCCTCGTCTTCACGCTGTGTCGGCCGGTAGCGATGCGTGCCTCTGGGTTGCCCCAACAGAAGGCACGTATGCCGCTCACTGACTCCATGCTCGCAGGCATGGCTGACCGTACTGCGCCGTCGTTCAGGGCTTAGAAGTTTCCCGAGGCGATGTCCTTCAACACAAGCTTGTCCAGGCTCAGCTCAGCCACCAATCGCTTCAGCTTCGCGTTCTCCTGCTCAAGCTCCTTCAGCCGCTTCGCCTGATCTACCTGCAACCCGCCATACTCCTTGCGCCAACGGAAGT
>Ga0193716_1000253_pt1 | contig 33437 bp, 29 predicted proteins | sample U2c1metaG_FD_145901 | JGI IMG/M metagenome (GOLD analysis project Ga0193716, IMG submission 145901) | Soil microbial communities from a riparian zone of the East river system, Colorado, United States - U2c1 | ecosystem: Environmental > Terrestrial > Soil > Riparian zone | place: USA: East River...
AGTCGAGCTCGCGCCGTCCGTCGCGGCCATCGCTGCACTGGCGCAGCCAGGGTCGGTGTCCAGGTTGAGCGGCATCGCCCATCTGCGGGGCCACGAGACCGACCGGCTGGCCGCGCTGACCGCCGAGATCAACCGGCTTGGCGGTCGGTGCGAGGAATCCGAGGACGGGCTGGTGATCACCGCGGCGGCGTTGCACGGCGGCATCTGGCGTTCGTATGCCGACCATCGGATGGCGACGGCCGGTGCCATCATCGGGCTGCGCGTGGTCGGAGTCGCGGTCGAGGACATCGCCACCACCGCCAAGACGCTGCCCGACTTTCCGGGTATGTGGGCGGACATGGTGGCCGGGCAGGCGCTCGAAATCCCTTGACACCGTACGACTACGACGAGTCCGATGTCCGGGTGCGCCCGGGCAAGGGCTCGCGGCCGCGGACCAAGACCCGACCCGAACACGCCGACGCCCAGGACGCCATGGTGGTCACCGTCGACCGCGGTCGGTGGGGCTGTGCCCTTGGCGGCGACCCCGACCGTGTCGTCACCGCGATGCGCGCGCGGGAGCTCGGCCGGACCCCGATCGTCGTCGGCGACGAGGTGGGCATCGTCGGAGACGTGTCCAGCAGGCCCGATGCGCTGGCCCGCATCATTCGGCGAAGTGAACGCCGAACAGTGTTGCGCCGCACCGCCGATGACGACGATCCGACCGAGCGCGTCGTCGTCGCCAATGCCGACCAACTGTTGATCGTGATGGCGCTCGCGGATCCACCGCCACGCACCGGCTTCGTGGAGCGCTCACTGATCGCCGCGTACGCGGGCGGCCTGTCGCCCATCTTGTGTCTGACCAAGTCGGACCTCGCCGATCCCGCACCGTTCGCCGCCGAGTTCGCCGGCCTCGACCTGACGGTCATCACGGCCGGACGTACCGATCCGCTGGAGAGGATCACGGACTTGGTCACGGGCAAGGTGACGGTGTTCCTCGGCCATTCCGGCGTCGGCAAGTCAACGCTGGTGAATCGTCTGGTGCCAGAGGCTCACCGGGCCGTTGGCGTCGTGTCGGGTGTCGGCAAGGGCAAGCACACGTCATCGCAGTCGGTGGCGCTGGCATTGCACGGTTCGGGTTGGGTGATCGACACGCCGGGTGTGCGGTCGTTCGGCCTCGCCCACATCGCGCCGGAGGACGTGTTGCTGGCGTTCTCCGATCTGGCAGCGGCCATCCAGGACTGCCCAAGGGGTTGCGGTCACATGGGTCCGCCCGCCGACCCGGAGTGCGCCCTGGACTCGCTGACCGGGCATGCCGCCGACCGCGTGGCCGCCGCCAGACGCCTGTTGGTCGCCATGGCCGAGGGACCCGCCGGAGGCCACGGGCACGGTACGCCGTGAGCCTGCTGGGCCGAGTCCGCGAGTGTGCGGAGCTGGACGAGGTTCGCACCGGCTTCCGCAGGATCCGCTAGGTCACTTCAAACGCGACACTGCGGCGAGATCGCGATCCACCTGGTGGATGCGATCTCGCCGCAGTGTCGATTGCGTTGAGTAGAGCCTAGGCCGCGCTCTTCGCGGCGCGCTTGTCACGACGCCATGCCCGCACCGTTGCGACCGCAGAGTTCAGTCCGCGACGGCGACCGGTCTCGGGATCCGTTGTGCCATAGCCCGGTCCGAGCTCGGAGAACATCCGCTCGCTGCGAGTCTCCGGAGCGTCGTCGCGGGTGTCGCGCAGGTACTTGTCCGGCAGCGACAGCTTGGCGATGGTGCGCCACGTCTTGCCGTACTGCACCGCGAAATTGCCTGTCGTATAAGGCAAGTCGTACTTCTCGCAGATCTCCTTGACCCGGAACGACATCTCGTGGTATCGGTTGCTCGGCAGATCCGGGAACAGGTGATGCTCGATCTGGTGGCACAGGTTGCCGCTCATGAACCGCAGCAACCAGCCGCCCTCGAAGTTGGCACTGCCAAGCATCTGCCGCAGATACCACTGACCCTTGGTCTCGCCGACCATGTCGGTCTTGGTGAACTTGTCTGCACCGTCGGGGAAGTGGCCGCAGAAGATCACCGCGTTCGCCCACACGTTGCGGATGACGTTGGCCACGGCGTTGGCCTTCATCGTCGACTTGAAGGTGGCGCCGGGTGACAGCGAGGTCACCGCAGGCCACACCACGTAGTCCTTGGCCACCTGGTGGCCGGCCTTGATGCCGAATTCCTTCACCCGCACCAAGGTGGCTGCGCGGTCGTCGCGGCCCTTGGAGATCTTGCCGAGTTCCAAGTGCTGCAACCCGACTCCCCATTCGAAGCCGAGCGCAAGCAGCGTGTTGAACAGCAGGTTGCCGTACAGATTGAAGGGCTGCCACCGCTGATCGCGCGTAACCCGGATGACGCCGTAGCCGACGTCGTCGTCCATGCCGAGGATGTTGGTGTACTTGTGGTGCATGAAGTTGTGGGTGAATCGCCAGTGCTTGGACGCCCCGCTCATGTCCCACTCCCACGTCGAGGAGTGAATCTCGGGATCGTTCATCCAATCCCACTGGCCGTGCATGACGTTGTGGCCGATCTCCATGTTCTCGATGATCTTGGAGACGCCCAATGTGGCGGTGCCTGCCCACCACGCCGATCGGCGCGAGCTGGCGGCCAGCATCAGGCGGCCTGCCACCTCGAGAGCGCGTTGCGTGGCGATGGTGCGACGGATGTAGCGCGCATCGCGCTCTCCGCGGGAGTCTTCGATGTCTTGGCGGATCGCATCGAGCTCTACACCGAGGTTCTCGATGTCGGCATCGGTCAGGTGCGTGAATGCCGGAACGTCGGTAATTGCCATCGTTTCAGCCTCCTTTCGTTACCTACGCTAGCGTAACCTACGTCAGCGTAGGTTACCAGCCAGTAAAGGTTAGACGTCCAGTACACAGTCGCCAGACGCTGCGGAAACGCAGGTCTGGATCCGACTGCCTGGTTCGTGTTCGGCGCCGCTGCGGAGGTCGCGGACGTGCCCGTCGACCAACGCTACGACGCATGACTGGCAGATGCCCATCCGACAACCGAACGGCATCCGGACACCGACGCTCTCCCCCGCGTCCATGAGGGGTGTCGCGGCGTCGACTGTCACCGTCTTCCCACTCCGCGCGAACTCAACCGTCCCGCCCTGGCCGTGTACCGCGGCCCGCGACTGCGCGAACCTCTCCAGGTGCAGTCGCTCGGCGATGCCCGCCTCCGACCACGTCTTCTCGGCCGCGTTGAGCATGCCTTCCGGACCGCACGCCCAGGTCTGGCGCTCGCGCCAATCCGGCACCTCGTCGTCGAGCCGGGACAGATCGAGTCGGCCCTCCGTCCGCGTGGCGCGCAGCCGCACCCGGTAATCGTCGTGCGCGTCCGCCAACTGGGCCAGCTCCTCGCCAAACATCACGTCGGATGCCGTTGGCGCCGAGTGCACGTGCACGATGTCGCCGATCTGCTCCCGACGGGCCAGCGTGCGCAGCATCGACATGACCGGCGTGATGCCCGACCCCGCCGTGAGGAACAGCACCGACGCAGGCGCCGGATCCGGCATCACGAAGTTGCCCTGCGGGGCGGCCAGCCGCACGACGGTGCCCGGCGAAAGGCCGCCGACCAGGTGGCTGGACAGGAAGCCCTCCGGCATCGCCTTCACGGTGATCGTGATGGTCTTGGCCGAGCGACCCGAAGTCGTCGCCGGGGCGGCGCCGGTCACGGGGGTGGACGTCAGCGAGTACGACCGCCACCGCCATCGGCCGTCCATCAGCACCCCGATGCCGACGTACTGACCCGGTTCGTAGTCGAAGGAGAAGCCCCACCCCGGCTTGATCACCAGCGTGGCCGAATCCTCGGTCTCGCGGCGCACCTCCAGTACCCGGCCGCGCAATTCGCGGGCCGACCACAGCGGGTTGGCGAGCTTCAGGTAATCATCGGGAAGCAGTGGCGTGGTGACGCGTGCCGCGATCGAACGCAATGCGTGCCAGCCGGGGTGCCGATCGGCGCCCGCGAGGGCGGGCCGGACGGTATCGGCGACGTTCGCGGAAATCTTGATGCTGTTCTTGGCCATGGAGGCTCCTGATCACAATGTCGCGATATTCCGAGGCCGGAGTCTGGGGCCTAAGTCGATCTAACCTACGGTACCGTAACCTACGGCCTCGTATCCAGCCGTCTAGAGCAGATCGAGTAGAAACGGCAGCTCTTGGCTGGCATACCAGGCGAGGTCGTGATCCTGGGCGTCGCCCACGGTGAACTCGGCGTCCTCGTCCCCCAGATCGGCCGAATCGATGACTTCGATCGCCGCCAGAACGGCCGGCTCGGCCGCCGCGTTGTCGAGGTAGGTGGCGATCACGTCGGCGATTCCAACCGGACCGTCAAGACGCACCACGGCGTCGTCGAGATCGGGCCGCAGGGTCGCGCCATCCACCTCCGCAACGAGAACCGCGCGCCGTGGTGGCAATCCTTCGATTTCCCCCTCGGCGGCCAGCAGTCGCAGCGACGCCAACGCCGCCTCGCGCAATGCCACCTCGGCGAGCTCGTCGTCGTCACCCTCGAAGTACGACTCCCGCAGCGTGGGGGTCACCGCGAATGCGGTCCCGCTGCGTGCATGTATCGATCCGTCGGCGACGAGCGTCTGCAGCATGGTCAGGGTCGCCGGGATGTAGACACGCACGAGGCGACTCTAGCGGCACTACTCGCGATCGCCGATCAACGTGGCGACATGATCGTCCACGTACGTCGACAGTTCGCGCGACGGCCGTTGGTAACTCCCACTCAGCACCGGCCGCTCCGGCAATTCGACCTTCGGGTGCCCTACGTCGACGTAGTCGATGGTCGACAGTAGGTGCGACATCATGTTCAGTCGGGCGTGCTTCTTGACGTCGGACTCGACTACATACCAGGGACTCTGGGGGGTGTCGGTATGGACCATCATCTGGTCCTTGGCTCGCGAGTAGTCCTCCCACCGGTACACCGACTCCAGATCCATCGGGCTGAGCTTCCACTGCCGGACCGGATCGTTACGCCGCGACTTGAACCGACGCAACTGCTCGTCGTCCGACACCGAGAACCAGTACTTGCGGAGCAGGATTCCATCCTCCAGAAGCATCTGCTCGAAGATCGGCGTCTGACGCAGGAACAACGAATGCTCTTGCGCGGTACAGAATCCCATCACCTTCTCCACGCCGCCGCGGTTGTACCAAGACCTGTCGAACAGCACGATCTCGCCCCTGGCAGGCAGTTGCGCGATGTAGCGTTGGTAGTACCACTGTCCGCGTTCGCGGTCATTCGGGGCGGGTAGCGCCGCGATTCGCGCGATGCGCGGACTCAAGTACTCGGTGATGCGCTTGATCGTTCCGCCCTTGCCTGCCGCGTCACGGCCCTCGAAGACCACCACGATCCGTGCGCCGGATTCCCGTACCCACTCCTGCAACTTCACGAATTCCGTTTGCAGACGGAATAATTCGGCCTCGTAGATGTCGTTGGAGATCTTCGACTTCGCTGATTTCGGCTTGCCGTTCTTGCCGGCCGCCTTGGAGCTTCCCATCACCGGATCGTAGTGCTGATCAGCGGTCTTCACCCGATGAGCAGCGGCGATCAGCGCGCCGCATCCAGCAATTCGTCGAGCGTTTCGCGCAGCAGGATGGGCATCATGTCGACGTCGCTCATCGCATCGCGGTCGGCGTTCACGCCGAAGTAGAGCATGCCGTTGTAGGACGTCACGCCGATCGCCATCACCTGGTTGTGCAGAAGCGGAGGCACCGCATAGGTCTCCAGCAGCTTGGTGCCTGCGATGTACATCTGCTTCTGCGCGCCAGGAACATTGGTGATCAGCAGGTTGTACTGACGGGCCGAGAAACTGGTCGCCACGCGAATTCCCATGGCGTGCAACGTCGGTGGAGCGAACCCAGACAGGGTGACGATGGTCCGTGCGTCGACGAGGCTGGCCGCCGTCGAATGCGACTCGGTGGCGTGCGCGATCTGCGACAGCCGCACCACCGCATTGCCCTCGCCGACGGGCAGGTCGACCAGGAACGGTGACACCTCGCTGATCGCCTGGCCCGGCCCGAGCACGTCGAGCTCGGCGTCGGGGTACACCGACATCGGCGCCATCGCCCGGACCGTCGACGTCGACGTCACCGGTTCGCCACGCGACATCAGCCAGTTGCGCAACGCCCCTGCCACCACGGCGAGCACGACGTCGTTCACGTCGCAGTCGTAGCGGGCACGCAGCTGCCGGTAGTCATCCAGCCGATGGCAGGCGACGGTGAACCGCCGGTTGCGCGACACGGTGCTGTTGAGCGGGCTGCTCGGCGCGGTGCCGCGCGCAACCGTGCGAGCCACGTCGGCGACCCTGCGCCCGACCTCGAGCAGCTGCCCCGAGTTGGTGGCCACCTCCGTGACCGCGGATCGGACGGCCGCGAGCTGGGCGGTGGGTCTGGCGATCCATTCACCGACTGCACCCCACACCAGCCGCGCATCGCTTGGCTCACGCGCGGGAATCCAGATGTCCTCGCCGAACTCCGGCGCCTTCTGGGTGCGGTCGGCGATGACGTGCCCGACCTCCAAGGCCGTCATGCCATTCACGAGTGCCTGATGCGTCTTCGTGTAGATCGCGATGCGGTTCTTCGTCAGGCCCTCGACCAGATACATCTCCCACAGAGGGCGGGACTTGTCGAGCTGCCGCGATCCGAGTCGCGCGACGAGATCGTGCAGCTGCGCATCACTACCCGGTGACGGCAGTGCGGAACGCCGGATGTGATAGGTGATGTCGAAGTCGGGGTCGTCGACCCACACCGGCCGCGCCAGGCCCAGCGATACCTCGCGAACCTTCTGGCGGTAGCGCGGGATCTGGGGCAGCCGCCGCTCCACGGTGGCCAACAACGTCTCGTAGCTCAACCCGCTGCGTGGCCTGCGCAGGATCGACAGCGTGCCCACGTACATCGGGGTCGACGAGTTCTCCAGGTGGTAGAAGGACGCGTCGGACGCCGACAACCTCGTCACCATGTCGGCGCCACCCTCCCCTCGCCCTAAATTCGAACCCCGTCCCGGTAACCGTCGACACCGCCAGCCCGCATTACGGGTGCGCGAAGGTGTCCTCACCCCGTGCGATGATCGAAGGGTCTGCACTCTCCAGCAGATGCCGTGTTCACACCGACTGCTGGAGACCGACCGTGACCGCATCACGCATTCCGACCGCTGCTACATCCCCGGCTTCGTTCACGTCGCCGATCATCGACTACGAACCACCGCTGGTCGGCGTGGCGGTGGCCTGCTCACCGCCCACGCCCGCCGCGCTGCACAGGCACACCACGCGGCGGTTGCGCGCGGTTCCTGCCGCCCCGGCCCACGACGCAGTGCCACCCAGGGCTGCGGCCATCTTCGCCGATACCGCGCTGCGCCGCGTCCTCGAAGTGGCCGATCGGCGAAGGCCCATCGCGCAACTGCGCCCACTACTGGCGCCGACGCTGATCGACGCCGTGGTGGCCATGACGCGGACCACCCAGACCGACGGTGCGGCGGTGCTTCGCCGGGTACGGCTGCGCACCGCGGCCACCGCTGACGGCGAGGCGACGGCGGCCGAGGTGTTCGGCACCTACACCAGGGGCCGCCGGGTCAGGGCCATCGCCGGCCGCGTCGAGATCGTCGGGGGCCGCTGGCTGGTCACGGCATTGCAGATCGGTTGAACGGCAACGGCTTTGTGCGCGTCGCGACCGGCGTCAGTCGCGTCCGCGGGCCTGCTTGCGCGCGGCCTCGCGTCGTTCCCGTCGCGTTCCGCCGTTCGCCGGGGCGGCGGCGTGCCTGCCGCCCTGGCGCTGTACCTCTGCGGATCCGTCCTCCGACGGACCCGTGTAGGTCAGTGGCGGCGCGGCGTCGTCCACGATTCCCTTGACGCGCAACGCCGGTGGCGGCTCCTTCGGGCGTTCCTCGGTGGCGACGGCGCCCTTGGCAGGCGCGGTGGCTTCCTGCGCCTTGGCCGCGGCGTCCGCCGCGAATTGGGCGAGGTTCGGCGGCGCAGCGGTGGGAGCGACCGTGGCCGCAGGCGTGGCCTGCACCTGCGCGTTGAACAACAACCCGACCGACTCTTCCTTCAAGCCGTCCAGCATGCCGATGAACATGTCGTAGCCCTCGCGCTGGTACTCGACCAGCGGATCGCGCTGCGCCATGGCCCGCAGCCCGATGCCCTCCTTGAGGTAATCCATCTCGTAGAGGTGCTCGCGCCACTTCCGGTCCACCGTGGTCAGCAGCACGCTGCGCTCGAGTTGACGCATCGCGGTCTCACCGCCGATCTCGGTCAGCTCCGCCTCGCGAACGGCGTAGGCGCGTTCGGCGTCCTCGAGCAGCGCGGTGAGCAGTTCGTCGCGCGTCAGCTCACCGGGCTCGCCGACGGCGCCCGAGTCGATCAGATCGTGATGGTCGATACCCACCGGGTACAGCAGCTTGAGCGCATTCCACAGCACCTCCAGGTCCCAGTCCTCGGAGTAACCCTCCGCGGTGGCACCGTTCACGTAGGCAGTGATCACGTCGACCAGCATCTGGTGGGCCTGCGCCTGGACGTCCTCGCCCTCGAGGACCAGGCGGCGCTCGACGTAGATGACCTTGCGCTGCTGGTTCATCACCTCGTCGTACTTGAGGACGTTCTTGCGGACCTCGAAGTTCTGCTGCTCGACCTGTGTCTGCGCGCTCTTGATGGCGCGGGTGACCATGTTGGCCTCGATGGGCACGTCGTCGGGCAGGTTCAGCCGGGTGAGCAGCGACTCCAGCGTGGCGCCGTTGAAGCGCCGCATCAACTCGTCGCCGAGCGACAGGTAGAACCGCGACTCGCCGGGATCACCCTGGCGCCCGGAGCGGCCGCGCAACTGGTTGTCGATGCGTCGCGACTCGTGGCGCTCGGTGCCAAGCACGTACAGGCCACCGGCCTCGCGGACCTCCTTGGCCTCGTCCTCGACCTCCGCCTTCACCTGTGGGAGCACTTCGTCCCACGCGGCCTCGTAGTCCTCCGGCGTCTCGACGGGATCCAGGCCACGGTCGCGCAGCCGCTTGTCGGCGAGGAAGTCGACGTTGCCGCCGAGCACGATGTCGGTGCCACGTCCTGCCATGTTGGTGGCGACCGTGATGGCGCCGCGTCGCCCTGCCTCGGCGACGATGTTGGCCTCCTGCTCGTGGAACTTCGCGTTCAGCACGTTGTGCGGGACCCGCCGCTTGGTGAACTGCTTCGACCGGTACTCCGAGCGCTCCACGCTGGTGGTGCCGATCAGGACCGGTTGGCCCTTCTCGTAGCGCTCGACGACGTCATCGACGACGGCGATGTACTTGGCCTCTTCGGTCTTGTAGATGAGGTCGGACTGATCGGTGCGGACCATCTCCCGGTTGGTCGGGATCGACACCACGCCGAGGCCGTAGATCTCGTGCAGCTCAGCGGCCTCGGTCTGGGCGGTACCCGTCATGCCTGCGAGCTTGTCGTAGAGGCGGAAGTAGTTCTGCAGCGTGATCGTGGCCAGCGTCTGGTTCTCTGCCTTGATCTCGACGTGCTCCTTGGCCTCGATGGCCTGGTGCATGCCCTCGTTGTAGCGGCGGCCGATCAGCACGCGGCCGGTGAACTCGTCGACGATCAGGACCTCGCCGTCGCGGACGATGTAGTCCTTGTCGCGCTGGAACAGTTCCTTGACCTTGACCGCGTTGTTGAGGTAGCTGACCAGCGGCGAGTTCGCGGCCTCGTAGAGGTTCTCGATGCCGAGCTGGTCCTCGACGAATTCGACGCCGACCTCGAGCACGCCGATGGTGCGCTTGCGCAGATCCACCTCGTAGTGGACGTCCTTCTCCATCAGCGGGGCGATCCGTGCGAACTCCACGTACCAGTTGGACGCACCGTCGGCGGGGCCGGAGATGATCAGCGGGGTGCGGGCCTCGTCGATCAGGATGGAGTCGACCTCGTCGACGATTCCGTAGTTGTGTCCGCGCTGCACCATGTCCTCGACCGAATGCGCCATGTTGTCGCGCAGGTAGTCGAAGCCGAACTCGTTGTTGGTGCCGTAGGTGATGTCGGCGGCGTAGGCGGCGCGACGCTCGTCGGGGGTCATCTGCGCCAGGATGACGCCGACGTCGAGGCCGAGGAACCGGTGCACGCGGCCCATCCACTCGCTATCGCGTTTGGCCAGGTAGTCGTTGACGGTGACGACGTGCACGCCCTTGCCGGAGAGTGCGTTGAGATACGCGGGCAGAACGCAGGTCAGCGTCTTGCCCTCGCCGGTCTTCATCTCGGCGACGTTGCCGAAGTGCAGGGCGGCGCCGCCCATCAACTGCACGTCGAACGGTCGCTGGTCGAGCACCCGCCAGGCCGCTTCGCGGGCCACGGCGAACGCCTCGGGCAGCAGGTCGTCGAGGCTTTCGCCGGCTTCGTAACGCTTCTTGAACTCGTCGGTCTTGGCGCGCAGCTCGGCGTCCGACAGCTTCTCAATGTCGTCGGACAAGCCGTTCACATGGTCCGCGATCCGCTTGAGGCGCTTGACCATGCGGCCTTCACCGAGACGGAGCAACTTCGACAGCACGCTAACTTCCCCTGTGGGCTCGATGGAACTCGTGAATTGTCAACTGCCCATGGTAGGTGACCGACCTAACCGGCCTGCGTAAGCAGGCCGGATGGTCGGCCCGGACGAGCCCAGCCGGAACTAGGCCAGCCGAATCAAGCCGTAGTCGTAGGCATGGCGTCGGTACACGACGGTCGGCTTGTCGCTCTGCTTGTCGTGGAACAGGAAGAAGTCGTGGCCCACCAGTTCCATCTCGTACAGGGCGTCGTCGACGGTCATCGGCTTGGCCTCGTGCTCCTTCGTACGCACGATCCGGCCTGGTTCGTGATCGTCGGCCAAACCGTCGACGGCGGGCGCGACCTGTTCGCGCGCTGGAGCCTGCGGCGGGAGGGCGACGGCGGTGGCCTCGGCCAGTGATACCGGCGTCTTGTCGCCGTAGTGGATCTTGCGACGGTCCTTGCTACGACGGAGCCGGTTCTCGAGTTTGCAGACCGCCGACTCAAGCGCGGCGTAGAAACTGTCGGCGCAGGCTTCGCCGCGGACGACTGGACCCCGCCCGCGGGCGGTGACCTCGACGTGTTGGCAGTTCTTGCGTTGACGCCGGTTCTTCTCGTGATCGAGCTCGACGTCGAAGAGGTAGATGGTGCGATCGAAGCGCTCGAGGCGCGACAGCTTTTCGGAGACGTATGTGCGGAAGTGATCGGGGATCTCGACGTTTCGGCCCTTGACGACGACCTCGGCGCGAAGCGCGACTACGGGCTCGTCATCGACCGCGACCATCGTCGAATGGTCGGTGTCCACGGATTGGGTTGACATACTTGGCAACTCGTTTCTCTTCGGCTTGCCTCTTTCAAGCACGCAAAGTGCTTGCTTGGCTTTTCACAGAAACGCGCCGAAGGGGCCTGAATCCCGCCGACCATCGGCGCAAGGTGTCGAAAACTCACCTCCTACCGCTGTCAGGCGTAGTGGCGCCGCTTGTCGCCGGCGCCGCCGTGAGGCACTCACGGGTGGTAGGCCCCGACGGTAGTCCGTGTTCACCTACCAGTGCCACTAAATTCGCACACCTGTTTTGAAGTCTTCACGTTGGTTTGACCGCGCAGTAATTGCCACACCCGTCGACGGTGCGCCCTCAGGCGTGCGCGACGGTCAGCACGGCCGTGACCCTGGCGCCGGCAGTTTGCAGGACCCTCACCGACTCATCCGCGGTGGCACCGGTGGTGACGACGTCGTCGACCAACAGCACGTCGCCCCCGACAGGCTTTCGCAGCACGACCCGCCCTGCGATGTTGCGCTGTCGATCGCTTGCCGAGAGCCCAACCGAGTCGCGGGTGAACGCGCGCATCCGCAGCGCCTGCGAAACCGTCGTGCCAGGCGGTCCGGCGGCCAACACCATCCGGGTGACCGGGTCTCCGCCGCGGCGCCGGGCGGCCGACCGGCGTGTGGGGGCAGGTACCAGCGTCAGAGGTTCGTCGACGATGCCCCACGCCAGCAGATGGGTCAGCCCGACGTGCAGTGCCGCGGACAGCGGGTCGACGAGGTCGGTGCGGCCGCGTTCCTTGACGGCGACGATCGCCTCGCGGCGGACACCGGCGTAGCGGCCAAGGGAGAAGACGGGGACGCCGGGGTCGAGCCGCGGCGTCACCAGGACCGGCTCGTCGGTCCTGACGGTCAGCGCCCCTGCGCAGGCGTCGCACCAGCGGGTCGACGGCGCGCCGCAGCCGCCACACTCCACGGGTAGGACGAGGTCGAGCAGCACCCCCGCAGTGTGTCGTCGCGGTCTGACAGATCGATGGGACCGCCTGGCTACCTTGTTTGCCAGCCAGTGGACGCCGACCGCCTCGAGTCGATTGGACCGTATTCACCGGACGAGCTAGCGGGTTTCGGCTGAACAGCTCCTGTGCGCGCTGAATTCGATCTTTCACGTGCCGATTTGACGACATCGCGCCGCTTCCGGCTACCGTTCTGCCGCAGTGGCATCGTCAATGTATGCTTTGCTGCAGCCTACAACTGGGAGCGTGGACGTGAGTGTGGACAGCGGGAGCGAAGCCAAGATCTCCTACACGGGTTTGGATGAGCTTTGGCAGGCCTATGACCAGCTGGTGCTGGACCTGGCGAAGCGTGAAGGCGCTACCACCGTGGCAGAGCTCGGAGGCGGGGCCAATCCGATCGTGGGTGATGCGGACAAGTGGGGTTTCATTCAGCACCGCGTCGTCCTCGACATCTCAGCCGACGAGCTTGCGAAGGCCGACGGTGACGTCGAGACGCGCGTGGCCGATCTCTGCCAGCCGATCGAGGGTGAAGAGGGCTCCTACGACCTGGTGTTCTCGAAGATGCTGTGCGAACACCTCCCCAACGCTCAGGTCTTTCACGAGAACTGCTTCAAGCTCCTCAAGCCAGGCGGATTGTCGGTGCACTTCTTCCCGACGCTCTACACCCTGCCCTTCGTGATCAACCGGCTCGTCCCGGAGGACCTGACGCGATCGATACTTCGCAAGGTCCAGCCAGGCCGGCTCGAAGACCCCAAGCACCAGAAGTTCCCTGCGTACTACCGTTGGTGCACTGGCCCCACCAAGCGGGCCATCAAGCGCTACGAGAGCGCGGGATTCGAAGTCGAGCAGTGGGATGCAGCCTTCGGACACCTTTACTACCAACGGATTCCGCTATTGAATTCGTTGGAAACCGCGAAGACCAACTTCCTGCTTCAGCATCCGGTCCGTCCACTCACCAGCTTCGCCACGGTCATCCTGCGCAAGCCGGCCTGAGCGTCAGTCGCAGTCACCTTGGGCGAACGCCTTCGCCAGAGCGAAGTACTGGTAGGCGTAGACGAACTCCCAATGCGCCGCTGAGAAGTCGTACTTGCGCGGGACCGCCTCCATCACCACATTGCTGGGATCAGGTGAAAAGCACTGCCGGAAAACCAATCTGGCACGTGGGATGTGGTACTTCCACGACACGACGATGATCTTGCGCCAGGATCGCTCGGTGGCAAGACGGTGCATCATTTGCGCCTCACCGCGGGTCGTCAGCGACAACGGGCGTTCACACAGAACCTCGATGCCGCCAGTCGACTCGGTGCACACCCGCTGCATGACGGGGTCCGAGGCGCCGTAGGGGTTGGACAACACCACCGTTGGCGCCCACCCATAGCGGGCCAAGCTGATCCCGTATTCTTCCCGCCCGTCGTGTTCGCCACCGAGCACCACGATGGCGTCCGCCCGCTGCAACGGGTCCGCCGACGCATTGGTGAACACGAAGTACCCACTGATCCCGATCAGCAGCAGGAGCGCAACGACCACCGCGACTGCCACCAGGATCGCCTGACGAACGTTAGCCAGCCGCATACTCCGCCAGCTCGTCGGCGCACGTGAGTTCAATGATGCGACCCTAGTCCCCCGCATCAGCTCCCGCTGGCCTGCCGGTTCGTCATGCCTGTCGGATTCGTCATCGACCGAGGAGTGCGGACTGGCACCGAGTGCGGTGCGGGGTTGCGCGCCAGCGCGTTTACGGTGCGGACCCACGGCGCCCTTGCCCTCCCAATCGCGGCGTCCATCGCGATCGCCACCAGCACGACCCATCAGAACTGTCGAAGTATGCTCGGAGACTGCTGCCATCAGCGACGGAACATCGTTCGCTCGCGCGGTTCCCAGCACTACCAAATACAATAGCTGGCAGTCGTAGCGACGGCACCACGCCGCAGTCGCGCCGATTATTGCATTCAGCGAAGTCAATGCGAGGATGGAAGCCGTGACACTTGGTATGAGCTCGCGGACCGAGAAGGTTGCTGGCATCGCTATCGTCGTGCTTTGCCCCGTCGTCGCAGTTCTGGCAGTCGCGGGTGGTCTGATCGCGAAGCTCGCCCTGGCGGGGGTGCTCGCGCTGATCGTCAGCTTCTACATCGGCCTGCGCCATCCCCTCTGGCTGTTCTGGGGTTTGGCCTTCGTGCTGGGAGCGCTGCCGTTCGGATACTTCCCCGGCGTCCACGTCCCGCTGTATTTGCCCTTCGCCGCGGGAATGGTGCTCGCCGCGGTCGTGCACGCGGGCGGCCAGGCGATCGCGAACCCGTCCGAACGGCGCCCCCTTCATCCGCTGGAAAAGGCCGTGGTGTTGCTGATCCTCGCGTCGGCGCTGTCACTGGTCTTCACTGGCGGCAGCATCGTCGACGTGACGGTGTTCGTCAGGTGGATCATCGCGACGCTGGTGATGATCGCGTTGCTGCGCCTGTCTCGAGAGAACCTGGCGCGTTTCGGGCGCATCTACGTCTATGCCGCGACGCTCAACGCACTCTTCGGCATCGCGATCGTGCTGGCGGACCCGCAGCACAGGTTCATCAAGATTCTCGCCATCTTCGACTACGACCGTGAGGCCACTGGCCGTTTCGTGTTCACCGATGAGGGGCAGAGCAGGTTCACCCGACTCGGTGGAACCTGGGTCGATCCGAACATGGCGGGAATCGGTTTGGTGCCTGCGCTGGTGATGGGCATCGTCCTGCTCAAGGGCCGGATGCGGATCGCCGTGACGGCCATCGTCTCCGTCGCCATCGTCCTGACACTCAGCCGAGCGGCGATCTTCAGCGTGCTGGCGGGTGTCTTCCTCGTATTGCTCTTCCACGCCATGCGTTCTCGCCATCGCCTTGCCATGCTGGGAACGATCGCCTTCGGCAGCGTGTGCGCGCTACTGGTGCCCGCCATCCGCACCCGCATCCTTACCTCCTTCGGCAGCGACGACCAGGGGGCCCTGGATCGCTGGGCATCGTTGGCCGCATGGCCGCACAACATGTCGGGGCACTGGCTCTTCGGGCTCGGCTGGGGCCGAAGGGAATTCGTCGACGGCAGCTTTGCCTTCAACTTGAACTTCGTCTCCAATGCCCCATTGATCGCCGCCTATCGCGCGGGGATGATTGCCGGCTTGATCTTCGTCGCGGTGCTGGTCATCGGCTGCGTCATGAGTTATCGGGCGTTGCGTTCCGATTCCCTGCCAGCTGCTCTATACGGTGGCGTCTTCATCGGATTCTGTGTCGTGGCACTGCAACTCGACCACCCCGTTGTGGACATCCCCCAGATGACGGCGGCGTTCGGGATCCTCTTGACCTTCCTGGTCTACGTGGATCGATCGCGTGAAAAGCCCGATCCGCTACAGCCCGTGCTGGCGGATACCGGCCAGATGGCGTCCGGCCCCGCGTACCGGTACGCGTTGCACTAACGAGAGTTACGCGTTGGCCTTTCGGCGGTAGATCGCCGTCGCATAGATGGTCAGGAGTATCGCGTCGGTGATGACGGTGGCAATCGCAGCGCCGACGGCGCCGAAGACGGCCAACGCGGCGACCAGGCCCAGCTTGACCGGCACCAGCCCGAGGTTGGCGACCAGGCGGACCACGTCACGCCGCTGCGCGTAGAGGATCACCTGCAGAATCGAACTGATCGTGCGCATGGCGCAGAACACGGCCATCAGCAGCATGGCGACGGCGAGTTCGGTTGGCGCGGGCGAGATCAGCAGCACGATTCCGGTGATGAGCACCAGCAGGCCGGTGCCGCCACCGATGAGCAGCGTGCTGCGCAGCGGTGGGCCGGTGGACAGATCACCGCCGCTGGCCCGCAGCGGTTCGTGGTAGGTCATCCCGAATGCCTGGCCGACCGCAGCGAGTCCAACCGTGACGGTGACGGTGAGCGTGTAGTAGCCGACGGTGGTGTGGTTGGTGAGAAATCCCAGGAGCAGGACGTCGGGATGACCTACCACGAACATGCCAAGCATTTCGCCGGTGAGTGCTGCGATCAGTTTTGGCGACCCGGGTATCCCGGGGCGGTGCCCGAAGATTCGCACGGCGCCGATCGCGAAGATCACCACGTATTGCGAGCAATAGAGCATGGTCGCGATGGTCAGCGTTGGATGGTCCGTGCCAAACATGTACGCGCATGCGAGGGCGACGCTGACCGTCTGCCGGATCGTGCCGACGCGCCAGTAGAGCTGGGGATGGCCGTCGCGCACGGACTGGCTCAGCCATGCGTTGCATGCCATTTCACCGCCGGCCACGACCAGCCCGAACCAGGCGATGTAGTGCACCCCGGTGAGGGCGACGCCGGTTGCCGACAACGCCGCACCGAGCAGGTATCGCGTGGTGCGCTCGGCGAGGAAGCGCTCTTCGGACTCGCGCATCGCGCGGATCTGGAACGAGTTGTCCAGCGGAGGGCCGACCACCGCCGACAGCGCGAAGCCCATGCCGTACAGGCCGTAGTTGGCGACTCCGAGACGCGCAACGAGCGCCAGCGTCCACAGCATGCCGACGCCGCGGCCGCCGTACATCCACAGCACGGCCATCAGCGTCTTGACGTTGTTGGTCGGTGCGCCTTTCGACGCGGTCGATTCGGACACTATTCGGCTATCGGTCCCACATCAGAAGAAGAGCGGTCGGTAGTGAGCGCTGTACTGCAGAGCGTCGGGGTTCCGCTTCGCGATGACCTTTGCAGGCACGCCGCCGACCACTTCGAGTTCACCGACGTCCTTGTTCACCAATGACTGCGCGGCCACCACCGCACCGCGATGGATGAACGAAGGCAGGATCATCGCGCGACTGGCGATCCACACGTAGTCCTCGATGACCGTCGGAATCGGGACGATCGTGAAGTCCGGGTGGTTGATGTCGTGGCCACCGCCGAGCATGTGGGTGTCGCTGGCGATCGTGACGTTGTCGCCGATCCAGAGCCCGGCACGCGAGTCCAGGAAACACCGGAAACCAATCGTGGTGTCGTTTCCGATCGTCAGGAACTCCGCATCGAAGACCGTGGTGCCGCGAAAGATCGTCGAGCCCTTGCCGATCGTGGCTCCGAGAAAACGCAGGAACCCTTGCCGGATCGTGTGCGACGGAATGTAGGTGACGACCGTGTTGAACGCGACCATTCCGAGGTAGTTGCGGAGCTGGCGGAGGAACGTCATCCCCTCCAGCTTCATCTCCACTACCCGGTTGTCTGAATCCAGCACGTATTCCAGATTCGGCATCTTGAGATCCGGGGCGGCCGCGAGCTTCCTCGCGACGTCAGCGGGATCAGCGGCGGCGGGTTCGGGGTACACGTGTCTCGTTCCTCTCGTCGATCCGGATAAACCATAGCGGTAATTGACGCCATGCAACGACCCGGTGGTCGCGAGTCGAGGATTGCTCTGGCCTCGGCCGTGCCGCCCATCACGCTGAGCTGCCAGTCCGATGTGGCAACGTCGTTCTAGTCGCTAACCAGATGGGCCTCGCCGCCGGTAATGCAGCGATTGACGCGTTTCTGCGGCCATGCGCTGGCAAACAGCTTCCGATCGGCGCAAGACCACCCACAGTTGGTGTCGAGACGTTTGCGCGTAGCAGCTACGGCGCGGGCGCGAGGCGAAGCCCTTCGATGATCACGGTCGACACGAGGTCGGCCTGCTGCTCGATGGCAGCCGGGTTGTTCGAGGGTGCGGCATCCAGCAGCGTCCCCAGTGACGTGAGGCTGAACGGCGCGGCGCCCCCATGGGTCACCAGGAAGAAGAAGGCACGATGGGAGATCGGCCGGATCGTGCCGTCCTCGGCGAGATGGTTCAGCAGCCGAACGATCGGGCGCTGCGACGGCTCGACGTAGGTCTCGTAGATGTACCGCAGCCGCTCGGTGTCCTGGTGGCCTTCATTGTTCATCAGCGAGAGAAGCTCGGGGTGGGCGGCGGAGTAGATGAGGAACTGCCGGATCGACAGGCGCAACTGCTCGAGAGGTTCGCTGATGGTGGGGTCGAACACGGCGTGCAGTTCGTTGACCAGGCCACCGAACCCATAATCGACCGCGGCCCGCCACAAGTCTTCCTTGGTGCCGAACCGCTGATAGATCAGGTTGTGGCTGACTCCGAGTTCGCGGTTGATGGTCCGTAGCGACGCCCCGTCATAGCCCAGGGTCGCGAACTGCTTGAGCGCGACGGCGAGGATCGCGTCGACGGACAGGCTGTCGGCGGCCTTGGGGCGTCCGCGCGGCCGCTCCTTCGCCTGGGTCTTCGCCATCGAGCAATCCTCGCACAACCATTCACCATATTTATATTGTCAATTGTCCATTTTATGGCGTAAACTTGCCGAACGCCCCCACCCATGCAGTTCGACGATGCCGTTCCACTCCCAAACTCAGTGCCTGCCTAGGAGTTTCACAGTGTCACTACACCGGCTTTCGTCAGCCACGATCGGTGTCCCAGACGTCGCGGCTGCCGCGTCCTACTACGAGGAATTCGGCCTGAGCCAGGTTGCACCGGGACGGTTCACGTCTGCGGACGGTGGTGAGCAACTGCGTCTCGAGCATGCACGGGTACGTCGTCTACTGGGCGTGGAGATCGGGGTCGACGACCACGACGATCTGGCCAGGGCCGCGCACAGCCTGGCCGACTTCGGAGTGGCCGTCGATCGATCAGCCGAGAGCGTGTCGGCGGTCGAGCCGGTGACCGGAGTACGGGCCACGATGCGCGTGATGGGTCATCTCGTTCAAACCCCTTTGCCTGCAACCCCGTACAACGGACCGGGCCGCGCCGACCGCCCCAACGGCCGCGCGCCAGGGATTCTGCGCGAAGGCCCTGTGCGACCAAGAAAGCTCGGACACATCGTGATCGGGTCGACCGACGAAGACACCTCCCGCCGGTTCTTCACCGAGGGCCTCGGTTTCAAGACCAGCGACCACGTGCCCGGCGTCGCGGCATTCCTGCGGTGTTCGACGGACCACCACAACATCCTCGTGCAGGCGGCGCCGGTGAGCTTCCTTCACCACACCGCCTGGGAGGTCGATGACGTCGACGAGGTGGGCCGCGGCGCGACGGCGATGCTGCAGGGACACCCGGAGCGGCACGTGTGGGGCCTCGGGCGTCACCACATCGGGTCGAACTTCTTTTGGTACCTGCGGGATCCGGCAGGCAACTTCTCCGAGTACTACTCCGATCTCGACGAGATAGTCGATGAGCAGTTGTGGAAGCCTGAAGCGATGCAGGCTGCCCGCGGTCTCTACAACTGGGGCCCTCCACCGCCGCCGTCGTTCATCCGGCCCGAAGACCTCGCCGCACTGATGGCCGGTGCGCATGGCTGAACTCTTGGTGCTCAACCTGCGACTGCGGCTCGTGCAAGCCGTAGCGCTGGACGGTTCAGACGTCCGCACCGTGGTGACCGACCTTGGTGAAATGCCCGACGGCATCGTCGTCGACCACCAGAACGGTCACATCTACTGGACGAACATGGGCAAGCGCGACAGCGGCGCGTTCACCGGTGAGCCCACGTTCTTCACGCGCAACGGATCAATTGAACGGGTCGACCTGGACGGCGGCAATCGGCATACGGTGGTTCCTCGGGGAACGTTCACCACCGGCAAGCAGCTCACCGCCGATTTCGCCGAGAAGAAGTTGTACTGGTGCGACCGCGAAGGCATGCAGGTGCTGCGCTGCGATCTGAATGGGTCGAATGTCGAGGCGTTGGTCGTCGCGGGGGAAGTCGATGACAGCCGCGACGCCCGAAACCACTGCGTCGGCATCGCCATCGACACCGCGCAGCGGATGATCTATTGGTCGCAGAAGGGCCCGCCCGACGCCGGCCAAGGTCGTATCCTTCGCGCGCCGATCGACATCCCTCGCGGCCGGTCCGCCGCCGACCGCGATGACATCGAGACGCTTTGGGACGCATTGCCGGAGCCGATTGACCTGCACCTCGCGAACGACGGGCACCTGGTGTGGACGGATCGAGGAGCGCAGCCGCTCGGCAATACCGTCAACCGAGCTCGCGTGAAACCAGACCTGGGATCGCCGCAGGTCTGCTCGCGCGGTTACGACGAGGCCATCGGACTCACCACTGCCGATGACGTCACGTACTACGTCAGCGATCTTGGTGGCTCCATCCGCGTCGTCAACCTCGCTGACGGAACGGACCGCACGCTCGTCAACCTCGGACCAAGCCTGACGGGCATTGCTCTGGCCGACCTCTAGGCCGAGTTGGGCAGCGTCACTTCGTCGATGTCGGGAAGCGGGCGATGACAGATCTCGTGTGCCTCGTCGGCGGGCAGTCCGAACAGCCGCAACATGTCTTCGGTCACCCGGTCGGCGGCCGCAGCGTCGTCGCGCTCCGGTTCCTCCTGCAGCAGCTTGCCGAGTCCCAAGAGCGCGCCGCCGGCGACGGCCATCGCCAGTTTGGGATCGTCGACGGTGAATCGGCCGACGGCCGCAGCGGCCGTGATGTCGCGCAACGCCCGCGGACCGAGACCACGCCCCGACCCCTGCAAGTTGAGCCCGCCTACGAGCAGGATCCGACTCTCCTGCGGACGGCGCCGAAACAACCGACCGGTCAACCGGAAGCTGCAGGCGAAGGTCTCGGCCGGATCCTCGATCGCCTCGGTCAGCTGATCAAGCAAGGCGCCATGGGTATCGAGTACGTCGGCGACCGCCGCCTCGAACAGCTCTTCCTTGCTCTCGAAGTGGTTGTAGAACGACCCCATCCCGACGTCGGCGGCCTGCGTGATCTCCAGCACCGGCACGTTGACCTTGCCAGCGGCGATCAACTCCTGCGCCGCGTGAATGAGGGCAGCCCGGGTGCGTTGCTTCCGTCGCTCCAGCCGGTTCACCGGCTCATCCCGCGCATCGCTCACCAGGAGAACGATAGCAGAGTGTCAGTTTTGAGGATTTCCTCAGATTCTCTTGACTGAGCGTAGCGTCGTATGTGACGATTTCGTCATAGATAAAAGGAGGCCGGCATGAACGACCTGGTCGGGGCACACAATGACCTACACAGTGAGCTCGGCGCACGCAAGGGCGAGCACCCAGGGCGATCGCGGAATCCGGTGATCAAGGTTCGCGACATCGCCTGGCTGGAGTTCGAGAAGCCCGACCTCGTACGGGCCGAGGCGTTCGCCCAGGCGTTTGGATTCGGCACCGTGCTGCGGACCGACAGCGACCTTCTCTTGCGGGGCACCGACACAGGCGCACCGTGCGTGATCGTTCGGCGCGGTTCTCGCACCCGCTTCCTCGGTGCCGCCTACCAAGCCCAGGACGAGCGAGACGTTCTGCGGCTGGCCGAGGCAAACGATGTCGCGGTGAGGCCCCTGCCCGAAGAGATCGGCGGGTTGGCGGTCGATCTGGTCGACCCCAGCCGTGTACCGGTGCACGTCGTCGCCGGTATGCATCCACTGGAGTCCCTGCCTTCGCAGACGGCACACACCTTCAACGTCGGGCATGAACTGCGGCGGGTGAACACCATGCAGCGTCCGCCCCGAGAACCTACGAAGGTACAGCGGGTCGGGCACCTCGTAGTGCAGACCACGAAGTACCTCGAGACGCTGAACTGGTATCTCGACAACCTCGGCATGATCGTCAGCGACTTCCTCTACTTCCCCGGCCAGCGCGACCGTGGACCGACGATGAGCTTCGTCCGATGCGATCGCGGTCCGACGCCCGCCGACCATCACACGCTGGCACTCGCGCTAGGGCCGCAGAACCGATACGTACATTCCGCCTACCAGGTGTGCGACCTCGACGCACTGGCTGCCGGCGGCGAATACCTCAGGGAGCGGGGCTATTTCCGATCGTGGGGTATCGGCCGCCACATTCAGGGTAGCCAGCTCTTCGACTACTGGCGTGACCCCGACGGGTTCATGGTCGAGCACTTCGCCGACGGCGACATGTTCGACGCGACACTCGAGCCGGGCTGGGCGCCGTTCACCTCCACCGGGCTGTCCCAGTGGGGACCCCCGATCACCAAGGACTTCCTCGGCACCAATCCCAAAGCGCTTCCGCACGAAGCTCGGTCGGTCGTCTCCGCGCTGCGCGACGACAACGAATTCGACGTCAACCGCCTCATCGGCCTACTGAAAGCAGCCAGCTCATGACGATCTCCGTTCTGCGGACAGCCGACGCCTGGTGGGTCCAAACCCCCACTGGTGCAGCCACAATCGAGACCACCGCAACCACGACCGGTGACCTGCTGGCCGACCGGAAGGCCATCGAGACCGCAGCACACAGTACCGATACCGTGCCGATCGACAGTCTCGACCTGCTCTCGCCCGTGACGGCGCCCTGCCGTGTCGTCGCTCAGATGACGAACTTCGTCTCACACGTCGAAGACGCCGGGATGAACCCAAAGACCATCCCGCTCACCTTCTTTCGCAAGGCATCGGCGTCGATCAGCGGACCCTTTGCCGACATCGTCAAGCCGCAGCACGTCAAGTTCCTTGACTACGAGGTCGAGATCGGCCTGGTGATCGGCCGCAGCATCCCGGTGGGCACCGAGATCACCGAGGCGAGCCTGGCCGACTACATCGCCGGCCTCGTTGTCACCAACGACGTCTCGGCCCGCGACATCCAGCTCCCGCAAACGCAGTTCTACGAGGCCAAGTCGTACCCGACGTTCACCCCGGTCGGTCCCGCACTGGTGCTGCTCGACGCCGACGAGCTCAAGCGCTTCGGCGACCTGCGTCTACAAGCGCGTGTCAGCGGCGAGCTTCGCCAGGACATGCTCGTCGAAGGCGACATGATCTACAAGCCACTGCAGGCCCTGCAATCGCTCACTCGATTTCAGGACCTGAATGCCGGCGATCTCATCTTGACGGGCACCCCGGTGGGCACCGCACTCAGCGCCCCGCCGAAGCCCATCCAGATCATCAGCTCGCTACTTCCGCCGGGAATCAAGTGGAAGGCATTCTTCAAGAGCCAGGCCAACAACCAGAACTACCTGAAGCACGGTGACGTGGTCGAGCTGTCCGTGGCGACCGACGACGGCGCCATCGATCTCGGCACGCAGCGCACGCCAGTGAAGTACGCATGACGACGGATGCGTTGTGGCCGGTCTACGCCACCCCAGGCGACCTCGAAACCATCGAGTCGATTCCGTTGGCCGACCGAGGGATTCCCGAATCCACGTATGCGCTGCTGTCCCGGGCGGCCAGGCTGTGGCCGGACCGGCGGGCGGTGACCGTGCTACCCGATGCCAGCCGCTGGACCGAACCAAGCTTCCGCACCTTCGGCGAGCTGCTCGCCGACGTGCACAGGGCGGCGAACGCGTTGCACGACGTGGGTGTCCGGCGCCATGATGCCGTCACGCTCATCTCCCCCAACTGTGACGAGCTGATCACCGCTACCCTGGCCGCGCAGCTCGCGGGCATTGCGGCGCCCATCAACGGCGCGCTGTCACGCGATCACATCGCCGAACTCGTCCGGCGGGCCGGATCGCGGATTCTGATCACGGCCGCCCCCGAGTTGGACGCTGCCACCTGGGAGACGGCGCAACACTTGATCGACACCGGCGTCGTCGACACGGTGCTGCTGCTTCGCCCAACCGGCGACGCTGCGGACGTCACACCGACGCCGGTTGCGGACGGCACGACCGTCGCCTACCTCGGCGATCTCGCCGAGAAGTACGACGGCACGGCCTTTCTCGGTCAACCGCCCGCAGCGCAGGACATTGCGGCGCTGTTCCACACCGGCGGCACGACGGGCAAGCCGAAGCCCGCCGCGCACACCCATGCGAACGAGGTCACCGATGCGTGGATGATCGCCGCCAATTCTCTTCTCGACGAGGACTCGGTGCTGTTCGCCGCCCTGCCGCTGTTTCACGTCAACGCCTTGGTGGTGACGTTGTTGGCACCGCTCCTGCGCGGTCAGCAGGCGGTCTGGGCAGGACCGCTGGGCTACCGCGACCCGGCCTTCTACGCGAACTACTGGAAGATCGTGCAGCAGTACGGGATCGTCGCGATGAGCGCCGTGCCGACGGTCTACGCGGTGCTGACGCAATGCCCGGTCGACGCCGACATCACCAGTCTGCGATTCGCCTTGGTCGGCGCCTCGGCGCTCCCTGCGGTGGTGCGCAAGGACTTCGAGTCGCACACCGGGATTCCGCTCGTCGAAGGCTATGGACTGACCGAGGCAACCTGCGCCAGCGCGCGCTGCTTCCCCGACCATCCGCGACCCGGTTCGGTTGGTCAACGCCTCCCCTATCAGCACGTGAAGACGGTGCGCATCGACGATGACGGGCACTGGCACGACCTCCCCCTCGGTGAGGTCGGCAATCTCGCGATCAGTGGACCGACCGTCTTCCCCGGATACGTCACCGCCCGCTCCGACGACACCTACCTCCTCGACGGACTCGGAAAGCTCAACGACGGTTGGCTGGACACCGGGGACCTGGCACGGATCGACGCCGAGGGCTTCGTGTACCTGACGGGACGCGCCAAGGACCTCATCATCCGGGGCGGCCACAACATCGACCCCGCAATGATCGAGGAAGCGCTGCTCGCCCATCCCGACGTCAGCGGCGCCGCGGCGGTCGGCCGACCGGACGTCCGCGCCGGCGAGGTCCCCGTCGCATACGTGGTCGTGGTGCCCGGCGCCACCGTCACCGACGACGAGCTACTCGCCTGGGCGGCAAGGAATGTCGACGAGCGCGCCGCTGCGCCCAAGTCGGTGGCGATCATCGACGCGCTCCCGATCACCGCCGTCGGCAAGCCCTACAAGCTCGGACTGCGCGCCGACGCTGCACGTTCGGCGATCGAGGACGCACTGGCGGAGGCGGGTGGCGTCGTAGGCGTGGACGCCACCGTCGACGACGGCGCCGTCGTCATCGCGGTCACGGTCGACGCCGAGGCTGACACCGAGGCGATAACCGCCACCCTCGATCGTTTCGCACTCACATGGAACATCCAAGAACGACGATGACGCGAGAGTTCGTCTCGGGCGTTCACAGCTGTCAACGGTCCGAGCAGACTACGGGCGACCTTTGTCGTTACCGCACAGCGGGGTAACGCTTGGCTTATGTCCTGCAGCACAATATATATTGACATTTGACACTTTGCGGCGATACGGTGAGTGCCGGACATCGAGGTAGAGAGGGGCGGGGCCGTGGCATCGACGCTCGACACTCCGGTACTCATAGCGGGCGGCGGACCAACCGGCCTGACCCTGGCCTACGTTCTCGCCCGCAACGGCATCAATTGTGTACTGGCCGAACGCAACCCGACCACCACACGGTTTCCGAAGATGGACATCACCAACGGTGTCAGCATGGAACTGTTGCGGCGACTGGGCGTCGATGAGCAACTGCGCGAAGTCGGCGTGGGCCCGCAGCATTCGTTCGACGTCATCTTCGCACCCGATCTCAATGGCCCCGAGATCGCCCGGTGGCGCCTGCCGTCGGTCGAGGAACAGCGCGCTTGGCTGCTCGACAACCGCGACGGCACCCAACCTGCACAGCCATGGCAGCGAGTGTCCCAGGAGCTCTTCGAGAGCGTGATGATGGAACGCTGCCACGACGATCCGCACATCGACGTGCGCCAGGGTTGGCGCTTGGACGAATGCGCGGAGGTCGACGGCGTCGTGTGGGCCACCCTGATCAACGGCGACGGCGAGGAGCAGCTGGTGCGGGCCGCCTACCTCGTCGGATGCGACGGCGCCTCGAGCCGGGTACGCAGTGAGCTCGGCATCGCCATGACCGGCTTTCCCGCCTTCACCACATTCGCACTGGTGCACTTCCGCTCATCGGATCTGGCCAATCTGCATGCCATGGGCCAGTTCTGGCACTTGTTCTTCTCCACTGGCACCACGGTCATAGCCCAGGACGAAGTCGACACCTGGACGCTGCACGTCAACCTGGGCCCCGACGTCGTCTCCGACGATCCGATCGGTGACCCAACCGAGTTCGTCCAACGCGCGCTGGGCCGAGCGGTTCAGATCGACGAGATCCTCGCATCCAGTGTCTGGGGCCCCACCGCCCTTCTCGCCGACGGCTACGGTCGCGGCCGCATCCTGCTGGCCGGAGACGCGGTGCACACGATGGTCCCGACCGGCGGCTACGGAATGAACACCGGTCTTGGCGACGCGTTCAACCTCGGCTGGAAACTGTCTGCGGTGGTAAACGGGTGGGGTGGTCGGCGGCTACTGGACAGCTATGAACCCGAACGCTTCCCGATCGGTGAACGCAACCGCGACGCATCAGTGGAGAACGCGGGCGTGCACCTGCAGTACCACTTCATGGCCGACGGCGATCTGCTGGTGGCCGACACCCCAGAAGCCGCCGCACACCGAGCAGGCATCGCCGAGTTCCTCTGCTCCAACGATGGCGAAAACATCAGCCTTGGCATCGAACTCGACATCCGGTACGACGACTCACCCGTCGTGTGCGCTCCGGACACCGAGGCTCCGCCATGGAACCGCCGCACCTACGTGCCGACGGTGCGCGCCGGCCACCGAGCCCCCAACGTCGTCGTCGGAGCCGACGGCACGCTATTCGACGGCTTCGGACCGGGTTTCACGTTGGTCGACGCGTGCAGACATCCCGACGCCAAACGGCTGATCGACGAGGCAGCACACGTCGGCATGCCGCTACATCACCTCATCATCGAAGACCCGCACTGTCGCTCGCTCTACCAGAACCAGCTGGTGCTGGTCCGGCCCGACTTGCACATCGCCTGGAGTGGCAACACCGTCACCGACGCCGAGGCAATCATCAGGCGAGTACGTGGCGTCTCAGCCCGATAGCACCGGCACCGTGCCGGGATTCATCAGGGGCCGGACCTCCGCCCACGCCGGGTCATCTTCGGCCGCCGATCCCGAAAGCTGAAGCACACCACGCTGATCGGCGACGTACACCGTCGACGGGTTGGCGGCCACCGCCGTCACCGGAGCCAGCAGGTTGCGGCTCGGGCCATCGGAGTTCACCCCGTCGAGGTTGACGTAGGACACCGGATGCTGGGGATCGGTTCTGCTGACCACGATGTCGTCTCCGGTGCGCCAGGACAGCGACACCGCGGTGTCGCCGAGCCCGAAGCCGAGGCGCCGCGGATAAGTCAGTGCATACTGTCCGTCCTGGGTCTGCTCCACACCGGCCAGGACGACCTGGCCCTCGATGACCATCGCGGCTCGCGTCCCGTCCCGGGACAGCTGAAGTTCGTTGACCGGCCCTGGGAAGCGCGTCGATATGGCGGTGGCGTCGATGGGGATCCGCGCGGGCTGCCCAGACGCCGCCTCTTGGATGACCCGAACCACGTTGTTGCCGTCGACGACGACCCAGATCGCGTCGTCGAGCGACCAGGTGGGCCGCGACAACGTGCGTCCGTCCAGTGCCTGCGACCCGTCGCCGCTCACCGGACCGACCCACAGCGACGACGCCATGTCGGGCGCGCCGGGCCGCAGCGTCACCACCGATGCCGCCTCCTGCCCGCTGCGCGACAACGCCGCAGCGGTCTGGTTGGGGATCTGCCCGAACGAACCGGGCAGGCGCAGCGCCTTCTGGCCGTCCATCGACACCATCGATCCGCCGACCAGGGCGTGCAATCCGGCTGCAGCGCCCGGGTCGGCGCCGGGGTCGGTGGCTGCCACGTCGGAGGTGCTCCACCCCTCGGCGAATCGATCGTCGAGCGCGGCGCCGTCGGCGTTGATCACGTACGGGCCGTTGATGCCCGCCCGCGACAGCGTCCAGATGATTTGGGCGGCAAGCAATTGCCTGCTGTGCGGGTCGGTGGTCGACAGGTTCTCCAGGTCGATGCGGGCGCCGCCATATCCGCGGCCCACTCCGGTCTTGCCCCCGTCGGATCGCGTGACCGGACCACGCAGCCGCAGCGGCGGGCCGAGGAGGTTGCGGACCGTCTTGTCCATCTCGGGGCGAGGGCCCGAAACCAGTTTGGTGGTCAGTTCGGTGGCCAGCAGGTCGGGATCGGACACCGCGACGTAGCGCGGGTCGGGCACGACGGTCTTGCCGGTGGGGTCGACGAAGTACAGGGTGTTGCGCTTGTAGGTCTGCTGGAACTGTTGCCAGTCGAGGAAGACCCCGTTCGGCAGACGGTCGATGCGCCAACCGCCTGGCGTCTTGACGAGCTCGATCGGGCCGGGGTCGGGCAGCGCTCCCTCACCCGTCTCGAAGACGCCCATGTCGGACAGCGAGCCCAGAATGTCCGCCCGCATGTTCACTGAAACCCGTTGCGGACCCCGCGTTTCCACGAACACCACACGGTCGATCAGCAGAGCGCTGCCCGCGTCGTCCCAGGAACTCGACGCCGATTCGGTGAGGAACTGCCGCGCGGCCAGGTGCCGGTTCGCGGGATCGGCCGTGGCCTTGAGGAATTCGCGCAACAGCACGTCGGGATCCATGGCAGGCGTCGGGGTTGGCAGGCTGGGCGGGGCAGGCCGGTCCACGGTGCCGATGGCCTGCGGTGCCGACGAACTCGGCACGCCCGCGCACCCCGCGACGGTGAAAACCAACAGCAGCAGCGACACCATCGCCAGGACGCGTCTCACGCCCGCTCCCCCGCCGGTTCGCGTTCCTGCGGCGCGCGGCGCGGTGGCCGGTCCGGCCCAATGGGCTTGAGCGGCAACGGACTGGTCGTCACCTTGTGACCACGCACCAACGGAAGTGTGAGCCGGAAGGACGCACCCTTGCCCGGCTCGCCCCATGCCTCCAGCCGGCCCTGGTGCAGCCGCGCATCCTCGATGCTGATCGCCAGCCCGAGGCCGGTACCGCCGGAGCGCCGCACGCGCGACGGGTCGGACCGCCAGAAGCGGCTGAAGACCAGCTTCTCTTCACCGGGACGCAGACCGACGCCGTAATCGCGCACCGTGACGGCGACGGTGTCCTCGTCTGCCACCATCCGGATCCGCACCGGTTTGCCCTCGGCGTGATCGATCGCGTTGGCGATGAGGTTGCGCAGAATCCGTTCCACACGGCGCTGGTCCACCTCGGCGATGACCTCCGTCGCAGGCATGTCGACGATGAGGTCCACTTCGGCGTCGTTGGCGAGATGACCGACGTTGTCGAGTGCACTCTCCACCACGGTCCGCAGATCCTCCGCCTCGACAGACAACTCGGCGACGCCTGCGTCGTGGCGGGAGATCTCCAGCAGGTCGTTGAGCAGCGTCTCGAACCGGTCCAGTTCGTTGACCATCAACTCGGTGGACCGCCGCAGTGCGGGCTCGAGGTCCTCGCTGTGGTCATAGATCAGGTCGGCGGCCATCCGGACCGTCGTCAATGGGGTGCGCAGCTCGTGGCTGACGTCGGAAGTGAAGCGGCGCTGCAGATTTCCGAACTCCTCGAGTTGCGTGATCTGCCGCGACAAGCTCTCGGCCATGTCGTTGAACGACACCGCCAGTCGCGCCATGTCGTCCTCACCACGCACCGGCATCCGCTCGGTGAGGTGGCCTTCGGCGAACCGTTCGGCGATCCGCGACGCCGACCGCACCGGGAGCACGATCTGGCGAGCCACCAACAGTGCGATGGCGGCCAGCAGGCCGAGCAGCACCAAACCGCCGGTGAGGATGGTGCCGCGCATCAATGCGATGGTGCTCTGCTCGTTGTGCAACGGGAAGATCAGGTACAGCTCGAGATTGGTCACCGACGACGAGGTCGGGCTGCCGACGATCAGCGCGGGCCCGGAGAAGCCGTCGGTCCGCACCGTGGCGTACTGGTAACTGACCTGCCCGGCCTTGACGAAGTCCCGCAAGGTGTTGGGCACCTGGTCGACGGGGCCCGCCGCGGTCGCGGCCCGCGGACCGTCGCCAGGTACCACCAGCACGGCGTCGAACGCGCCGGCCAGCCCGGCACCGGAATCTGCCTTGCGATCGATCAGGGTGTTGCGGGCCAACTGCAGACTGCTGTCCAGCGAGCGGGTCTCCTCACCGCCGACGATCCCGCTCACCGTGTTGCGAGCCCGCTCGATCTCCTCGGTCGCCGCACGGACCTTGACCTCGAGCGTGCGGTCGGTGATCTGACTCGTCAGCACGAAGCCCAAGACGAGGATCACGGCCATGGACAGGCCAAGGGTCAATGTCACGACGCGCAGTTGCAGTGATCGACGCCATGCGAAGCCCAGCGCTCGACCCAACGCTCCGAGCCCGCGCAACATCGGCGCTGAGCGGCTGCGGATGCGCCGTCTCGAGCTCCAGATCACGGAGGTCCGGCCTTGTATCCCACTCCTCGAACGGTGAGCACCACCTGCGGGTTCTCCGGATCCTTCTCAACCTTGGCCCGCAGCCGCTGGACGTGCACGTTCACCAAACGGGTGTCGGCTGGGTGTCGGTATCCCCAGACCTGTTCGAGCAGCACATCCCGAGTAAACACCTGCCGCGGTTTGCGCGCCAACGCCACCAAGAGGTCGAACTCCAGCGGCGTCAGCGAGATCTGCTCGTCCATCCGGGTGACCTTGTGGGCGGGCACGTCGATGTCGATGTCGGCGATCGAGAGCATCTCGGCAGGACCGTCGTCGTTGCGACGCAGTCGTGCCCGCACCCGTGCGATGAGCTCCTTCTGCTTGAACGGCTTCATGACGTAGTCGTCGGCGCCCGATTCCAGACCAAGGACGACGTCCACGGTGTCCGTCTTGGCGGTCAGCATGACGATGGGCACACCCGAGTCGGCACGCAGCACACGGCACACGTCGATGCCGTTCATGCCGGGCAACATCAGATCCAACAGCACCAGGTCGGGCCGCAGCTCGCGGACCGCAGTCAGGGCCTGGGTGCCGTCACCGATGACTGCGGTGTCGAAACCTTCCCCACGCAGCACGATCGTCAGCATCTCGGCGAGCGATGGGTCGTCATCGACGACTAGGATCCTTTGCCTCATGGTGTCCATGGTGTCACCGAATCGCGATAAACCCGGGATACCACACCGGGCGTTTTGCGCCCTGAGCCCAGTTCAGGGGGCCAGCGTCGACGCGAGATCGGCCGCGTCGACGTCCGGCCCGGCCACCACCCAGCGTCCACCCCACTGCGCAGCCGCCAATGCGGCGTACGCCTCGTTGGTGCGGCGCTGGAGCCCGTCGTCGCGTTCGTAGGCGTCGCGGGCCCGCTCGGCGTCGGCCTCGGCGCGACGCTGCGCACGTTGCGCGGCGAGTTCGGTCGGCACCGCCAGCAGCACCTGCCAGTCCGGGGCGGGGTTGCCAAGACGGTCGAACTCCAGCTCGCGCACCCACGCCACGACCTCGCCGTCGACGCCCTGATGCAGCCTCGCGGCGCTGTAGGCGGCGTTGGACGCGACGTAGCGGTCGAGGATGACGACGTCGTGGTCGGCGCTCCGGCTCGCGATCTCGGCGTGCGCACCGGCACGGTCCAACGCGAACAGCACCGCCATGGCATACACCGACGACGACAGGTCTCCATGGCCGCCGTGCAACGCCTCGGCGGCCAGATCGGCGTGCACCGAGGCACCGTACCGGGGGAAGGCAAGGGTGGCGACCGACTTGCCCGCGGATTCGAACGCCGAGCGCAGACCCTGGGTCAGGGTGTGCTTGCCAGCGCCGTCGACGCCCTCGATCGCAATGAGCACGAGCCGCAGCGTAACTGGTGCGTCCACCCCCCCACGACCGCCGATAGGCTTGTCAGCTGACCGTCTAGTGGCTGGAGGTCTGTCGGGTGGGGCAGTCGGTTGAAGTCGTCGTATCGGAGATGCACTCCGCGTCCGCACGGCTGGAGAGCGCCGCACAACGTCTGAAGGACGGGCTGGCGAGCGTCAACGACGAGACCACGCAGCTGCTGGGCTCCGGATGGAAGGGCGGGGCCGCGTCGGCCTACGGCCCGGCGTGGGAGGGCTGGCACAAGGGCGCAGACCAGGTCGTTCAGGCCCTGCAGCGGATGTCGGAGCTGTTGACGATCGCAGGCAAGGAGTACGCCAAGACCGACGAGGCGGGCGCCGACGCCCTCAACTCGACGGTTCAGAGCTCGGGCGGGTCGGCGGGCAGTGGTGGCAGCGGCGCTTCGGGTGGCCCGGGCGCTCCCGACATGGGCTTGGGCAGCGGCAGCCCGAGCGGCACCGGCGGCGGGAGCGCGGGGGGCCAGTCCGGAGATGTCGGGCAGCAGGCGATGTCGTCGGTTTCGCAGCTCGGTCAAGCGGCCGCCGGGATGGCAGAGCAGTCCGCGCAAGCGGTGACCGGACTTGCCCAGCAGGCCGCGCAGCTGGCGATGGGGCTCGCTCAACAGGCCGGGCAGGCTCACGAGGGCGGGGACTCTCAAGCGGACAAGGCCGATGGCCCTGCCGCCCCGGGTGACGAAGCCAAGAAGGACGAAGAGAAACAGCGCGAAGAGGCCGAGAAGCGTGATGACGAACCGGACGGTGCCGCAGCGCCTTCCGGTGAACAGCCGACAGGGACCGCGCCCGTCGATCGCGGTGAAACGACACCGCCGAGCGACCAAGCAATCAAGAGGACGCGATGAGTGAGCTCGTGGTCGATTTCGCTCAAATGCTGGCGGCCATCGATCGCATGGCGAAGTTCGAAAAGGACGTCACTGAGGTCCTCACAGACGTCGATCAGGCCATGGCCACGTTGCGGGCGACGTGGCACGGGGAGGCGTCGGACCAGCAGGCGCAGGCGCAGCAGCAGTGGGATACGGGCGCCGAGCAGATGAACACGTCGCTCGATCAGTTGAAGAAGATCGCCCAGGCAGCGGAGAAAAACTACACGGACGCGGTCAAGAAGAACGAGGAGATGTGGGCGCAGTAACCGCGGGTGGCCGGATCGAGGTCGATCCCGAGGTACTGCTGCGAGCAGGCCAGCGGATCGGTTCGATCGGGACGCAGTTGGACGCGCTGTCTACTTCCCTTGGCGCGGCGTTGGGTAGTGGCGTCGCGTCGGGTTGGGATCCCGCCGGGGCCCACTTCGGGTTGACCTACGGTGACGCAGCGCAGGAGTTCGCCAATACGTTGGCCAAGGCAGCGAGCGCCTTCAAGTTCACCGGCGTCAGGTTGGAGGCGACGGGCTACAACTACAAGAACGCCGATGCCTCGTCCACGATCGGCGGGGGCGGACCCATGGGGTCCGTGGGCGCCATGCCCAGTGAGACGAAGGCCGTAGACGCGCCCACGGGCCCGAGCGGGGCGATCGTTCCCCCGCCGGGCAATTGGTTTCTGATCGAAGGGATGCTCAACGCGATACCGGTGATCGGATCATTAGCGGGCGCGGTCATGACGTGGCCAACGGGCAATCCGTCCTTGATGCGTCAAGTACGGATTGCCCGTTG
>Ga0193716_1000254_pt1 | contig 33329 bp, 34 predicted proteins | sample U2c1metaG_FD_145901 | JGI IMG/M metagenome (GOLD analysis project Ga0193716, IMG submission 145901) | Soil microbial communities from a riparian zone of the East river system, Colorado, United States - U2c1 | ecosystem: Environmental > Terrestrial > Soil > Riparian zone | place: USA: East River...
ATCGGGGTCCATTCCTTGTCTTCGTAGGCGGTGTCGCTCGCCCCGCCGGAACCGTCCTGCTGGGTAATCGCCGAGTAGGCGTAGACGGCGTGGTCCAGGGTGGTTGACGGCACCACACCGTTGGCGTCGGGGATGACCGGATCAGGGTCGACGTAGTAAGTCGGCGACAGCGCGAATGACGCCGAGGAGGACCGGTAGTCCTCCAGCTTGAGCACCAGCGCGGTAATCAGGCCCCGGAAGCGGTACATCTCGATCTGGCCGTCGAAGGTCACTAGGTGCGGCAGGGTAGTCGGGTCGTCTTCCAGGTGAGCGATCTCGACACCGGCCTGGTTGACCACCGAGATATAGACGGTATCGGGGTCGTAACGCCAGCCTGCGATGATGCGTAGTGGGACGCCAGGGACAAAGACCTGCGTCATCGGGGCGGTGTAACTGCGGGTGTCGGTGCCATCGTCGAACTCCAGCACGAACTCCCCCGCGCCGACGTCGTAGTAGACCATCGGCTTGAACGCTGGCCCTGTCGGGTCCATGGCACGGAAGAGCACGGGGTTGTTGGCAGGCCCGACGTCAGGGGCGAAGTCAGGCGTCCATTCGACACCAATCCAGGCGTCCTGATTCACCTGAGGCCCGAGTCCGAGGGTCCACCGGTAATAGGACTCACTCAGGCCGGTAGAGGTGTCGGAACGTCCACGCCCGATGCGCCACTCGGTGTTCTCGTCCTCATCGGGGTTGACCGTGATCGGGGAGAGCTTGCGCACGCCGACGGTATCGTCACTGGAGTAGTAGAGGTTCAGGTGCTGACCGGAGTAGACCGGGTCGATGTAGACCTTGTCGATGGTCTTTGGTGTACCGTCGTCGGCGCGGACGTCGAGATAGAGCGATGCCACCGCAGCCGGATCAGGCATCGGTGCGCTCTTCCAGAAGGTGCTCGGGTTGTCGTCGATTGCCTTGAGGGCGTCCCAGTCCTTGATGTACTTAGTGATGATGTTGCCGAGGACGTCCTGCTCTTCCTCGAAGTACTGACTTCCCTGGCTGCGATCGTAGACATTACGTCGAATCAGGCAGTTACGCAACCCAATCGGGTAGGCAACACTCTCCAGGGTGGGGTCGTTGGTGCGGGTGACTCGGAACTGCAGCTTCTTGGCCACGATCGGGTAGACCTTGGTGGAGTACTTGAAGTAGCTCTTGACGTCGGAGCGACTCACATTGACACTCAGCGGGATTCGCTGCATGTCGAGGACTTGCCGCCAGTTGTTGGAACGGTCCTGATACCACACCTCGGCCACGCACGGCATGCGCAGGATCTCCATAGTGATCTCGGAGACCGACAGTGGCAGCTTGAACATCGTGGTGATGACTTCGGTGCCGCCGTCAGCGAAAGAGCGTGGCTGGCTGAACCATTCGCGGGTAGCCGGGTCGATCGACTGGCTCGGGTTGTTGGGGTCACGTCTGCCGAAGATCAATCCCAGGATGAATTCGACCAGCCTCAACGGGAAGTTGAAGTCGAAGTAGAACTTGGTCTCGTCAGCCACTTTGGCTTTAGCTCCTTACGAAAGCGGTGGGATCCCGCAACTCGGCGGTGGTCTGGCGCGGCTTGCGCGATGTCCAACTACTGGTCACTGTCGAGTCACGTGCCGGTGCCGAATAGGCGATAGCCAAATCGGCGGTGTAGGTGCGCTTGGACACGCTGGCCTTCTCGATGGGCAGACGATAGCGCAGATCGTCGGCAAAGCCTCCGATGGACAACACTTCGGCCTTCTTGGTGTTGATGTAGTCCTGCTGATTGGTGTACTTGAACTGGTACGGCGACTGGTCGGGATTCAGCGCCGGGGCAGCGTCGGGGTGGATGCCGAACTTGCCGCCCGGGTAGTTGTCTAGGCTGTCGGCCTTCTCGTACTCAGTCCAAGCGGTGAACTGGCCGGTGCTCTCGAACCACTCGAACGGCGGTTCCAGGCCGACCGACCCATCGTCCCGAAGCCTGCCGTACTGAACCGAATCGATCGGGGAGCGAGAGCCGCCTGAAGCCAGGTAGTAGTACCCGTATTCGGAAGTGATATTGAACTTGGCGTAGGGGGCCAACTCGGGTGAATCACTGAACAGCCACTTCTCGGTGGGATCGAGATCAATGGCCAGCAACTCAGGCGCGGGCAAGTCCTGCAGGACCGGGGTGCCAGTGACAACCTTCTCGACCTGATAGTAGGTCGAGTCGGCGGTGATCGCCCGGACGGCAACAGGCGAGGAGACCGAGAGCCCGGTGGTATTGATGGTCACCACCGTGTCCTGTGGGGTGATCTTGTCGAGCATGTCGCGCAGTAGGCGGCGTTCCTTGGGCTCGATCTCGGTCTTGTAGGGCCGGATCGTGACCTCGTTGCGGGCAGACACTGGGGCGCGCCCGACGTTGCTACCGAGGCCAAAATTGTCGATGTAGCGCCAGTTCTCCATGATCTCGCAGTCCACCGAGGTCGCGGCGTGCACGGCCTGACGGATCCCGTCGGCGGTGCCGCCGAGGCCGCAAGCGATGAAGTACTCGCGGATCCGGTTGCGGTACCACTGATCCTTGACCGTGACATCGTCCCACTGGTCGGAGTTGAGCATCTGGTTCATGGTGTTGTAGGGGTAGGACTCCGACGGCGACCGACTCAAGAAATGCACGTTGCCGAAGATGTAGTCGAGGTCAGACCCGTAGATACCCGTCAGAGCGCCGGAGAGCCGCTGGAGGAAGATCTCCTTCTTCAGCGATCCGGCTCCAGCGTCGCCACACATCGCATCGAGGAACTTGTAGAGCACCGTCGAAGAGTCGGCGGTGTAGACGTTCTCGTCGAAGTGCTCCAGCCGTAGCTCGGTGGACTTCGATGGCATCAACGGGAAGGGGTCATTTGACGGCATTAGTTACCTCCCAGAGCTATGAGTGCGCACGACAGGGCGGCGATGGCCAGTCCGAATGCGACCAGTGAGATGAGCAGCGCGCTATAAGCCGCAACCGTCACTGGAGGAATGAATGGCTTCATATCTAGCGATTCGCCTTGCGCAGCACGACGGCTTCCAAGAAGATCGGCAGCGCATTGTCGTTGAGCTTGAAGTCATCGTCCTGAGTGGAGATCGGGGTGACGTCAGCACTGTTGCCATAGACCTTGATGCCGTGGTCGACGGCGTTCTCTACGCTGGTGGTCAGGTAAACGTTGTCGACACCAAGCACCTGGTGAGTAGCCAGCGCGACGTCGCTGATCTCGATCCATGCGCCGTAGGGCAGACCTGAGAAGTACTGCCTCAGCCGGTCCTGGATGGCGTTGTTGACCTGACTGACCACGAACCCACGGTCGTATTCGATCGACAGGTAGATACGTAGGTAGGAGTAGCTGGCCTGGTGTACCAGGGTGTCGGTGCAGATCTGCTTGCCTGCCTTGACGACGGCATTGAGTACTTCAGGCACCCGGTTGTAGACGTAGGTCAGTGTCAGCGGCGTGCTCGACGCAGGACCAGCGGCGGTCCACTCGATTCCAGCAACCTCACGGATGGACCCGGCGGTCAGAGTGGTACCACGCAGCAGGTGGTAGTGCGTGCCCTGCTGATACTGAGTAACGCCTAGGGTGATGGTCGAGGGGAAACTCAGAATGGGCACGCTACCCAGTCGCATGAAGCGGTTGGTGGCGCTTGGCGTGCCTGACGAGCCGACGCGAGCGAAGTTGCCGGTGTACAGCTCGGCGGTCGTGGTCGCGCTCAAGGTCTGGGTAGTGACCACAGTGCGCTCGGTGATGGTGTAGGGGTCCGCACCGTTGACGAACAAGTCGACCTTGTTGGTGATGCCGTTCAGAGGGTCGTTGCGGCTGGACTTGGTGGTGTACTCGAACTCGACATCGACGATGTCACCGACGACCATCGCGCCGCTGCTCACGCGCGTGATCTGGGGGCTGCCGCCCGAGGCGAAGGTGTAGTCGTCAATCGGACGATAGAAGACCTCATCTTCCTGGCCAAGGTTCTTGAACACCGTGTCCCCGGCGGGCCAGGCGTACTTGACATCGGCACTAACCGGCAGAGTCAGGGTGGTGTTGGGCACCGCGATCTGGGTGACGTACTTCCGGATCGGACCGAAACAGGCGGCCTTGGAGATGTTCTGGTTCTGGTAGGCCAGGCCGAGGTACCAGTCTTCGGTGCCTGCGACGTTGCGCATGAAGGTGTCCTTGAACCGCTGGCGCAACTCGTTGTCGGACTCGACGTCAACGCCGCCGGTGAAAGCCTGCAGGTTGGTCACGCTGGTCGCGCCAAGGACCTGGCCGAGGTAGACGATCGAGTCAGGTGGGACGTTTCCAGCAACGCCTACCTGCGTGCACTCGACGGGGATGTCGGAGACGTAACTCCCGCCGGGGATGATCACGGCCTGGGTCGAGGAGAAGTACAGCGGGTTACCCGACGAGGGCAGTGACTGCCGGGTGTAGAACTGGCTACCCAGCGGGATGGAGACGTCTTGGGAGTTGGCCGTTGTCAGCTCCACACGCACGATTCCGGTGGCCTTGCGGCCCTGCAGGCGTCCGAATCCGAAGATGCCGACCCACTGCTCCAGCTCCAGGCCTGCCTTGGACTCGATGTCTAACAGCGATCCGACGAGGTACTGATCGACGTAGGCCTCGGAGATGGATTCGGAGACGGCGTCGATCATCTTGCGTTCAGGGGTGCCCAGCTCCAGGCTGAATCCTGGCGCAGTGATCGCTAGCTTCGCCAAGATCTCCTTGGCGATCTGATCAGGAGTTTTACTGATTGTCCTGCTCCTTACACACTCTGTGCGACGGCAATCGTGGTGGACTGCGAGGACCCGTTGCGTAGCTTGATGGCCACGTTCACGGTGTCGTAGCTAATCCGTGTCACGATGTCATCGACCGAAACCAGCAACTCGCTGGCACTCAACAACTGAGGGTTTTCCTTGAAGCGCCGCAACTGCACCGCCTGGTAGTTCTGCAGTACTCGGAAGATCTCGGCATGCACCTCTGCCTGCGTGGATTCGGTAGCGATTCCACCGATGAATTCCTGCAAGATACTGCCCATGTTGACGTGGAAACGATCGCCGCCGTAGCGCTCCATAATCCACAGGTAGATGTCTTGCCGTAGCTTGTCTACGCCCTGAACGATGGCGAGCTGACTGCCTTTCTGGACGAGATCGCCATCAGCAATGGCAAGCGAGTACGACATGACTCCTCCTCTCAGTACTTCTTGTCGCTATCAGGAGGTCCGACAGGGTCAGACCCACTCGATCCTGATTGATCCCGCCGCGCCAAGCGTGCCGGTGGTGGCTGCAATGGCACCGCCACCGCCGCCACCAGCACCACCAGTTGCGCCATTGCCGACACGTGTCGACGAAAGGCCTTGACGTCCGTTTCCTACCCCGACAGGGTCCCCGCCGGTAGAAACACCACCAACCCCACCGGCCCGATTTCCTCCGGTAGCAGCCTTACCACCTCCGCCGCCCCCGCCGCCTCCGCCCGCACCGTTGGTGGTGTTTCCGCCCGGGGACCCTGTCGACGGGAGGGGACTACCCGCACCACCGCCGCCACCAGATCCCCCTCGACCACCATTCAAAATGACGCCCGGTAAGAGTTCGTACTGGCCATCGAGCACGATGTACGAAGTGCCGCCAGAGGAAACTTCAACAGCCGTGATGCTGGCCAGGCCAGCATTGCCCAATACGCCCCACCCGGCATAAAGACCGATCTCACCGGAGATGAAGCGCGAAAATCGAGACGCAGTCGTACCAGCACTCAAGGTGTAGGTCGATCCCATGACTGAGACTGGGACGAAGGACCTTCCGATGCGTGATCCACCACCGCCACCACCGCCACCACTGACGAACTGGTTCTCGTTGGCGACGTGAGTACCAGTAACACCATTGCCGCCTGCGCCAATAAGTGTGATCCACGCACCCCAATAACCCAGGGGGATCGGAGCGTCAATCACCTCGGTGGTCACGGTGATCGGAGGCATGGACATCATAGGTAACAACAGGGGCATTAGGCATTGCCCTTCAGGTCGGCCACCAGGCCAACGCCGATAGGACTACCGCCGACGGCGGTGATGTAGACGGTCAGGATGTCGCCGTCGGCAAAGCTCCACGATCCCGTCAGGCTCGAACCTGCTACCTGACTAGCGAAACCGATGGTGGCCGAGGTCCCCGAGACCGTTGAACCGTTCTTGCGTAGCTCCACGGTGAGCGAACCAGAGTTATCGGCAGTGGCGCACCGGTAGATGATCTGGGTGAAGGTCACGGCCCGCGCCAACTTGACACCGATGGTGTTTTGTCCGTATCCCACAGCGCGTTGGCCAAAGTTTTGTGGGTAGCTCACATCATAGGGGGATGCCGCCAGAGCAGCCTGGACATCAGGGGCCAGCTTGTCCAGAGTGACGGCTTCATCGGCGATCTTGTCCGTGTCCACGGTGTCATCGAGTGGTATGCGCTCGTCGGTGAGTCGTAGGTCGTCGTCCTGAACCGGTGCCGCGTCTGCCGCGCGCGCGTCGGTGAAGTACAGATTGGTCGTACCCTCAGGCAGCTCGTCGGTGTTGGACAGCGTGCCCGCGCCAGAGATCAACAGGTCATATCCGGTGCCGTTCCACCAGTAGAGATTGCCGAGATCAGCAGTGAGGTAGAGCGTGCTGGGCTGCCCCAGGGCGGGGAGATCGGCGAACTCGTCCTTCTCGACCACCAGGGGTGCAGGGAGCTGCACCGCCGGGACCACTCCAGAGACCAGGTCGGCCTTGTTGCCCAACGCGCTAGCAGTAGCTGAACTGATGGGCTTACCAGCATCAGTGGTGTTGTCGACGCTGCCCAGGCCGACGTCGGCCTTGACCAGGGTGACCACGTCGGTCTTGCCCGCTACTGACTGCACGGGTGCGGCGTCGGCGGCGCGGTCATCGGTGAAGTACAGATTGGTCGTACCCTCGGGGACCTCATCAGTGGAGTCGGGTGCGCCGGGTCCCGCAGGGGGGACCACCGGGATCCAGGTGGTCCCGCCGTTGATTGAGTACTGCAGCTTGCCGACGTCGTTGATGCTGAAGTAGGTGGTGCCCAACCGGAGCATGCCGTTGACCCGAATCTCAGGGCCATTCAGCTCCAGAGGTCCGGAGGCCGATCCGACCGAGACCTGCCCCTCCTCCGGTTCGATGTTCTGGGTCGGGTCGTTGAACGGGATGCGACCGGCCAGCCGCCACTCCATGTCGAATCGCTCGACGTACCACTGCTCGCCGATGGCAGGAGTGACGATGGCATCGCCGACGGCGTAGGCGCAGTTGACGTTCACCGTGTACTTGGATCGCAACAACACCGTCGCGGTCCGGGTCGGTAGGTCGATCCCAATGACGTTCCCAGGCTCGCGGCTGGTGTTGTTGAGAACAGCCTGACGACTGAAGCCTTCTGTCATTAGCTAGACACCACCGCTGCCCCGCCGTCGGCGTCTTGCTGGTCTTGAGTTTCCTGACTGGTAGCAGTAGGCAAGTTAGTGGCCATGTTGCGAATGGCAGGGTTGGACGGAGCCATGATGGTCATTGACGTCGTGAAGCCATTCTCGAAGTCGCCGCTATGCATGACCTCGGACACATACACCTGAAAGTTATGTCCTACCAGGTTCAATCGCATGCCGGGGAACACCTCAGGCATGAATGTCGTCTCGATCGTGGTGGAGTATTGCTCGGCCCACTTAGTCATGAAGATCTGCACGGCCAAGAGGAACTCCATCGGCCCCTGCTGGACCGATGACATCGACTGCACCAATGGGCGGACGCCAAACTTCTTCATGATCTGCTTGCCGGAGAGCAGGGGTTCCCCAGGTACGTGCGGAGCGACCGCCGACAGCTGCCGGAAGAGGAACTCATTCTCGACGGTGGCCACGCCCTTGGAGTTGAGCCAGCCCAAGATGCCACCACCTCCCGCACCATTGGGGAGTGCTGCGCCAGCCACGTAGACGTGGGTGGCCAGCGCGTCATCGTTCAGATCGATCTGGACGTTCTTCATCTCGATGTCTTCGAGATTCATGATCGCGCCCTTGCCATCGAGCCCGAAGTAGTCGGGGTAGTAGGCGGTGAAACTTCCGTCGGGTGCGCTCTGGAAATTGCGCAGGCCTGCCTTGGCGAACGAGACGACCGTCTGGATCAGCGGCTCGTCATTGATGAAGGCCTTCTCCTCAGTGCCCGGGTAGCCGCCGTACTGGGAGGAGATGGTATTGGAGAACTGGCCCGCCTGAAACTGGTAGGTGAAGAGGTTGCGGGCGATCGGTTCGTTGGAACCCACCTGTGCGGTACCGCTACCCAGACCGGTGGCCACGGTGCCCGGTGAAGCGCCAGCCCCACTCTGCGCGCGCGCAGGGTCGAAGGCTGCGACCGGGCTGCCGCCGTACTCCGCACCAGGCACGTGATAGCAGGCCGCGTTGGCCATGTTGAAGTAGATCGGAATCTCGTGGATGAGTGTGCCGGTCTGCTGGGCCTCGACGATCGTGCCGTTGCCGGTATACATGACGACGTGCCCCTCGTTGGGCTGAATCAGGTCACCAGGCACCAGATTACTCGCTGGGATGCGAAGGTTGGAGGCAGCCTGATCGTAAGTGCGGCGCCCGATCTCCATGCCGATGGACCGATAAGCAGCCTGCGTCAGACCTGAGCAGTCGTAGGAAGCCGGTCCGGTGTCACCCCAGCCGTAGGGCTTGCCGATCTGGGACCGCGCGAAGGTCAACGCGCCAGCGGTGTCGTACTTCGGTAGACCGACGATGCTACCTATCCCTGCCACCGACGGTGTGCCGTTGGAGGTCGGGATAGCAGGCAGTGCGGTGGCCCCGGGCGCTCCGGCGGTGATAGGTGACAGTACGGTGCTGGCCGCGTTAGTGCCCGTACGCAGAGTGCGTACCAGCTCGATGGCAGCAGCCTCTTCCTGGGCATAACGGCCTGGCTTGGCCGAGGCTTGCACGGCTTGACAGGCCGCGCCACGGTCCATGTTGCGCCAGTCGTAGTTCTTGAGCTTCTGCAGAAACATGCCCGCCGACTCGCGAGGGTTCATCCGCTGGGCCACGGTGCCCCAGCCGATGTTGCGCTGCTGGAACAGCCCGATCGAGTCGTGGTCGCTACTGACCGCGTCGTGAGGGAAGTTCAACGACTCGGGCACCGCGTTATTGGCGTACATCACCCAGCCTGGAGACTCGACGGCGACCGTCATGAAACACTGCACAGCGGCGTCGTTCTTCATCGCGGCGTCAGACCAGTTCTTGCCGACCTCCTGGAAGGCCTTCCAGGCTTCCTGGTCCTTCTCGTCGGTGCCGCCGGTAGCGGCAGTGCCAACACCCTGCGCGGCGGACAGGTCGCGGTTGTCGGGACCCATGGCCATCTCGTCGACGGCCCGAAGGACTTCGATCATGCGTTCGGGAGCGGTCAGGGAGTAGTTGCCACGGGTGACGTTGAGCTGGCGACCGGCTGCCGCACCAACACCGGCAGAGGTGTCATCACCGAGCAACAGACGCTTGAACTCATGGACCGCCGCCGCATTCCCCGGGTCGTACTTGGCGATCTGCTGTTCCATGAAGGTGTAGAAACCCGTCGGGAACCGCCCGATGTGCACGTCCTGACTGTTCCACCCACCGACCTCGATCAGTAGCTTGCGCAGCAACGAACCCATGCCTGCGTCAGACTGTCCCTCGCCGTTGGCCGAGTCAAAGACGTTGGTACCGGCCTGGTCGAAGATGCCCGCCGACTGCGGCAGGCCCGGATCCCACCAGGTGTGCAGCAGTCGCTTGAGCGTGCAGCTAGCGCGGAAGTTGACCGTGCCCGGGTAGAGCTGGACGTGTGGCACCTGGTCGAGGTAGCCAGAGAAGACCTGGATCCATTCGACGCGCTTGAGCTTGATCACCACCCGGTCCATGCGTTCGAAACGCTGCATATAACGCATGTCTTTGTTGGCTAGACGGAAGACCGCCGAGGCCACACTGTTCTCTGGCCGACGGATGGACCAGGCCACAATGTCGGTGGAGACGTCGAACTGCTTGTTGCCTCGGGCAATGAGGATCTGAATATCCGGGGCGTAGACGAGCGTCTTCATCGCTGGCGGGTCGTTGGGCGAGATATTGGTCAGCACACCGTTTTCGAGCTGATCTGACGTCAGACCGGTGTCGCCAATGCTAGGGACGACGTTGCCGAGCGGTACGGGAGGAATAGGAGAAGTCATTAGAAGTTATTTCCCCCCGCCCGCGAGAGGCATTGGCGGCGTAGGAATGTCAGACCCGGGCGGCGTCGGGGGCTTCAGCATGCTATCGACATCCAATGGACCTGGCCCCTTGTAGGTGGGAATCTGTGGCCCCCAGATGGAGGACCAGTGTGCTCCGAAGGACGAGATCACAGTGCGTTCGCTCATCAACGAGTCGATCAGCGAGACCCCGAAAGTGACGCGCGGTGCGTACTCGAATCGGCGTTCACTCACCTGGAACTCGACGATGTACCCAGTCCAATTCTCGATGTTGCGTTCCGGCCAGAACAGGGTGATCATTCCGTCCTCGTCGGTCTGGGCATTGATCTGGTGATCACGCACGAAGGCCTGGAAGACGTGCTTATCGTCATTGCTACGGAACTGACAGGTGAAGTTGATGTCAGGCTGACCAGAACGAATGGGAAAGTGCTGCAGCATCTTCCTGGTCTGCGCCGAATTGATGGCGGCAGTCATCGGCGAACGGAACTGCGTCACGTTGAGCTTGAACTTCTGCCCGTCGTGACCCAACACGACCATCTTGGACACTTACTGATCCTGTCGTGGCGAGGGCTTGCGTAGAGGAATCAGGTCATCTTGCGGTGCGTAGAACATGCCGTAGTCGAATGACCACTTCAGTCCGCCACCGAGGTCCCAGTCCGCTGTCCACCCCGTGTTGATCGGGCGACTGATCGGTACATTGCTCGCGAAATCCGCCAACTTACCCACCTCCAATGAGATTGCCGAGATCGAACCCACCCGAGATTCCTCCGGGTAGGAAATTCTGGACCGAGGTGAACTGATTGATCACCGAACCGAAATCGTCGATGATGCTGGCGACATCGCCGATGCCCTTCTCTGAATCAGTCGTGCCCTGGCCGTAGCGAGGATCGTTGTACTTGCCACGGCTGTAGTTGACGCCGTCCTGCAGACGACGCAGCTCGGCGTCAAGAGTGTTCTTGCTCATCACCCCGGAGACGTCTTCCTGGACCTTGCAGGTAACGGTGAACTCGCGCTTGACCTCTTCGATGGCATCCTGGAATGGCACCGAGACGACGAAGCAATTGAGCTTCCAACCCCGAGTGGTGTACTCGAATGTCGCTGGCGTGCCGTTGCGTTGGGTGACCATGACGTCACGCATGAACTTGGCCACCTTGTTCATGTAGTCCCACCCACCAGGACGGCCACTAAGGGGCTTCTTGGACCCACAGTCAGCCTTGAAGGTGAAGTCGTCGATCTTGGTGCCCAACAGCTGCACAACACGTCCGCCGTAAGTGTTGTCGATGCGCTTGTTGATGGTGTAATTCCAATTGAACTCGTTGGGATTGGTGCGGAACCGCAAGGAGCCGACGTCGGGGTGGTGCATGCTGGCAATGCCACGCTCACCGGCGCGCAGTGGCGCAGACTGTTGCGGGAAGGCGTACTTGTTGACGGCAGGCATCAGTTACCGTTCCATCCTTGGAAGGCGTGTCCGTAGGTAGGATCACCCGGGGGAGCGTTATTCAGTTGCGCCGAGCCATATCCCGCATTGGCGCTCTTCTGCTGACCCGACAGCTGGATCTGCTGCGGCGCGCTGACCTTGCCACTCTGGTCAACGGTGATGGTCACGTTGCCAGTCACCTGCCCCTCGGTACGCACGGCTGCCTGTCCCTTGAAGGCTTCCTCAGGGGTCTTCGGTGGGGCCTGCGGGGTCCGACCACTCTTGGCGAAGAGGTCCTTGGACTCCTGTGCCGCATCAGGTTCCGAGGCGAAGGGGTTGGTCGTCAACTCGTCCCATGCGCCACCGAAGTCTCCGCTGAGCGCCTTACCGATGGCAGGGATGGCCCCGGTGGTGAATGGCTTGGCCAGGGTACCGATGAAATCGCCTACCTGGCTCATGAAGGGCTTGGGATGATCAGCACCAATATGCTCGGCTGCTTGCTTGGTGGGGTCCTTCGCGCCATCTATCCCCAACACCTTCTTATACAGCTCCTCGGCGGTGTTGTAGTCCAGCTCAGCACCCATCTGGTTCATCATCGCCATGAAGCTCGCGACGGCGTTGAGCTGACTCTGTGGCCATGACTGCTGAGCCATGTAGGCATACTTCTTGGCCGCGTCGTTGTAGGCCTCGTCGACGTCGATACCCTTGGCCGACAAGGCTGCCGGAATGGCCTCGGGCAGAATTCCGGTGATGCCATTCTGGTAGGCGACCTGGGTCAGGAAGTTCTGGTTGCCCATGGCCCCCTGCATCGAACCAGGGATCTTGTCTCGCAGGAGCTTGTTCTCCGAGTACCCCTCCTGAGCCCCCAGGATGGACCGGCGTGCCGAGTCGGGGTCCATGCCTTGGCTCGTCAGCTGATCCATCATGGACACGGCCTGCTCTTGGCGCTCGGGGGTAGACGCGCCACCTGAGCGCGCAAGCTCGTTCATCATGGCCAGCAGGCTCGAACTACCTGCGGCAGCCTCACCCGCCGACTCCCCGCCGTAGATCGAAGACTTGGCCAGCGACATCGATGTGGAGAACTGCACACCCATGTCCTTGAAGTTGGACAGCATGTAGTCCTGGACGGTGTCGAAGTCTCCGCCCTTGAATCCCTCGGAGAGGGCCATCTGCATAGCCTGGCGGGCCTGCTGGGTGGTGATGAAGGGGTTCAGGGCCAGGAGGCGGGCCTGAGCCTCGTAGCCCATACCCGTGCCCGCGTCGCCACCCTGGACCGCGCCGAGCTGGGTGTACTTCTGGATCTCTTCGCCGACATCGTTGTACTTGCTCAGGCCCCAGGCCGCAGCACCAGTGAGAGCCGCGCCCTTGGCCACACCGGCCAACCGGCCACTCATGCCGCCCATGGCGTCAGGGTTGTTCGAAGCCCACTTGCCTGCAGCGGCCATGCCCGCGCTTGCCATGCCAAGCATCGACGCCGCACTCCGCCCGCCGCCTCCGCCTGCCCTGACCTCATTCTGGACCTGCTGCGCCCCGTTGATCGTGGCGGCCACGGCCTGCTGCCAGGGTGGTGCATCCGGCGACGGTGTGGCGGGGACGTTCTGGGGCTCTGCCTTCGTCGACTGGCCGCCCTGAGTCGGATCCGGGGGTGCGGAGCTGTCGTGGCCCGTCTGTGTGGCCTGAGGGGACTGAGAGCCCGGGGCAGCGTTACCCCACCCCTGTCCGCCGCCGGTGCCGCCCATGCCGCCCTGGCCGGTCGTACCGGCCACCGCACCGCCGACCATGCCTAGTAGTGCCGGGTTGATGGCCTGGCCGCGCGCGGCCATCATGTTGGCGAACAGCCGGGGGTCCTGTCCGGACATGCCCGCCATCTGCTGCTGCACGGTCTGGAGGTCGGGGGTAACGCCCATCCCGAACATCTGGCCCTGGAACGGGTTGATGTAGCCCTGCGGGGCTGCCGTGGAGTAACCACCCTGCGGGCCTGCCGTCGCGGTCGGCCCGACGTTGCCCCCGCCGCCACCCATCTCGTTCTGGATGTAGGCCATGCGTTCCATCTGGGTAATGGCCTCGCGGTAGGACTGGCTGGCCCGTTCCATGATCTGAGGGACCTGTTGCATGTAGTCCAACCAGGTGCCCGTCGACCGGGCGAGGTACTCCTGCTGAGTAGCCACCGCACCCATCGCTTGGGCGAGCTGAGTGGCATCGGTGAATGCCTGCGGCGGGACGTCGAAGGAGAGCCGAGCGACCACCGAGTCATCGGTGTACTCGAACCCTCCACCTGATCCACCTGGTGAGGACATTTACACCCATCCTTCTTCATCGGCATCATCCATCGCCGAGAACAGATCAGCGCCGGTCATGCCGCGTTTCTGCTCCAGTGAGGCGAAGTACGCATCCATCTCGTCAACGTCGTCTACTACTTCTTCCATATCCCTGCCAGCCACAGTCAGAGGTTCGGGCTCGAACACGCCAGCCAGGAACAGCTCGTTGTAGCGCTGACCATCCAGGTACCAGGTCTGCTTCTGCAGCATGTCCTCGACGTCCTGCAATTGCTGGCGTCGATTCATGCCGATCCAGTAACGAGCGGCAAAGCGCTGGAAGGGGTTCAGGCTGCGCTGGGAAAGCAGCCCCTGCTGATAGGCCAGACGGATCTCGAACTCAGTCGAGACGTCTAGCCTTTGAGTTTTCCCAGCTTGATGGCCAACTCGGCGTACTCACGCTCCAGATCCATGATGGCCTGGTAGATCTGGGTGACGACGATCGGGTAGTACTCCAGCACGGCCTCGACGTTCTTGTCGAAGATCTCGTCCTCGTTGGTGACCTCGCGCAGTTCCTTGAACAACGGCTTGCCCTGGATCTCGCGCACCCCGGCGGCGACCACGGCAACCTGGTAGGCACGCTGGAATCCCAGCTGGGACTCCAAATATTTTTTGGTGAACAGGCCGACACGCATCTCGTCGCCGGTCTTGAGTGTTTGGATGACGACCGAATGTCCCATGACGCTGATCTTCTTGGACCGACGTCCACAAGTGAGCAGGCTCGCGAAGTCGCGGCGCTCCTCGGAGGTCAGTTCGGTGACATCAGAGTCCTGGTCTTCGAGGGGGTCTACCTCGACCAGTTCGCCGACGATGCGGCGCTGCTCTGGTGGTGCAAAATCTGGGTCTACCGTGGGATCCACTGGAATAGCTTCACTTTGAGTCATGCTCGTCCTTTACTTAAAGGGGGTGTTATTCTGTTGTTGCCTCGGTGGCCCAGGTACTTCCGAAACCCATTCACGAAACGCTGCCGGGGCTTAAATCGGCCTTAGGTCTGACGGCTCCTCGGTGCTATGTTGTCCGTCGTCCCATCGGACGCCGACCTCTTGCCCTGGCAGGTGAGTCACCGTGCCCGGGATGACTTGATCGCGCCACGGCAGACCCACTCGGTGGCCTGGCGAGTACCCGTGTCCTACCCACCCGGGTACGACTTGTGGCTGCACTGCTGCAGCGGTTACTGGCTGCTTCGGAGCAGGCCCACCCTCAGCGGAGTGGGCCGTCGTAAAAGACGACATGTGAGGGCCGAACTGGGCTCCGTAATCCGGCGGCAGGTTCTCCGAGGAATGCGGATCGTAGTCCTCGTAGCCACCGAAGCCGAACCCGCCCGGGTCCTGCGTGGGCGGAGCCTGATCGACGTAGCTCTCCGGGATGTGCTGTGAAGGGTCCTGGCCGAACTGCTCTTCCGGTGGCGAGAGGTGCTCTCCGCCATCGTCGAAGCCGTGACCGGACAAGTCCTCGCGGGCGAAGTTGTTGGAGTCGGGGTAGGCACCGAAGCCGCCCTGACGGTAGGCGTTGATGTTGGTCGGTGTCGGGGTGCCCACGCCGGGGGGAGCCGTCGGGGTGCCTTGGACCGTGTTCGGGCTGAACATGTCACCAATGCCGTCGACGAGCGAACGGCCTGTTTCTGCCAGTGCGTGACCGGTACCACTGGCCAGGTCACCGAACTGGGAGTCGGTGAGACGATTTCCACCCTCGCCGTCACCGATGGCCGTACCCATGTCTCCCAGGGTGTCGCCGACCTGCCCCCAAGCAGCATCGGGATCGGCGTCGGCCTCGCGCTGCATGCGGCGTGGATCGTTCAAGCCCGCCGAGATACGGCGTCCTGCGAGCATGCCGACCAGACCCTCCGGCAGGTCATGCGTCTCGTAGTCCTTGGCGAAGCGGTGGGACCCGTCGTCGAAGGCCCCGTAGGTGTCGCTCTGGCGCTGAATCGGCATGCTCATGGGGTTAGACCACCTCCAGCTCAGGCTTGCGGTATCCGTTGTTCACGTGGGCCGCCTTCCAGGCGTGATTGTGTTCTTGGGCCGTCACTAGTTCTTTATGACTCGCGAGCCATTTGAACAGGTCTTGCTCCCAAAGCACCTCGCACGCCCATCCCTTGGCTGCGTAGTATGCGACGATCGCTTGCTCTTCTTCCGGCTGATGCCAGAAGCTCCCGAAGTACTCGAAGACGCGACGACCTGGGATGTCGACGAAGTCGGGAACCTTGCGCCCGATGAAGGTATGGCCATCGTGATTGTGTCGATACCCCAACTTGGCCAGGTAGGGCGCGAGAGCGTACTCATGATTCGAGACGCGACGTCGAGGCGGCGGAACGTAGTTCTCGCGAAGATCGCCACCAGGCAGCCAGCGACGCTTCTGCGACTCGGACTTGAGGCGCGACTCCTCGGCCTTCTGTTCTGGCGTGCGGGAGTGATAGGTAGCCAACGACCTTTCGGTACGGTCGGCGAACTCACCAGCTTCCCATCGCCGCTTCATCGCGGCTGCGGCTGCCGCTGTATGTTCCGGAGTCCGTTTATGCCGCCCGCACGTACATCCTTCATCACACTTACGAGCCTTCCTAGCGACATGTTCTGGACTCTGCTTTCGGCCTTTAAGGGCATGATCAGTCATGTTTGTGATCTTACACCTTAGTAGTTTATGTTTGCCAGTTTTACACATTTTCTGCAAACATGCAGGTCAGAGCGTCAGACGACCGTAGTTTTAATGTACTGCATGGTGATCGTCTTGGGCAGCGTCATCGTGCCGATGTTGATCTGCTCGCCCTCGTCGATGTCGGTGAGCACGCAGCCGTGGTAGACGCGCGCGCGGATCCCGTTAGGACTCTGTGGCGCACGGATCAGCTTGCGGCACGTCACCTCGCCAAGAGTGATCTGGCGCTTGAGGACCTCCAACAGGTTGTTGGTGCCCTCCAGGCCAGGCAAGCGCGACCAGACAGGCTCGTTCCACAGCTCGTAGAAGGTCAGGCGGATGGTACCTGCACCGACGGCCATAGCGGTTACGATCTCCTGCGGCGTCTCATCGTCGATCGCCTGAACCACCTGAGCACCGGCCACCGGCTGTGGTGGAGTGTCTTGGAGGGTCTGGAGATAGGCGAGCCGTGTGCCACGAAACGTCATGGTGGTAAACCCGCTACCGCCTACGCGAACATTGGACTGCACTTCTCACTCCCTTCGTTGTTCAAGGCCTGCTTAGCCGGTGGTGTTCGTGCCCTCGACCGTGGTGGTGATGTCTCCCGACTCGACGGCGATCGAGTACCGGACCACGATGTAGTTGAGTGGGTAAGCAGGACGCCACTCATAGCGCACCTCGATGACGTCGGGCATCGTGTCGATCTGCCGCGCCTTGAGGTTGCGGTAGCCACGGATGATCTCGTCACGTACCAACGACACCAGCGCAGCCTCGGCACTCGCCTTGACCTGCACGATCGTGGTGTCGTAGATCGGCATACCGATCAGTCCGTCGGCGTCCAAGTAGTCGCGGATGCGATAGACCATGACGTCCTGCTGGCCGATGATGCTCCACTCTCGGGTATGTAGGTCAGTCGGATCAGTGGTCACACCGTGGCGGACCTGGATCTGCTGACGACGAGTCTTCTCGATCACCATCAGGCCGTTGGAGGACTCCAGGTTCTTCTCGCCCTCGCGCTGGTTCTCCGCCGGTCCCTGGAATCCGAGGATCGTCTTGCGGGTCAACGGCATTGCCGCGATGGCGGAGACCGACTTACCGGCCACGGAGGCGGCCATGAACTGACCACCCAGGGTGATGGTTTGGTTCAGCTCCGGGGCGTAGTAGGAGAAGCCCGACGGCGAGATCAGGGCGATGCGCTGGCTGGTCAGGGCCTGCGCATTGATCTGTCGCTGGCTGGTCAGGACGGGAGTGACCGATCCATCCATGCCGATGATGGCACGACGCTCGTACCGGTTGCCCGACTGGATGGTGACGTGCTGCTGCACCAAGGCCTGAATCGCTGTCGCGCCGGTGGCAGGCACGATGATGGCGATCTGTTCCTCGTCGCGGAACTTGTCCAGCGCGTCAGCGTAGTCAGCCATCGTGATGGTGTCCGGGTCCTCGGGGTCGATGGCACAGCCCAGGATCGTGGAGGCACCGTTGATGAAGGCGAACTTGGCGGCCAGTGTCAGCTCGGACTGGATGTTGCCCGCAGCGTCGAACGGCTCGCCGTAGAGATCGCGCACGTCGTCATAGTCAAAGAGGGTGTAGACCTCGAAGTACTGCGGGTCGGTGTATCGGTAACTCAGCTGGATGGTGTCGCCTGCATCGATGTGGCCGCCGTCGATCACACGCTGCAAGGTGTACAGGTCGTCGCGGCTAGCGATCTCTGAGTCCTCGCCGACCGAGACGCGAGTGATGACGTAGTCCGTGCCCACGACGTAGAGCTGACCCGAGTTGGGATCGACGACCTTGACGGTGGAGACGTCGATACCGTGCTGACTCAGTGTTCGGTTGAGTGCGGCCTCGCCGATGTCTTCCTTGACGATCGAGACGTCGCCGCTGGGGGTCAGGGCGGCAGTCTTGGTCATGATCGGACGGCTGTCACCCGGAGCAAAGGTAACCACCCAAGGTCCGCCGTTGGGTCCAGCGACCGACGTGATGTCTGGTGCCGACAGGTTGGACAGCGCGATCAGAGCCGACTCGACAGCTGTCGCCGCAGCGTTCCATGCGATGTTGGCCGTGGGCTGGCCCGCATAGGTCAGTGTGAAGTTGCCACCGGTTGGTGCGCCTGTGATGGTGATCGTCTGAGTGGTGATGATCTCGCCGGTGTCCGGGTTGATCTTCAGACTCTCACGGAACGTGCGATACCCCACCGACTGGCCGAAGATGGCGACCGCCGTGGGTACCGACGACCGAACGCCAATCTGCGGTCCGCCTACCTCCTCGGTATAAATACCAGGTGGCTGGTAGCGCGTGAAGTCAATCGCCACGATTCAGTCCCTTTCCAAGGCCTCTAATTGTTATTGCTAGCCCGATCGAATCTGACAGGGTCTAGGCTCAAGTACGAGTGAGCTGGCCATGCCTCTATCGGAACCCAAAGAACTGATCACCAGCTCACTTCCTTTTATTGCCAGTCGTAGCGGGTAGGAAGGTCGACCACCTCGGTGATTGCCCTGAGCGAATACGTACCGTCGTGCGCAAAGACAATGTTGGTCTGGCCGAGGATGTCGAAGCTGTAGGTGTCCTCGTAGCCGGGGATCTCTTCGTCCCAGGGCACGCCGGTGCTCATGGCCTGCCCGCCAGGAACCAGCTCGTCACGGTTGATCGTCATCGCGATGTAGGGGTTCTGGGCCAGGCTGCTGATCAGCTGTCGGAACTGCTTGGTATCCTCGTCGGCCTTCGTGATGACGTTCTCCGGCGGGCGGCTGAACATCAGCATCGAGATCACTGCATCGGAGAGTCGATCACGCTCCAGCGATGTGAGCGCCACGATGGACAGCGAGACGCGGCCCTCGAAGATGAACTCGCGGATCGGCTCCCAGTTGACCGACTCATCGTCATTGACGACCTTGCGGATGATCTCGTGATCGATGCCAGCGTTGACGAGCTTGGTGAAGGAGAACTGCACCCAGATGCCTGGGTAGCGCTCCTTCTTCAGGGGGTACTCCATGTCGACGGTGACCTCGGAGCCGTTGACCAGCCCGTTGAGGGTCGTGCCGGTGATGGCGTCACGTAGTGCCACGATGACCGCGCGCTTGACGGTCTCGATCATTCCTGCGCCGCCAGCGCCTGGGAATGGGGCATTCGGGGTGGTCACAGCTTGTTTCCTTTCAGGATGTCCATGGCAGCGCCCTGGATGTCGCGACGGGACTCCTTGATCGCACTGGCGATCGAGGCCTCCAGGTATCGCTTGGGCTTGAGGCCCGGGTGCTTCCACTTCTGATCACGCCAGACCTTGCCGCGTCCAGGGATGTTGACGAAGCCAGGCTTGCCTGGCTCACGGCCCTTGATCCGGCGGGTCTGGCCGGTCTGCTTGTCCTTGATCGGAACCATGCGCCCCTCGACCCACCACATGATGAAGGGTTCGAAGCCTCGGTTCTGGATGATCAGGTGCTTCATCGTCGACCGGATGCCGACCTCGCCGCCTGCCGAGTAGGGCTGTAGGGCACCAGTGGACTTCCAGCCACGTCCACGCATGTTCTCGCGGGCCTTCTGTACGGCTTTGCGCGCGATCACTCGGTTCAGTTCGACGGGAGCGGGGAGTCGGGTCACCGTGGCCGCCGAATGGCATCATTGAACGCTTCACCATCGGGAGTCATGTTGACGGCGTGTGCAGTGTCAGTGATGCCTGCGTGGTCAAGCAGCTTGCGGCCCACACCCATTTGGCGCATGTTCGGGTTGGTGTGAATGAAGTCGACGTATCCGTCAGGACCATGCTTCAGATAACCATGAATGTCATCGGCAGCCGCCTGGCCAGGGATGCGATCGGGATGTCCTTGAGGCACCGACCCAGACCAATCGGGACCTACCGCTAGATGTGTGCCCGGTTCGGGAGTGACGAATCGCAGCGAGTCCGCCTTGTTGCGGAAGTGCTGCATGGTCTGTTCGTGCTTGCGCCAAAACTCTTCCTCGTCGAAGGCGAGACGCCACGGTTCCAACATCTCGACCTGCTCGCGAGCAGTGACGAGCCTCATCGCGGGACCCCTGTAGGATTGAATTTATGCCCTACGCCAGAGGTCGACGCAGGCCACCTGGTCTCACTAATGCCGAGGTCTTCGCCTGGTTCATTCCCGATCAGACCACCAAAGAGTGCTGGGACTGGCCTTCCGGCACTGACCAGAACGGTTACGGGCAGTTGTCGCTGCGTGGACGCACCTACAAGGCCCACGCTCTCTCCTACGAGGTGCATCACGGGCCAACCAACAGCCTGCACGTGCTGCACTCCTACGATCGACCGATCTGTGTCCAGCCCGCTCATCTTCATCTCGGAACGAACAGCGACAACGTCGCCGAGATGGTTGAGCGAGGACGACATGCCACGGGAGAACGAGTCGGAAGTGCCAAACTCACTGAGGCCGACGTCCTGTGGATTAGACAGAGCGACTTGACTCTGACGGCTCTGGCAGAGATGTTCGACGTCCACCTCTCGGCCATCAGCCTGATCCTGCAGGGAAAGAACTGGCATCACTTGCCTGGAATCCAAGAAGGACGCGGATCGGCCAAAGGCGAACGAAACGCACATGCCAAGCTCACCGAGACAAACATTCGATGGATCAGGGCGCAGAACGGACTTAAAGGGAAGGAGATGGCCAAGATTCTTGGTGTTAGTCAGGCAACCATCAGCATGATTCGTTCTGGGAAAATCTGGACTCATCTGTGATCACCTACCTGGGTTTATTGTCGAAGCGGTTGAAGACCTGACCGACGAAGGGGTATTTTCCAATGGGCATGTCAGGGCTGATCAGCTGTAAGTCCGCGCGCTGGCTGACGGTGTCGTAGCCGGTCTGCCCGATCATGGCCCCGGTGCGCAGGGACTCGTTGGTGACGCCCTTGAAGACGTAGATGGCATCGACTGACTCAATGCGCTTGTCGATGGTCCAGCTACCCACGCGCACGACGTAGTCGCGTTGCCAGAGATCAGGGCGGTGCTCGGTCTGGATCGAGCTGGCGATGGGGTGCCACATACCGCGCTTGCCGAAGGTCTCTTCGTCGTTGGAGTCGGTGAACAGGCCCCACGCCCGATGGATCTCCTTGACCCCGCCGTCGAAGGTGGTGCCGTAGCAGCGCTCGCAGTCGTACTTCGCGGCGCCGTTGTAGATGTCGTCGTAGCAGACCGGGCAGCGGGGGTAGGCCGGGTCGTCCTGGACCTCGGGGACGTGCAGCATGTGGATCAGCACGCATTCTTCGCCGTGGCTCATCAGGCTGTCGCGGATGTTCTGGCGGAACAGCCGGATGGCGTATGGCTCAACAAGATCGACGCGAGGCATCAGTGCGTCTCCGGACCCGGAGGGACGAAGTATTCGGGCTTGATGTGGTCTAGCGGGACCTGCCAGAACTTCTCGCCATGAGGAAATTCTTCTTCGACGTCGCCGTGCTCATGCAGTGCGTCATCGGGAAAGTTCAGCTGAACGACACCCTTACCGAAGTTCTGGTTCTCGCCCTTCGGATGGTCCGAGAACCAGACTTGCTCGGGGCCGCCGAACTCCTTGTCCTTATAGATGCTGTCCGCGTATTCAGGCTCGGTACGGTGATAGAGCATGGGCATAGCGGTGCGCCACGGCTCCAGCATCTCGACCTGCTCACGGGCCGTCACGATTCTCACCACGCACCACCCGTGGCCTGGGCGCCCCAGCTGACCGACGGGGCGGCGGGATAGAAGCGGAAACTCCTGGTCATGGCCGCGAACATGCCTGGCACGAAGAACCCCTTGGCCGACCCGCCGTAGATACCGCCACCGACCAGCAGGCTGCCGCGTCCGAGGGAGAGCAGGGAGCGCTTGGCCATCTTGATGGCGGCCTTCAACTCCGGCTGCTCCTCCTCCAGGACCGTGCGCCACCGGTCGGCGTAATCGCGGCGATCGGTGTAGGTAGTGGCGGTGTTGGGGTAGGCAGGCTGCTCGGTGTAGCTCATGATCAGGTGCCGGATGATCTCCAGCTTGGTGGCCCAGAGGCTGAGCTGGACGAAGTTGCCCGGGACCTTGGTATCGCCGACCTCCACGCCGTAGGCCGTGATCGGCTGGCCGGTGACGTTGAGCTTCATCACGGCCTGACCCATCAGGAATGCGATCCGGTTGTAGTCGAAATGACTCTGGAAGTTCTCGTTGAGCCAGGGGCCGCCGGTGGTGGAGTCGAAGAGGTCGGCGAAGAACCAGGACGACTGCTCGACCAGCACCTTGGCGTCCTCGCGCATGTTGTCGAAGAACGGCATCTGCTCCTGGATCTGCAGGTCGTCCTGGAAGACGAAGTCGACCCCGTCGACCTCGTAACTCCACTCGGCGTTGAGCGTGCCACGGTTGGCGGTCCACTGCGGCCCGATGTCGTAGTGGTACTTACCGACGTCGTCGCGGACGATCCCGGTGTCGGTGGTGACGTTGACGACCAGATCGCCCCGGGCGTCGACGGCGGTCCCGTCGAGTTTGTTGAGGTAGACCTTCAGGCTCAGACTCCCGTCGGCGGCGTCGACGGGATCACCAGCGGGGTCCTGGATGCCGATGGCCAGATACCCGCGTCCGTGCTGAGACACGAACTTTCGGGCCTTGGCCGCGCTGACGAGCTTCTGGCTGTAGACCTCGGGACCATAAATCGGCTCGGTCATGGCGATCAGACCCGAATGTAATGCATATCGAGGCGGCTGCTGATCTTGGAGGCACCGTCGAACCAGCTGAAGATCCACTCCAGCAGGTTGGGACTGGCGACGTACTTGACCTTGACGGTGAACACGTCATTGGTGTTGAAGCGGAGCTGCCCGGACAGGTCCAGGGTCTGCGAGAAGCCCGGGGTGAACACCGCGCCGCGCATGAACTGCTGCTTGCGGATGTTGGTCTCCAGCCCATTGACGCAGAGGATGGCCATGGCCGTGTCGGGCACGATGGAGGGGTCCCACTGGATGGCGGCCTGGATGTTGTAGAGCCCCGGCTCCTTGATGACGATGTCGGTATTGGTGACGGGGTTGAAGAAGTCGAATTCGTCCTCCAGCTCCTCACCCCACTGGATGATGGTGCCGTTGTAGGCGAGGGACTGGGTGGTGGTCTGACGCAGGCGCACCGTGGGGATCTTGGCGACGGGCAGCACCGTCCAGCGGTTGTGCGTCTGGTAGAAGAGCGAATCCTGAATGCGGATCCAGTCCTCGCTGCCCGGAGTGCTCTGTCCGGTGAAGCGCGCGCCCGCCGTCATGCCGGTGCCCCAGCCACGGAAGCTGGGTCCCTTGTCGGTGACCTCGTTGCGGTCGACGAAGGTGAACAGCAACTCGCCCATGTAGTAGATCGAGAGGGTGCGGTCCTTCAGTTCGGCCCGGTAGCTGGCGTTGGCCCAGTTGACGGTGAGGCCGGTGCTGATCAGGATCTTCTCGTTGGTCCGTCCGGTGGTGGTGTAAGCGATGGTGATGAAGTCGTAGGACATGGCCAGACGGATGTAGCTCTGGCCGTCGGCGGACATCCGGAAGTACTTGTCGTTGGCCGCCGGGACGGTGAGGAAGACGACACCTTCCAACTGCTGAGGGCCGTTCTTCCAGGTAAGGACCTGGTCGTCGGTAACGGTCTCCTTGTCCTCGGTCTTGATCCTGCGCGCGATGGCGCGGTTGCTGTCGGGGCTGGCGTCGGTCCAGGACAGCTGCTGGCCGTTGGGGGTTCCCATGGTGCCGTGCGACAGGTCCGCCGTGTCGTAGGTGACGTCCCAGACTGCAGGCGGCAGGGAGCTACTGACGCCAGAGTCGTAGTTGTCGATCGAGTCTCGCAAGCCTACCGCTGCTTCGGTGGAACCGAAGCTGGCCCATACCCGGACGCGGTCGGTGTCGGTCTCGTAGATCTGCATGCCCCGGTCTGGCATGGCTGGCCGGGTGGTCGACGTACAAAGGACGTAGGGCCTATTGAGTAGGCGCGCGGCGTTGTTGTAGTCGTGGATATGGTCGCCGTAGGCGGCTTGCTCATGTGCTTCGCCGAGGCTGTGGTGGATGCCTCCGGGGCTATCTGTGTCGACATCTTCGTGAGTGTTGTCCTGAGACAACTTGTCGCCCTTGCCGATGTCGTCGGCGTCCCCGGAGTGATCGTGCCCCTTCAGTGCCGCGTTGTGCTGCACGGCCTCCAGACCATCACCTAGGTCTCGCAGTAGGGGGGTGTGCGCGCGGGTCGAGTCGCCCGCCGAGGAGAGGGGCGTCTCCTCCGGCAGTGATGGCACACCGTAGGCGTCGAACCCGCCGGGGTAGGAAGTCGGCACCCTTTGTCCTTCTCTGGAGGTATGGTCAACTCACGGGCTCCCCGGCCCTACTGCAAGCGAAACCCAATCTGCTCTCGCTGGGGAGTCCGTATGAAGTAAGAGCGACTACCCCTCGTAGTTGCGGTCAATCGAGGTAGCTTCTTGCTGCTCCTTGTAGTAGTCCCGAGCCGCATAGACGTCTGGGCGCGGGTTGCGTGGCTCGTCGACACCGGTAGCGCGCGCGCGGTCCAGCGAGTCCTCCTCGGCCTGCAAGGCAAGATCCGAAGGAGTAGCGACAGCGGTCAGGATGGTCTCACCCTTGCCCGGGTTGCGGTCGAACTGACGGACCTGGTGTGTCATCCCAGGACGGGCATACACCGAGTCCGAGAACGGCGAGAGCGGCAGGTCATTTGCCATGGTGTTCTCTTCTCCTTGTTATCCCCCGGCAGGAAGATTGCTCTTCGTGACCGGTTGAATCGTGGCGAGCTGGTGAGTCCAACTCCCGTCAGGCTGCGGCGTTGCTGCGACCTGGGTCTTGAGGTGTTCGTGGTCCTGGCACAGTGGCGGCTCGCCCTCATCGAGGAACTTCTGGGCGATCATGACGCCGTTGCGGCAGTTGGGGACCAGGCAGGCGTTGCCGCCCTGGATGGCGTAGCCACGGGCCTGAGCGGCCACGTCGGGGTAGCGATGACCGTCGGGAGTGTGGGCGGCGGTGTTGTCCTTGAAGACGATGTCATTGCTCTCCGCCGGGGCCATGATCTGGGCCTCGACCTCGACCGAAGCGGTGCCCTTGTCCATCGACCAGGTCTCCGAGTACACCTTGGGCGTGACCTGGACCTGGCCACCCATGAGTAGAGTGATCTCATTCTCCATGGCCTCGTCATCGCTGATCGAGATGGAGCCGCGCATCCACAGGCGCTGGAAGCCCGGGACGTTCAGGCATTCCTTGGGCACGATGGTGATCGAGTTATCGCCGCCCTTGGCGTCCAACTCGAAGCTAGTGGTGTCGGTGTTGCACGTGATCTTCTTGTTGGTGTTGTTCTTGGCGAACAACGTGCCGGTCGATTCACGCAGTTCGCGCAGGGACTTCCGCTGCGCAGTAGGTGTGGTCACCTCGGTCTCCTTCACTAGGGTCAGGGCTTGCAAGCCCCTCACACATTGATGTCGCTAGAGTTAGGGATTACAGGTTGATCACGTCCGACGGGCGAGCAGCGAGCAGCGTCAGAAGAACGCGAAGAACTTGGTGGAGTCGCCTTGGTCGAATAGCGTGACGAAGAAGCATCCGGTTGCGGAGTTTGCCGCAGGTGTACCGACTGGGACGTGCTTGATGCCCAGGAAATTCCCGCCCACATGGGTCGCGGTGTGCACGCTGTCAACGCCACGCATCGTCGTATCCACTAGTGGTACGACCACCGCCGTGTCGACAAAATCGGAACGCATCGTGAACGTGTGCGACTTCCCCACTCCGGGAGCGACGCCGATGGTTGCGATGAGTTTCTTCATCGTGCAGGCTGGCCAGCGTCCCGTATTAGCGTTCTCCCCACCCGCGAAGCCGCCGGGTCCGAATGAGGCGTAGTCCGTGGCCGTGGTGGAAAGCGCAGTATTGAAGGACAGGAACCACACCAGCTCACCAGGGACACCCGGGACGATAGTGAGGCAGGTCGCCACCGTCGACGCCGCAGGCGTACCTGCAGGCGAGTGCTTGATCGCGAGCGCTTCCGTTGTGAACGCAAGAGTGCCAGGGGACGATACCGCGACAGTGGTGGCGCCAGAGATCACGGCCGAGAACGTCGCGTCGGTCACCCGATTAAAGAGGGGCGTGAACGTGTGCGACTTCCCCACTCCGGGAGCGACGCTCACATTGGCGGCGATCTTCGTCACCGTGAACGGCGACGGAGCCTGACCCTCATGGAAGCCAGCTGTGGTGGAAGGGGTGTAGTTGGCGGCCCCGCATGGGTGCAAATAGGTTACAGCGCTGTTACTCGTCGTACCGGGGTTGCCCCCTAGCATGAGATAGAAGTTGCCGACCGTGGTGTATTCGATGATCCAGTACGTGATGCTAGGGACCGTCGGAGTCCCAACCACTCTCGCGACCATGTTCACCAACGACGACGCGCTGATCGCCACCGACCCCGACCAGGATCCGGTCTGGTTGGCAGCACCCGTACCCGTGATGGCCACTGTCACAGCCGTATCGACAGCGTTGGCACGAATGGTGTAGACCCACGACCCGTTGACACCGACCGCGTTAGTCGTCCACACAGTGAGTTTGGTGATGATGACGTCTTCGGACAGGACGTTGCTGCGCTCTGCCTCTGTCGCGCTCCAGAACGGCGACCCTGCACCCCCGAGATACTGATAGTCGGCGTTCGGGGTCTGACCTCCGCCGATCCAGAAGGCCTTCACGCTCGGCTACCCGACGCTTCACACGCCAGCTTGCCTGCCGTGTCGACGATGAAGCCGACCATCAGGATCTTGCCCGCCACCGTCGTGGTCGGCAGGGCGACCGACCCAGAGACGTAGTCGGTCCCCCACGCGATGGGCTGAGCCGCCGCGCTACTGATCCGCACCAGCAGACGTTGGAAGTTGACCAGGGTTCCTGTGCGCCCGGACGTCATGGACGTGATCGGTACCGTCAGCGTGGTGATGTCGAGTGCGTCGATGTTGTCGGTGTTGAACGTGGGCGTCGCAGAACTGGTGACCGTCGTAACCCGAGGCGTGCGCTTCGTCGCATCCGAAGTGTTGTCGACGTTTCCCAGGCCCACGTCATTCTTGACGATGCCCGTGGGGGTTGTCAGGGCTGGGCTGGTCGCACGAACGGGTGCGCCCGAGCCGGTGGCCGTCGTCCAGACGGGCAGCGCCGCTGCGCCACCGCCGACGAGCACCTCGGTAGTCGCACCTGCTGCCAGCGTCTGCTGCACGCCCGTGGCTGTGGTGCCCGCTGCGATCAACCCGTAGGCGGTGGTAGACGTCGAGCGCCCCGTACCGCCGTCCGTGACTGCCACATCGGCACCGCCGGTGGTATAGAAGTCTGCATCGGAGTTGGCGGTATTGAACTGCGCCGTAGTGCCAGATACCGTATTCGATCCCAACGCGATCGTCTTGTTGGTCTGCGTGGTGCTCACCGAGTCGTAGTACGACTTGATCGATGCGAGGTTGTCGTTGGCAACTCGCCACTTGCCCGTGAATGGGCTATAGATGAATTCGGTGAACAGGGTGTCGGTGCCGCTCGTCGTGGTCGGCAGGGGAAGCGATGATGCCTCGAAAGCCGATCCCCAGACGATGGTGCGTGACGCGGTACCTGTGATGCCGATTAGTAGGCGCTGTCCAGCGAACGGCGTGCCGGTCACGACGAAACCACTGATGTTTACCGCCAGCGCTGAGACGATGTAAATGTCGCAGTAGTCCGTGTTTATCGCCGGAGTTGCGGTGCTGCCGCTGCCGTTCAACCGTGGAGGTACGGGGATTTCCGAGCCCATCCACTTGGACGTAACGGAGTTCCACACAAAGCGGGCACGTAGCTTGACTCCGGCTGACGTGACCGCTGGGAGGGGAACCGCACCGACTTCAAACGAGGAACCCCATGTAATTGCCCTGGATGTGCCGTTGTCAGTGATCTCGACTGTCAGGGTGTCGCCCGCGACGGGTGCGCCGGTCTGGTTGGTTGTCATCGACGTGATGTCCTGCGCAAGACCGGTGATCGAGATGACCTCGGCGAGATCGGTATTGAATGTCGGGATGGCAGCCTGAGTGACGACGAGGACGCGCTTGGTGATGCGCTTACTCAACAACGTTTGAGTGTCGGTGGTGCCCACCACGGCCCCGGTCGGACCTGCCACTACCGGGTAACCGGGTCGGTTCTCCACCCGCAAGTTAGCCATCTGAGGACTCCCTGATCATCATGCGGGTAGCAGCATCCGTAGCGCGTTGTAGACGCGGTAAGCGATGAACTTAGAGCCGTTGTCGCCGAAGTGGATGTTGCCTGGCATACCGGGATTGATCACCGCGCTGTTGGTCGTGGTGACCCAGACAGCGGTTCCGTTGGTCAGCAACTGGTTCCCCAAGCCGTCGAACACGTTGCCGGTACGGGGCTCGATGAATGGGACGCCGCGCGTCTGGCATGCAGGTTGCACCGCTGCGTCAATCGTGGTGTACGGCGAACCGTTGGTGCCAGCTGGGTCCCACGACCCGACGACGAGGACCATGGTGTTCGGCAGCGCAGCCTGGATGATGTCAATGGTCGACCCGATCGCCGTCGCGATGGCCGCCGCCGTCTGTGCATCCTTGTCGTTGTAGTAGCTGGTGATCACCACGACGTCAGGAGCGGCGGGAAGGATGTCGGTCGTTGCGCGCGTCAAGTAACTCGCCGACGCACCCGTATTCGTGGCAATCGGGCCAGTCGACCCGATACCACCATTCCAGACGTCCTCCCATCCACACATCTCACTAAACCTGTAGATCCACGACGCCAGGTCGCCACCCGTGGCGTAGCCACCGCCCTGGGTGAGGGAATCGCCCAGGAAGAACGCACGCGGGCCACGTGGTGGACGTGGGAACGGCGTAGCGCCCGTCGTGGCGAACACGGTGCGCAGCGACAGGTTGCTCATCAGGAACTGGATACGGTGCATACCGGTGTCAGGCAGGGTGAACTTGATCAAGTTGTGCGCGTTGTACGTCAGGGCCGTGGTGCGCGGAATGTCCCAGACACGCTTGCCGTCGATCAGCAGTAGCCATGCCGCGCCCGTGCGCGCGTAGACCAGGAACTCGATCTCACTCGCCGCCATGATGTCGAACTGCACGCCCCAGCCCTTGGGGTTGGGGTAGCCGTTGGGTGAGCCACCGCCGTCTGGGTACTTCCAGTCGAACTTGTAGGCGCTGCCCGCACTGGAGTCCGCGTGCAGCGTCACGCCGCCCAGGTAAGTAAGGCGTCCGGACGGGACACCGTAGGAGGCGCCCGAAGAGATGGTCGTGGACGTGCTGTTCACGGTGACGGTCTCGGTGACGACATAAGGCGACAGACCGTCTGGCTGATGAGGCATGTCACGGCGGCGCCAGACGGCAGTGGTGCCACCCTTGATTCCCGACTTAATTGCGCCGGAGAGTTGCTCCAGATTGTCGACTATCTCATCATCGACATACAGCTTGGTGGTGGCGTTGGCATTGACGGTGGGGGTGGGGACTGACAGTCGGGAGGCACTATTGCGCGCTGTCATGCGCTCACGCCTTCGAGATGCACACGTGGTACTGACCCGAGGACCACACCTCATCCGGCTCGACGGTGACGCGGTTGGTGGTCGGGCGAGCCACGTAGACGTCGATCTCGTCGTAGGGGGAAGCGACACGGAAGACCGAGACCAGTACGGCCTTAGTGCCGAAGTTATGGTCACAGTTGAACGAGGTCGCACTACCGTCACCCAGATCAGCCTCGAACGGGAGGGTTGCTGCGGGTGCCACACTGACGAACTGCACGGCCAGGGTGTCAGTGCCGAGAGTGAAGGTGTCATTGGTGGAGATGGCAAAGCTGTCGGCCCTGGTGCCCTGCAGGATCACCCAGAAGCTACCTACCTGTGCCTCACCAGCAGCGTCCCAGTTGAGTGCGCGGGTCATACCTACACCCGAGCCGTTGAAGACGTAGGGGCCGTTCTGGCTACCCGTGCTCTGTGCGTACAGTAGGACCAGGTCACCGTTGGTGAGCGCGACACCATCCAGTGTCGACGTGCCTGGGTTGGCGATAGTGACAGCGGTACCGACTGCCGCCTTGAGCACGCCCTTGAACTGCAATCCCGACGCCAGGCCCGACACGGCATTATCGACGTAGGCGCGAGTGGCAGCATCTTGCGCAGAGGATGGATCAGCCACTGAAGTAATGCGCTGGGACCCCATCGATACCGGATTGGTCGCCACAGCCATCTGGTCCAGACGACTGGTACGCACCTGAGTATCGAAGTTGGAGATCGTCACAGCCAGCTGGGTGCCAGTGTGGTTGGCACGGGAGACCGCAGCAGCCTGTGCTGCATCGACGTCACCCTTGCGTGCGCCGTCGTCAGAAGCCGAAGGCGTTCCGACATGGAGGAGCTTCCTGGAGTTGAGGTCCAGGTCGTTGGCAGACTTTCTGGCAGTCATGTGTCAATTTCTCCTTTAGAACACCGTGGCCATGAATGCGACGGGGTCGTCGAAGGAGATGCGTACGGTGTTGTTGTCACGCATCTCAGTGAAGAAATTCCAGTACTCGGTCTGACCATCCAGGCTGAATACCGACATGATCACTGGACCACTACGCATCAAGTTATGAGTGATGTCGGTGACGGCCTGAGGGGTCTCCTGAAGATGCACATAGGGCCGGAAGAGCACGCCGCCCTCGGGCAATTCATGGATGATCTCTTCAAAATCGTTATCGATCGATACGAGGACCTGTTCGCGTTCCCACAGACGCTCGAAGCCCGACGACTTGGCTACCGTCCACGGCAGCGGCTGCTCATAATCATCTGAGGGCCAGGGCGGCAGAGACCACCGCAGATTGCCCATGTTGAAGGTGATGGTGTTGGGAGAGAGATTGCGCACGAACAGGTCTGGACGCGGGGCGTACCCCAGCGGGTCCAGCTCGATCTCGACGATCTGTTCTGACATGACGAAACCCGGCCTCCTTCTATCTATTAGAGGAGGTCCCGCCACGTCCTACAGGTACTGACTCACATATTCTGCGGCAGCTGCCAAGATGTCCAGGTCATCACCGGCCATGCCAAGCATGATGTTGCATCGATAACAAAGCATGCCTCGCGGCACACCTGTCGCATGACAATGATCACCAACAAGGCGATCTTCCTTGCGGCAGATGGCACATCGTCCGCCCTGTTTTTCGACGACAGCCTGACGCTCGACGCGAGTGCGTCCGTCAACCCATCTCTTGCTCTTCAGATAATCACCAGGCTGGCGAGATTGGCGACGACTCTGATTGTATTTTCGACGCTTCTGGCGAACGACGGTCATGCACATGCGATCAGGCGCACGTCCTGTTCTGAAACTCACCTTTACGGTAGTAGGTCCACAAACCGAGCACGTGCCGGTGCGCTTTTCAAGATCAACATCGCCGAGTTTGTGCCACTCATTGCCTTTCTTCACGGACCCCAGAATAGACCCAAACCCGGCCTCCTTGGGAAGACCGGGTTCGGCAGGGTTGCCAGATTTAGCGGCTGATGTAGCGGCCCACCTCGGCGTCCCTGATCCAGCCGTTGCGTCCACGCTTCTCAGCGGACCGGACGTTCTTGCGGGAGGTCTTGATATAGCCGGGGGCGGACATCATCTGGGCCTTGGGGTTCATGACTGCTCCTGTGTGTGGTTGTGTGTGTCGAACACTTCTTACAACCACACCTCAGGAAGATCCATTCCGTTGAGGAATGTGATCTACGTTACACCGCGACAGGAAGCACGGTCTTGTGCGGGCGCTTGATGCGCAGCTTGTGCACATGCATGACCCGGGGGTTGCTGATCGTCAGCGGCGGTTCGAAAGTCGCCGAGTCGACCCAGTCCTGCCAATCAAGATCAGGGTTCTTGTCCTGGACGAGGACACGCTGGTCCGCGCCGCTCTCGCGGTCGGCCAGGGTCACCAAGTAGGTGTCCATGCTGGTCTCCACTTCTGCTTGAGGTCTCTGTTGAGTCCTCTATAGCTTCATTGTGGGTCTTCCCGCATGGAAACGCAAGCAAACATGCTGTGATGTCCCTGTCAGATGGAAGGACGGGCCTACAGTCGTCGAGTGACTGCAGGCCCGTCCGGGGGTAGTTCGGGATGCGAATCCCTCACCTCCACCATTTCCCACCCACTGGGAAAATTGTGCGCCCGAAGGCGTCAAGACCAGTCTAGCTGGTCTTACTACTACTGGCCGGGATCTACCGGCGGGTCGACCGGAGGCTCTACGACCGGCGGTGCCGAGACGGCGTCGAATGCCGCCTGCAGCTTGGTGGCCAGGGCCTCGCTCAGCGCGTTGGCCTGGGCCGCGTCCTCGGCGGCGTCAGTGTCGCGCAGGGTCTGCGCGTCAGCCAATGCTGCCGCGAGTGCGGTCTTGATGTTCTCGGACCACGCGGTCCAGCTGGCGATGACTTCGTCTTCGCGTGCCATGTTGACTCCTAATTTTTCGAATAGATGAAGGGCGGCGAAGGTAGTACGCCCTAGACCGAGCACTACCCAACGGGCAATTCGGCTCATGACGCCTCCTCTGTCCTCACTGATTTGTGTCCGATCTCCCCACAATTGCAGGCCCGGAGAACCCGGACTGGGGACGAACACTAGGACAACGAGTACCGCCAAAACGATGACGCCAAACAAAACTGCCAGCTCAATCGTCATCATCCTCTTCGTAATCATCGTCACGGGCGACGATGTCCTCCAGGGCCGTACTACTGACCTCCAGGAACTGCTTGGGCTTGGCAGCAGGGTCACCGGCCACCACAACGCCCTCGTTGAATTCATCCCATGGCGGGATCGGCACGGTAGACGACGGCGGGTCATGCGGCGGGCCGGACAGCTCGGGGGGGCCCTCGAT
>Ga0193716_1000255_pt1 | contig 33317 bp, 30 predicted proteins | sample U2c1metaG_FD_145901 | JGI IMG/M metagenome (GOLD analysis project Ga0193716, IMG submission 145901) | Soil microbial communities from a riparian zone of the East river system, Colorado, United States - U2c1 | ecosystem: Environmental > Terrestrial > Soil > Riparian zone | place: USA: East River...
TGAATCGAATGCGGCTCAAAGGTCAAGCTGCGCCCGCGATCTGGAATGCCGTGCTTGCCGCGTAAGAGCCAGAAGCCCCGCTTCACCTCCCACCATCTGGCCCATTCTGGCTATTTGCACCACAGCCCCTTTGAACACCACCAGCTCCTCGGCAAATGTTGTCCCCGCCGCATACTGCCCGCTCTGCTCAAATGGCATCTCCGGCCTGAACACCGGCTGCTCCGTCCGCGCAATCAGCTTCGCCGGATCGTCCGCGCTGAACTTGGGCTTGGGCTGCTCCGGAAAGAAGCAGGCCAATGACGCCAAAGGAAAGACAGACTCGGAACTTAGCCATGGAAACCTCGTGGCGGCTATCATTGACCGTCAACGTGACGGTGTCCAATCTTTTTCAAGATCCTCTCCTGGACGAAGTTGCTGCTCAAGTTCAACCTTCCGCATAAATGCGGAACGCGACAAGCAAGTTTCGTCGTCCAGGTTTGCAAACTGGACCTTGGAACAATCTGAAAGTGGCTTTGGAAGAGGTTAATGTCTGCTAACTGAGTCGATTCTGGCTGCAACAAGAGATCTGATCCCTCTTAGACAGCCCTACACTCGGCTGTGCTAGCCAGTGACTTGCGATTGCAGAGAAGCTGGATGGCAAGGTAGTTGACTGGATGGAACAAGTGAGTTGCGATCAATATGGAGCCTAGTCCGGTGGATTGACTGTTCCGGGCTGCCGCATGAAGACCCCCTTATCCAAGCGGGTTCTTCTCGCGATCTGGATTAGTCCTGATATACGCGCTTCTCGTCACTCAGCGCGCCGCGGGCAGTAAAAGGGAAAAGTACAGGAAGACGTTCCGGAGGCTGACACAACTTGACTACTACTCGGCCACGGCAATTGGCGAGATAATAGACGCTTGCCTTCTGGATCTACGACTGTGAGAATTCAGGGTCTGTGAAAAAGCGTAAGTCATCATCCGGTGGGGCGAGAATGCATCGCGGTTCCGACTACCAGGCGCACGTCGCGGCTTGGCTGGCGGTAGAAATGCTCGCGGAGGGACAAGGCCGCCCTTTCTCGCCCGGTGGCCGGATCACTTTTCTGCGCGGCGAAACACAGGAGTCGATGGACGACCTGTTGGTCGGTACAGCTGCAGACCGATACGGCTTTATCCAGGCAAAAAGCAAAGCGGTTTTCTCGGACAAGCCGGACGGCGAGTTCGCCTCGGTTATCGATCAGGCTGACAGTGCCGACCACCGCCAGACCAGCACCGACCGGGCAGATGACATTGCCGATCCAGTTGACGACGTTGAGAAAGGCACCTTCAGGCTGCGACGCCGTCTGCCCCTGGATCGCTTGTCCAACAGCGGGGGTGGTACCGTGGTTCTGAGCGATCGCCCCGGCGGGAGCAAGGCACGCTGCACCCACAAAGGAGATGCAGAGCATGAACATGAGTTTCTGTGAGAAGCTGCCGACGCCGCGCTTGAGTGCGGCTCGGGACTGACGAAGAAATGCGGTCATTTGTGTTTCCTCCTTGGCGGGGTTCCCGCCGCAGGAGAAACATAAGGTCGTTCATAGACTCGGGCAAATCTCGCAATCCCATTAAAAAGGTAGTTTTCTTTTATTTGTGCTCTACAAGCAATGTTTGTTGGAGCTGAATGACGACTTGCGGGCAGGTTGCCTTCGCCGGAGGCTGCGCAAACAATGCAGTGCTCGTTCACTTGAATAGAGTAGTGGCCCGAAAAACACCGAACCTGCTGATGTTTGGAATTTCCCCGATTACGCAAACGAGGAATGTATTTACTTTTCCTCGACTGCGCAAATGAGCAATAAGAACGGTTAGATCCAAACAGCAGAACGGCCGGCTTTCGCCGGCCGCATTCGAATTGGGAAGGGATGCTTGAGAGCTTTATTGGGCATTTTCTGAAATTGAGATGTTTTGTGCGGTAGCCGGATTCACTCGCTGCGGCTTAGTAAAGATAAGGTAGATCTCAGTACCGGCCGGAACACTTACCACGATGTGTTGTGTCGTCATCAAGCTCATTACCTGAGCGTCAGCTCCGCTGCCCAGGTTCTCCGCAGCGCGCTGACGGATGAGATCGGACTCACTGACTGCTCCGTTCACGCTGCCTTGACCGACCAGCATCGCTCCAGCTTGCCCAAGTCCCGCAAGCGAGCGAACGGCTATGCTTTTGCCCGCGTTCTTCCCAGTTACCTGCCCTTTGATGGCTTGAAGGGAAGTCGTCGCTGCGATCGCCGATATTGGAAGAGAATCATTATCTGGCAGCTCGATCGAGCTGAATTCGATATTCATGATCCCCAAGGCATCCGCCCGGGTGATCTTGCCGACCGCGCGAGATCCCGCCGGAATCAGAACCCTTCCATCACGTTCGTAGTTATACTCGATCACAGCTGTGACCGGCGCGTGCAATGCGGTACTCGCCATCGATTCGAGCCGCGCGGCCACGTGAAAACCGGACTCCAGGCCGAAGTTGTCTGGTGCTGCATGAAGCTGCAGGCTGCTTCTCGCCGTTCCATTTGCCTCGTGAGCCACAAAGATCATCGACGGTTTGGAGTATTCCTCCTGCTCCTTCTGTGCAACTTGAACCTCTTGCCCGTTGTTGGGGCTACCTTACCTGGGTACGCCTCGGGGACTCCAGTTTTTCAGGTGATTCGGGTCGGTATTCGGCTGTTGAAGCGGTGCTACATCTGCCAGCGTCCTGCTCCCAGGGGATGGAGCCTTCCCAATCGATGATCTGCTATTGGGCACTCCGAGGCCACCGAGCTTCGGAGACTTTGTTTTCTCGATATCGTTCGCTTCGAGCGATCCGGTCTTGACCGTCGAATTCTGAACTGCCACCTTGTCTGCAGGTACGAGCTGGCCGGGCGCATTGGGCGTGCCGACACGACCGAGGTTCGGCTAGCCACTCGCGATTGGCCATCAAGAGCGCTGTCCAGCGGATCGATGTACTTGGTTGAAACTCTGGCCTGCTGTGAGTCGCGGGGAAATCAGATCGGCGTCATTACCGATCTGCGTCGCTGCGGATCGCCACGACCTGCTCTACGAGCTGGTCGCCGGGACCCGGTTTTTATGACGTTGTAATGGTCATGCTTGCTGCTGGTCGCGCAGGCATGGTTGGGCAGGATGCGCAATTTCGTGCCGATCGGCAGATTTGGCGGCACCGCGGCAGTTCCCGGCCGTGCCGCGATGATGCCGTGCTCCTGATTCGCCTTGAGCATCACGAGATCAGGATATGGGGTGCCGTCGATATCGCAAACCAGGCCGAAGAACTGGTCGACCGCCTGGCCGCGCGTGTTGCGGTCGCTCGACATTGCCATCCATCCGGCATCGACGATGATCCAACCCTTCTCGGCATTGCTGTTGGTCACGGTGGTCAGCACGCTCACCGCGATGTCATCGGTGGTGCAGACGCCAACGCCTGTCCTGCGAAACCTATCGATGGGAATTAGGAACGCAAAGCGATGGATTTTTGCCGGTGACCTATTTGATTGGTTATCCAGCGAGCAGCCAAAACCATTCAGAAGCTCACGGTAGAGCAGCATTTCCATCTTCCAGCGCCAGCGATGGTGTTCTTGCAAAACAGGTCTGCCGTTAGACACTTAAGGGGCGAGGAAGGTATCAAAGATAACAAGTCTACAGGTCACGCAAATGTCATCCTGCCGTGTGACGTAATGGCTCTGTTTCATTAACCAGCCGAGGCCGAGCGGGTCCTTGTTTCGCTTGGATTATGCAGCCACTTGGAAGAGGCGGTTTACGAAGCGAACCTCATTGGGGACGCCTTTCATGCAAGTAAGGCAGTGCCAGTTTTGATCGATAAGTGGCGTAAAAGCAATCCGAACAACTCAGAGGCGCAAGAATTCCCCACAGTAACAGTTCAGGGCTACGTCTCTCATGAACATGAACTTAGAACGGGCCGCCGGTGCCTCCGTAGGCTTCCAGGATTGAAAGAGGAAGGCGGCAAACTTGAGCCGCACGTCTTGGAGCGCCAAATAGCGATCAAATAAATACGCCAGATAGCGCTGCAAGCTACACTCAGGACACTAGACGGTATTCAGGAACTCCAGCAAGTGGCGGAAATAGAATGCCTGGTCGTCCCACATGCACATATGGCTCCCATTCGGACAGATCGCCGCGGTGGCGTTTGGGAGGAGAGTCGCCATCTTTTTTATGTCCTCGGGATCCATCTCGTCGTAGCGAGCACCAATAGCAAGCGTCTTTACTTTGATCTCATGTAGCCGGTCCCATCGCTCCCAGTCTTTGAGATAGCCAGTTACCAGGAACTCGCTCTTCCCCTGCATCTGGTTATAGACTTTTTCATTGAGGTGCCGGAATGCACGGTCCAACGGCTCCGGCCATGGCTTGGTCCGGCAGATCATCTTGGGATAGAGATCTTCCATCATGATCTTTCCGTATTCAGGCGAATCGTAGTCTTGTTTTGCTTCCAGCGCCTGCAACCTGGCGAGTGACGCGGGTGGAAGCTGGAGTTTTAGTGCGGCGGTATGTTTCAGGTAGGCCTGTGATCCCGCAGTCATGTTTGATATAACCAATCCCTGCAGGTGCTGCTGATTATGAAGCGCATACTCCATTGCCAGGATGCCGCCCCACGAGTGACCGTAGAGTACAAAATGCTCAAGTCCCAGACCACGCCGCACCTCTTCAACTTCTTCGAGGTATCGCGGAAGCGTCCAGAGTGAAGGATCGTCGGGCTGGTCGGAGTTGTTGCACCCAAGCTGATCATAGTAGTACATCTCGATGTTGGCCTGAGGCAGAAACGACTCCATCACCTCGAGGTATTCATGACTGGCGCCCGGTCCTCCGTGGAGCAGTAGCACTTTGACCTTGCCGGTTCCCATGCGCTTGGTCCATACCTTGTACTTGCCGCCTACGACAGGCAGCATGCGAATGCCTGCGGTGCGAATGCCAGGCGGATTCAATCGGTCAGGGAGTTGTGCAGGTAAGTCCGTAGACTGTGTGATGCCAGTTGATGCGAATGATGGATTGCCCGTTGCGCCGATCAACATCGACGCAGCGCCTGCTGCCATAAAATTACGACGATTCACTTACACTCCCGCAAATTACGCTGATTTACCTTCGTCTTTAGATAAAAACCAAAGGGAACACATTTATTCCCGCGCTGTTGGTTGGGCAATCTCGTAGGGTTCGTATCTGTTCGCCCCGACGGCTTGCAAAAAAAGAGCTAGGTCCCGCACATCAATGTCATGGCGCGGACGTTATCGGTTCGAGCTCACTGGAACAAAATTTTCGCCATCATCCCTTTGTCCTCATGCCTCAGTAGGTGACAGTGGAATACCGAAACGCCGCGAATGACCGGATCTGTGAAATCCATTAGGAGGTCGAGTGACTCATTTGGTGCGAGATTGACTGTATCCATCCATTCAGGCGAACGCAGGAGCGTTCCCGCCCGTTCGTAGACAAGAAAATGAACCTGATGGATGTGAAACGGATGAATCTCGTTTGTTGCGTTCGTAACACGCCAATGAGCGTAGGTCCCCACCTTTACCCGAGTCATCGGCTCATCATCTGGGGCAAACTTCCTGTCGTTGATGTAGAAACCCTTCTTATCTTCGGTAAACTTCACCGTAAAATCCGGGGCACGCCTCTCCAACTGATCTCGCATACGATTAGGTAATGGCCTGTATATGGCTTTGGCGTATGGCGCTGCTTCGACGGAAGGAGTAGGAGCCGATTCCTTCGCATTTCTGTCAAGATCGGCCAGCACCATGCTCGGGTTCGGATCCCCATCAGCGCCAGTATTGACACACAAGCTACGCAGTGATGCTGTTCCGCCCCGCTTTGGACCCTCGACGATGACTTCAGCCCGCCCAGCCGGGGCAAGCAGCACATGGCGAAGTTTTTCTGTATGCCGGTTGTGGTCGTGATAGGTGAGGGGCATGCCATCGAATGCCACGACGGTCATCGATTCAGAATCCACCTCCAGGTCTGCATAGAGATCCGGAGAAGCGTTCACGATGCGCCAAAACTGTTTCTCTCCGGAAGCTATGTTGATTTTTGGCCGCACAACGCCATTGACCGTGAACACCCGAGTCGCTTCACCGGTCGCTGCACCGCAGCCATATGGTGCAAGTTGCACCGCGCTTTTCAGACGCGCTGATGAAGGGTTATCGTGTTCAAGTTCAGCGTCACGAAGGATTAGGATCTTCTCCTTCATTTTCTTGATCTCGGGATAGTACCGGTCTATCCCGTCGATTACGATTGCGCCCGACATCCCATCGAGATCCTGCTGATAGCTCTCTCCATGAGGATGCGTGTGATACCAGTACAATCCAGGAGGCTGATCCGCAGGAACATCCACGGTATAGTGAAGTGATTGACCCGGCATGGCCATCATGGTCAGGACGTCATCTCCAGGAGCATCTGGCGAAACATGCAAGCCGTGGAAATGAAGGTTCGTCATGTTCATACAAGGGCCGTCTACACAAACCTCCCGCGAATGCGTGGACATCTGATTGATGTATTCCAACTGAATCGTTCCGCCAGGCACCGCCCGTACTACTGGAGGAACTTCATGTCCTTCAAAGACAAACGCTCCCTTACCTGTTGCCGGGTCGTTGATAGCCCGAAGCTCCAATGGCGACACTACCTGTGGCGGGTCGGGCAACGGTGTACCGATGGGTGGGTAAATGGCTTGGGCATTTACCTTCGCGATCCAAATGATTGAGAGCCCCACCACCAACCCGATCTCATGTACGGCTCTCAGGATGTGTTTAGCGATCATGGTCTTGTCTCCTAAGACAGTTCGTGCCGTGCGTCCGATCTTCAATTCAAGAACACAACACTACAAGCTGCAAACAAAAGTCCAAGTAGGACCGTCCTGTGCGCTAAACGCAATTAGGGTTCGGCCATCAGCTCCACAATGCCCCCTCGAGCCCAGCTTGTAGTGCAGGCCACTTTAACGCCTCGTAGAGTTTGCAACGAAACCATGAAGCGACTAGTCGGGCATTTCTTCGATGGATCGAGGCTCAACCATCTGTCGTCCCTCTGCGATATGGCGAAAGTGACTGGACGCTTGGTATGCCTTGAACCGGGCGCGCATGATGTTGCCGAGGGGGCGATGCCCGGCCAAACTATGCCAAGGGTTAAAGCTGAGCTGCTCGTCAACCCATACGCGGCGGGGATTCGAATACGCATTTTGAGGTTGCACAGTGACCCTTGCAATGGTTAAAGAGGGACTAAGATGTTCGTCCCATTCAACCGAGGCGTCTTCAACCGGCATCCTAGTGAGATCGGTACAAAGCTGAATCCGTAGCTCCCAGACCGCCGTTTCGGTTTGGAAAAACGTTACTATGCTGTCCTTCACGGAATTCCAGGAGTCTGGATGATCGACGTATTTGCCTCGCAAAGCAGTGAGATTGCTCGATACGGGAACTAGATGCATCTTTCCGAAGTAGTCACCGAAGCGCAGAGGCACAGCCGTATGATACGTCTCTTCAAGCGGATGGGTGGGAGGATGGCCGAATCCTTTGAGAACTGCGGATTTCTCTCCCACCAACTCGAGACCTTCTTCCGCAGTCTGCGCAACCGAACTAACTACTTGCTTCAGTGCCTCGGAATCATCGGCGTGCTTATCAAGCAACGTAATACTCTTCAAGAAGTCCTTTGCTCGCGCGGAATGAAAGGTGCTGGCATTATTGAAAACGAAATCCTGGGTCACTTGGCCTGCGTGGTTCGGAAGCATCTCTCCCTCCACACCGATGACCTTGATGGCAAGACCTCGCGGAGTCGAGATATGGTCGGAGAGTATGTCGCCGGGATTGGTCGAGAAGCGCATGACCGCTCCATAGCTTCCTGCGTTCGCGAACAAGCCTTGCCGTAGTTCCTCGCGAAGGTCAGGAGGAACCCTAACTTCCGCTTTTAGCAAACCGTGGCTCTTCGCGTGGACGCCACGCACCGTGTGCCGCTGACGCTCGCCCACCTTCTTTGCAATATTCAACAATGTCGCCGTAATTTGGTCGACCGTCTCGGCCTCTCCGGCCTGCAAGGTCTCTACTGAATCCGAATATCGAACAAACATCTCTTCTCTTGTAGCCATCTCGCGTTCTTCGGCACTCGGGTTGACACTTGCTTGCTCCCCGTGTCGCGATTCCAGCTTCTTCGCGACTACCGATCCCCTCCGTCCGACCGTCGCCAGCGCTCCTGCACTTCGCACAATAAATCTTCGTCTATCCATGCTCTCTCCTACTCACTACTCCAGGGGCTTAAAGGCCAAACGCTACATTGCTGTCACTAGGGGCAATCTGCCATGGGAACCTAAGCTCAATCTCTCAGATCCACGCACGAACGATCAGCCACAGATTCAAATACAAGCGTACGGAACCTTCCCTTTCTTGAACTGCCCCCAAGCCGGTTGAGGACGGTTTCCTCACTTGCTCGATACAGCGTTAGATGTTCGAGCAGAACCCGGTTGATTTGCTGAATGATCAGGCCGACTCCGGACCGAAAGCCACAATCTCCGCGAGCAGTTTCTCAATGAAATGAGTCCCACGCCGGCTACAGCGATCGTGGTCAATGCGAGACCGGCCCACGCTAGAAGTCTCTCGCCAACCCCTGGAACATGCTGGCAATAACGAATCAGAGCAGAGGCGAGCGCAGCACTGGGAAAGGTGTAAGCCCACCAGGCGACCGATACAGGAAGTGCTTGCACCGCAAGCTGCCACAAGCGCAGCACAAGCAGGGCAAAAAACAGGGCCGTGAACAAGATGAACCGATAGACCGCGTCCACGTGGCCTGTAAGTTGCAGCCAGGACAGACACCCGACCGCGGGCGAGGCTACAAAGATCGCTAGGCTCGGGGCGAGACGCTCCGGCAACTTGTCCTCACAGAAGATAAGACGGTGAAGCAACAGCGGCAGGAAGGCGATCCAGGAGACAAGTCCAACTGCTAGTAAAAACCAGGACGTCTCGTGAAACCCAAGTGGCACACCTGGCAAAGTAGCAGTCACATTACCGACGATTGGAACCAGCCAAGCCGGCGTGGCGTGCAGAATTTCAGTAGGCTCAGCAATCCATCGCCCCAAGAGGGTCAGGAAGAGCACAAGCTGACTGCCTGTGCCTAATGCCCAAAGGAACAACGCCGCAGATGGCGCGTGGGGAAGGATGGCAGCAGCAACAATCACGACCGCGACCGTGATACAGGCGAAGTTGCTGGCTGACCTGGGATCCCGAAATTCGGCGACTACAATGTTCGGATCGCGTACTGTTTTGATGCCGTACAAGGCGGAGAGGGCGATGAAGAGCATTACGCCGACCGCGATCAACCACTCGCCAATCGCGCGTGGAGCGGCGAGCACCTGACCTGCCGCGCGCCAGGACAGCCCGAGACCGCAGATGCCCATAACCGAGCTAAAAGCGACTGCTGGCGGATTCGTGGGGGCGTGCTCGCCCGGTCTTGTCAATGTTTCCATAAGACTCCTAATTCCACCTTGGTTGGATACGAGTCACGCCACTCATACAACCTTGGGCCGCCGCGTACGGCTGAGGCCTGCTCCTAGTTAAGAAACCACTCAACCAGTCGTTCCAGAGTCGTTTTGCCCTTCGCCAGGCTCACTTCTGATTCCTGACGATCTCGATTCCACGCGTTGTCAACAATCACGCTCCGAAGATCTCGAACACCTACAAGCTGCAGCCAAAAGTCCAAATAGGTTGCTTGGTGATCGAATCGCGACGGCGGTATTGGAGTACCTTCCAGGAAACGTGAACCGCGTGTATAGACGACGATTGCCTTTTCCACGTTCAAGAGAGGGCCGTACTGTTTGCCGTCGTAGGCAAACAGATAGTTTCGCTGCGCTACGAGGTCAATCAATTGTTTGAGCTTGTAAGGCAGGCCAAAGTTCCACATCGGAGTTCCTAAGACGATTCGATCGGCGTTCTGAAAGCGTTGGATCAACGATTGAATACACTCCCATACGTTGGACTCTGCCTCCGTCATCGTTTCGTGCTTCACTGCCTTGTACTTCGCTCCAATTGCCTCGTAGTCGAACTCTGGTAGCCGTTCATGCCAGACGTTCAACGTATCCACAACTATCGAGGTGTTGTCGGATTTGCACGCCTCGATGAATGATTTGGTGAGGCTGATCGAATCGGAAGATTCGCCTCTTGGTGACGACTGAATTTCGAGAAGTTTCACTTGGTCCCTCCGGGTGTGGAGACTCCTTGCGGAGTCCGAGCTATTTCGAAACCGCACGTGCTGCTTCTTCGATCACGGCAGCAACTTCCTTCGGATGCGACACGTAGACTGAGTGGCTGGCGCCTGCGACTTCGACCGTGTGGCTATGAGCTCGCTTGGCATAAAACCGTTCGAGGTCGGGGTTGATCGTTCTATCCGCCCCGGCGACGACCATCCAACTCGGTTTTTCTCTCCATGCAGGCGTGGTGATGACTGCCTTGAAATTGTCTGCGGCGTTGGGTACCTGCGATCGCGCCATGAAAGCGGCCTGCTCCACAGAAAGATCGGCTGCAAAGTACTCATGGAACTGGGTGGGATCGAGGTACGTGAAACCATCTGCCGTCTTCTTTATCGCACCAGACTTGCTGAGGTCACTCGGGAAGCGCTTTCCGTCGTCCGCTTCGTTCTCTCCGGCGTCTGGCATGTGCGCTGCAACGTACACCAATCCGGCAACCGATGGATCCGTGCCCGCTTCCGTAATTACGGCTCCCCCATAGCTGTGTGCGACAAGGATACTCGGTCCGTCTTGCAGTGCGAGGATACGCTTCACGGCGGTCACATCATCCTGGAAAGACGTCTCCGGTTCTTGGACGATGCTGACTTTGAAGCCATCCCTGACAAGGTTGTCGTAAACGCCCCTCCAGCCCGAACCGTCCGCCCAGGCACCGTGGACGAGGACGATATTTTTCACGTCGGACTTCTGAGCTTGTAAGTTTGGTGTGCTCGACACGGCGGCGGCACACAACATTGTGGTGAATACGGCGAATCGATTGAACATACTTAGCTCCTGTTTCCTTTTTTTTTGAGTTCTGCGGTGCGTTTCAAAGACCAAGAACCGTCACTGCTGGTGCGGGTCTCATCTAGCGGTTGCCTCTCACGCCTTATACGTTGCGGCGCTCATTTTCCCTTGGGTCAAGCTCCTTCATTTCCATAAGCGCCCATCTCGGTTGTTGATTCTTTAAGAGCAGCTCGCAGATCCATTGTTGCGGGATTCGAAGCCGTCTCTCCTGTATATCTCTGGCTTCTTCGAAGCCATTCCGCAAGGAGGCCATGGGCGGTGATCAGGCGAAGGCAACAGGTGGTGCGAACCGGCCGCCCCCGAATGATCCGCTCGCGCGATCGGTCTCCAAAAAGAACACCATTATGTCGTTTGGGTCGATGCCTGCTTCGCCAAGCTTCTCGATCAGGGCGGCAACAAGACCTTTTTTCCGATTGGTGTCAGTCCCTGAAGATACCAACACTTCAATCACCAGCATCTGGTCGGTGCGCGGCTTGGGCAGTGCGGGATAGTACAGATCAACCCTGAAGTCGCTTGGTCCCAACGAAAGGAAACGTTGGAAAAGGTCGTCCTCTGGATATCCAGCAGCAATACTTGCCGCATGGATAGCTCTGGAAAGGAGGTCTTTCTCGTTGGTTGACCCGTTGGACTTCATCGTTACAGTAAACAAGGGCATAGAACCTCCTGATTGCTGGATATTTCTGCCTCCCGACATTTCATGAGCGCCCATCTCAGTTTGTTGATTCTTTAGAACAGTTCGCAGATCCATTGCTGCAGGCTTCGAAGCCGCTCTGCCACTCTCAGGTCTTCTAAAGGTAATGATCTGTTCTTCGTCAGATTCAGCGTGAATACCGTCCTCTCTCCATTCGATTCCTCGAGGCAGACGCTACCACCGTGCTCTTCAGCTACTCGACGAGCCAGGGTGAGCCCCAGGCCTGTTCCGTTAAGTTTTCCTGCGGTCACGAACGGATCGAACAACGTCCTCCGGACAGAGGCAGGTATGCCAGGACCATTGTCCAGGATTGTGAGGTAGATCCGTTCATCGACTTCCGTAAGGTGGACCTTCACCTCAGGCACGTGAGTTGAGCGTGCCGCAGCTTGGCAGGCATTGAGCAGCAAGTTATATATGGCACTTTCAAGATTCCTCGCATCGATGTCTGCTTCCGTCGGCGGGAACTTGCCGACTGTGATGGACACGTTCCGCCCGTCTGGATGAAACTTCACTGCCGCAACGGCTTTCTCAACAACCAAGGAAACGCGCGCACGGACAAGCGGGCTTTTCCGTCCGCTACTACCGAATTGCAGTAATGATTCAATACGCTCCGTCATCGCGAGCACTGCTTCTTGAATTTCGAGCAGCAGATCAGCCCGCACGCTCGCACATATATCGTGGCGCTCGAGGAACTCGGCGTTCGCATAGATCGCCGTGAGCGAGTGGCGCATATCGTGGGATATCGAGCATGCCATCCTGCCGATTGCCGACATCCTCTCTGCCTCTATCAGTTGGCGTGGTGCAGGCCCCTGCGGTTCGTTTCGCAGATCCAGACCAACGCCCCTATTAAAGATGAGAATATTGCCGCGGTCTGAAATCTTTGGTTTCCTAAGGTGTTTTCTCACTGTTCCCCTTGTGATCCCCTTTCTTGTTGCTCGCGGCAAGCTGCCTCGAAGCTAATCAGCGGTGGTGAAGACAGCCGGCGAAAGGCGTCTTCGTTCGGCTCTCATCAGCGGATGTGTTTTTGTGCCTCACGCTACGTTGGACTCTTCACAGGTGATTCGCGATTGTTATTTATTCTTATGACCGTGATATGGACGACTAATCATGGGTCCCAAGCAGTTCGCCGAACTGGATTGGCGCAAATAAAATGCGTCCGATGCGTCGCGCGATGGCGCCGGTGAATGCGCCACGCTCGTGACCGAACAGCTCGCTCTCGAGCAAGCCCGTAGGAATTGCGGCGCAATTCACCTTCACAAACGGACCGCTCGAACGGTCGCTGCACTTTTGAATGGCTCTGCAATCAGTTCCTTGCCGGTTCCCGTTTCCCCGTTGATCAACACTGTGGCATTGGTCGGCGCCACAACCCGCACCATGTCGAGTAACCGGCGGAGAGCGGCACTTTTCTCGACAATGCGAGGTAATCCGAAACCCAGAAATTTGTCGTCGAGTGCGACCTCCGCCGAGGCAGCATCCTCGACTTTGAACGCTGCAGTTTGGTTGAGCGCCGGAGCTTCGCTTGCCCAGCTTGTGTGTGCTGCCATTCTTCACTCCTTTCCGCCGTCCCGCGATATATTCTGACGGTGACACGTCACGGCTCAGCCGTAGACGCTAACTTCCACCTCGTTGTCTCGTGATCCACTCGCGGACGTATGCTGCGCAGTTTCTCAAGGTGACGCCGTCCGCTTCGCAGCGCTCCAGAAAGCTAATGGCGTCTCGACTGACCAGAGTCAGATCTTTGAGGTCAAGGACTATCGAGCGCCCCTTCTCTTCGGACCTAATTTGTGTCTCCAACTCGGTTATATCTTGATCATCTATTTGGCCGCTCAGCGCAAGGACCACTTGCCCGTTCGACGATCTCTGAATTTTCAGCATCTATCCTCTCTTGGAACAAGAACCAAACGTCCAGGTTCAAACAGCTTCGCCCTTTTCCCGAACTCCTGTGCGAGATCCGGGCAGTCACCGCGTAGACCTTGGCCAAACTGATCGCTTCTGATCGCGGTATTCGCTTTGTCCTTATCATCGTGAAGCTCGAACTCCTCTTTCGCATCTATCCTTGCGGCTGCTCTCCCTCAGCTTCCCCAGAATGTGTTCGGCCTGAACCGGGACCGTTTCGCCGACGATCTTCGCGCAATGCCGAACTCCTGTTGGCTTTCGTCGCGAGGACTGCCTGGAACACACGGGATTGAAGCAATCTCGATGCCAATCGAGAACTATTTAGAATAAGTGGTTTACGCGCCATGAAGTGTAGGGGATTTCAGCAATTGCCGAAATTCCCTACAACATGTTCCCGACCTGGCGATGCGCCTAGGCTAGATGTTCTTCGAGGGCGTTGCATTTTTGAAACGGTATTTGTTGATCTTCAACGACGAAATTTTCGATTCCAGGGTAGATCGATGAACCCCCAGTTTTGCAGCCGCTCCTGTCGGTCCGGATACCCGCCCCTGGCATTCGCGCAGAGCAGCCTCAATGATCTCTTTCTCCTGGGTAGCAAGCCTCCCCAAAAGTTCAACCTGGACCACTGGCTCCGTTGCGAGAGTTGGTCGAGAAAGCCAACTCTCATCGACTGCGAAACTCTCGGTTTCACATACAACGACAGAACGCTCAATCACGTTCTGCAACTCGCGAATATTGCCCGGCCAGGGATACGACCGCAGCAGATCAAGGCTCTTCTTACTAATCGCCTGAAAGTGCTTTCCTGCTCTTCTCGCAAAACGATCGACGAAGTACCCGACGAGGAGGGGAATGTCTTCTCTTCTTTCGCGCAACGGAGGCATCTCAATTGGAAAAACGTTGAGCCGGTAAAACAGATCGCTCCTGAACATGCCCGCAGCGATGGCAGCCTCCAGGTCGCGGTTCGTAGCGGCAATGACCCGAACATTGGTTTGGATGGATCCAGTTCCACCGACACGCTCGAATTCATGTTCCTGCAGAACACGCAACAGAGCGATTTGCGTCTCGGCGGGAAGCTCGCCAACTTCATCGAGGAAGATCGTGCCTCCTTCGGCCAGTTCGAAGCGCCCCAAACGCCGCTGAGTTGCCCCCGTGAAGGCGCCCTTCTCGTGGCCGAACAATTCTGACGCGATCAAGTCGCGCGGGACTGCCGCACAGTTCACGCTAACAAACGGGCGTGAGGAGCGCCGGGAGCGCTTGTGAATGGCGCGGGCCACCAGTTCCTTGCCGGTGCCGGTCTCCCCGGTGATCAGAACGCTGGAGTCAGTAGGAGCGACCTTGGATACCCGGGAGAGCACCGTTTGCAGGGGGGGCGAGGTTCCCACGATCTCCTCAAACATCGATACCCTCGCGATTTCTTCGCGCAACGCAACGTTCTCATTCTGGAGTCGCTGCTCAGCCTGCTTGCGCTCCTCGATATCAGTCGCTGCGGCGTACCAACGTGTGACGCGTCCTTGTTCATCTCGTAGCGGGTTCCAGCGGAAGAGAAACCAGCGATATTTCCCGTCTTTTCTCAGAAAACGTGCTTCGTATTCGTGCGGGATGCCACTTAAGAATTTGCTTTGAGTTTCGCTGGTCAGGCGTTCCCAATCATCTGGATGGTAATACTTGCGACGGTCGGAGCTCCGCCACTCCTCAAGAGTAAACCCGAAATAATCGAGCATGGTTTGATTGGCATAAAGAGGAGTGCGATCGCGATCAGGTCCTAATACGGCGACGTACTGCGGCGCGTAATCCAGGATCTGCCGAAGCTCGAGTTCGCTTTGGCGGATCTTGTGTTCCGCCTGCTTTGCTGCGGTGACATCCGTCACGGCGCCCACATATTCGAGGTTGCCTGACGAGGTCTTCAACGCGGGAGTTAAAGCGTGGAGGTACTTGACTCTACCATCCGGCATCAGCAAACGATGTTCAAAATCAATATCTGTCTTTTCCTTGGTCGCGAGGTCGATAGTCTGCTGGACGAGATCTTTGTCGTCGGGATGAACTCGCTGCATTATCCACTCCAACGTAGGCTTAGCCGCTCGATCGTGTTCAAAGATGTTGTAGGTTTCCTCTGACCAGTAGATTTCTCCGCTCAGAACGCCCCAGCCGAAGCTGCCCGTGTGGCTTATGCTCTGCCCCTCCGCCAGGAAAGCTTCGCTGCGTTGCAGATCAGAGTAGAGGCTGGCATTCTCCAGCGAAATCGCGGCTTGTGAAGCCAGCAACTCCAGCACTGCGACCCGGTCCGCGGTGAAGGCGCACGGAGTCAAATTGTTCTCCAAATAGAAGGCACCCACAAGCTTCGTTTGTTTGAGGATGGGCAGGCACAGGACGGATCTGGGGCGCTTCTGCCGCCCATAATCGTCATCCGAATACAATTTGTCGACAGAAGCATCATCAAGAACCACGCGCTCCCGAGTCTGGATCACGTACTGAAGCACGGATTTCGGGAGATCAAGTGAAGTGAGGGCTGTCTGTCGAACGGTGACCTGGACACCGCCGTGGCGAGTGGCGGCCTCAGCCTCGATTTTCGGCTCGCCTTCACGGAGAAGAACAAGCAGTCCCTTCTCGGCGCCTGCGTGCTCAACCGCAAATTGCATGAGCTTCTCAATCAGTTGGGGAAAGAGCACCTCACTCGAAAGCGCCTGTGAGGCTTTGATTACAGTCTCGAAATCCAACTGCCCGAAGGACGCTCCAATCGTAGAGAGGGCAGACAGGGGGACGCGTTCCTCCTGCAGGTCGGGATAGAGTTCATCGAGTTTCTTCACCTTAGCCAACGCGCCCCAACGCTCATAGCAATTCCGCGCATTGCGCAAATACGCATGGGCGACTCTGTCAACTCCGCGCGTCGTGTAATACCGCGCCGCCACTTCATGGGCCGAACCCTCGTTTTGCACGAAGCCGCGTTCACGCGCCGACTGAATGGCCTGTTCATACAGACGCATGGCATCGGCGTCTCGCCCTTCGAGGCGAGCGATCTCTGCCAATAAGAGCGCATGCTTGTCGGCAAAGGTCGATGGATTGATTTCAACCCAAAGACGCAGCTGTTCCACGTGCTCCGCCAGTAGCTGGCGCCAAGCCTGCCGCTGGTCAGCGGACGCATTTTCATAGCAGACAGCTACCGTAAGAGCGTAATAAAAAAAATAATCGAGCAGCTGGATGTGGGCTGTTGAGGCCGAAAGGAGGGATTGCGCCTTTTCGGCTGCGTCGAGGGCCTCAGCAAAGTCACCTGACAAAAACCGCGCTTTCAGCTTGAGGATCCAGTACCAGCAAATCATCAAAGGCAATTTGGCCCCGCTTAGCTCCGACTCGAACTTTGCCTCATCGAAGTGCGCGTCGCTGTATGCAGACAAGTTCGCAGTCTCACCCTGCATGGTAGCGATAAAGCGTTGTTGGCTCCCGATTATATCCAAGGTATCGCCATACCTGGCTTCGCGGACCAAGTGCCACGCGGCCTCCGACTCGCGCCAAACCTCATCGAGAGGATCGTTTCGCAGAAGGAGACCCGTTATGATTAGGTGTTTGCCGTAGCTGGCGAAGGCCAGATCGCCCGTTTCAATTCCCGCGCACACAGTCGTTCGGAAGCAATCAATTGCAGTTGCGACGGGATGCGTAAAGAGGGCGATGCTCGCCATCGCATAGTAAACCTCTGCCCGGTGCGCGATAAAGCCGTACTTCTCTATGAGGTCACATGCGAGTTTACTGAAGCGGTCGGCTTCGCGATACTGGTGAAAGACATGCGCAAGCACACACCCCCAATCACCATAGGCATGCGCGGCAGCACCGCTTGCTCCATGCTGGATGCCGATCTTTACCATGCGGCTGATGAGCATGCACCACAATCGAACATCGATAGTAAAGGCCGCGGGAACAAGTGTCGACAACACCTGCATTGCGGCCTCTATTTCGCGATCGATCATCAGCGGTTGATCGATTAAACTCTCCGGCGGACGTCCCACGAGGCTTTGCGAAACTGAGTCGTACTCGGCCTGGAGAGTCTCCCAGCTTGGATGCACCGGCAGGTCGATACCGAACAAGCGCAGGCATGCCCTGGCGCTGGCAACAGCCTGATCGTTTTCCGACTTCTGCGTGTGAGACTGGATACTAAGACAGTAGACAGCCGCCTGGTCGACCTTCGATGTTGCGCGCGGGAACAACTCCTCAATTAGTTGCTCGCATTCTTCGACGTTGCTGTTCAGCAATTCGGCCCGCGCGCATTCGAGCCACAGGCTGAACATCAATTCGTAATGCGCCGCCCAATCCTCCTCCTCGAGCAATGCCATGCCAGACGAAAAATACGCACGCGCTGACGCATAGGCCGCAGCTGCGGTGGCCTTCCGCCCTGCAAGTAGGTTGATCGACGCCACTCGTGTTTTCTCATCTCGTTCCATCACCATCAGCCCTATGGCGCCCCGATTGAGTTGGTTTGCAACATCGAACAGATGCTCGGCGAGGCCGTCCGCCGTCATGCTCGCCAGCAGCACTCGGCCAATCCGAAGGTGTGCCCCCGCGCGCGCGCCTTCGGGGATGAGTGTGTAAGCCGCCTCCTGGATACGGTCATGGAGGAACGCATAGGACTCCTCCTGGCGGAGGATCAGGCCCGTGCGAACTGCCTCCCAGAGCGCCGTGTGGATCTCCTCCTCCGTTTCCCCGTGGACCAGAGTCAGGGTGGCGACCTCGGCGACATTACCCAGGCACGCGAGCTGTTTCAGGGCTTCCTGGGTGGTAGTAGAGAGCAGCTTCAGCTTCCCGGCCATGAGATCCACCACGTTGTCGGTGTATCCCTTGGCACGGATGCGATTCATGTCCCATTGCCAAGTCCGCGTGACTGGGTCGAACCAGAGGAGCCCCTCGTCGGCCAGCGCGGTGAAGAATTGAATCGCAAAGAACGGATTGCCGCCGGTCTTCTGCTGCACCAGTTGCGCCAGAGGATGGGCGGCATCTCGTTCGCAGTGCAGCGCATCGGCGACAAGTCGGCCGACATCGTCCAGCCTGAGGGGAACCAGTACGATCTCCTGCATTCTCGCTCCGACCTTGCGGATCGCGCCCAGCGTCCGCATGAACGGATGAGATGAACTGACCTCGTTGTCGCGGTAGGCCCCGACCACCAGGAGGTGCCGCACCTCCGGGTGCGTGACCAGACCCTCGAGGAGATCGAGCGTTGCTGCATCCAGCCATTGCAGATCATCGAAGAACAGCGCGAGCGGGTGCTCCGGCCGGGCGAACGCGCCGAGGAAGCGCCGGAACACCAACTGGAAGCGGTTCTGCGCCTCTCGCGGCGGCAGGTCTGGAACGGGCGGCTGTTTCCCGAGGATGAACTCCAGCTCCGGGATGAGGTTGACGATCAGCTGCCCGTTTGGGCCCACCGCATCCCGCAGGGCGCCGCGCCACTGCCCCATCTCCCCTTCACTCTTCACGAGGATCTGACGGACCAAGGTCTGGAAGGCCTGTGCCAGGGTTGCATACGGGATGTCACGCTTGTACTGGTCGAATTTGCCCGCTGCGAAAAACCCACGCGGCAGGACAAGCACCTTATGCAGCTCATTCACCACCGAGGATTTGCCGACGCCGGAAAAACCGGATACAAACACGAGTTCTGGTGTGCCGTGGGCCACCACCCGGTCGAAAGCCTCCAGCAGGGCGTTGACCTCGCGCTCCCGCCCGTACAGCTTCTCTGGGATCAGCAATCGGTCCGGGACGTCGTGCGTGCCCAACGAGAACGCGTCGATGCGGCCGTGTGTTTCCCATTCCGTCAGACACTGCCGAAGATCGGCCTCGAGGCCTACGGCCGTCTGGTAGCGTTCCTCGACGGTCTTGGCCAGCAGTCGCATGATGATGGCCGAGAGCGTCTCGGGGAGCCTGGCGCTGCTGTCAGGCGGTGTCGGTTGGCGCGCGATGTGGCAATGAACCCATTCCATAGCATCGGCGGCAGCAAATGGCAGGCGGCCCGTGAGCATCTGGTACAAGGTGATGCCCAACGAATAGAGATCGCTGCGGGTATCAATCGACCGATTCATGCGGCCGGTCTGTTCGGGCGCCATATAGGCGAGGGTGCCGGCAATCATCTCCGGCGGTGCGGTTGCTTGACGCTCGTGCGGAAGTTGCGACGCAATTCCGAAGCCGATGAGCCATACGTTTTCGTCGTCGTCGACGAGCACATTCGCAGGTTTGATGTCCTTATGGATGAGGCCTTGCCGGTGGACTTGGCCGAGTGCTTTCGTCAGGCCAATGGCAATGCGCAGAAAGCGAGTCAGATCGAGGGGTTGCCCGTTGTTCCGCTCGAGAAGCTGATCCAAGGGCTCACCGCCCGGGTCCTGCACTATGAGGACCGTCTGCCCTTCGTAGTGAGTGAGGGCCAGAGGCCTGGCTGCCCACGCAGGATCGAGGTCGGCTGCGAGTGAGTATTCGTGCTCCAGCCGCCGGAGACTCTGAGGTGACGGCAGTTCTGCGGAGAGTGCGATCGCCAGGACTGGCGATTGGTTGGCACGCTGCCGACCGCGATAAAGAGTGAAATCCGGCCCCTTGCGGACTGCCTCTAGCACGTATTCAGAAGGCGGTGACATGGAACCCATTCTCGTCGCCACAGGTGCACGACCTTTCAGTAGATTGATTTTGACGAGAGGCGATGAAGACGTCAACTTTCGATCAGGTCGAGAGGGAGCTCGGTTTTCGCTTCTTTCGCCGCCTGTCCATAAGAGTCAAAACCAATTTTCTACGGAACGAAAAGCGTCAGATCTCGGGTCGCCTGCCCGAATCCTAGACAAGAGCCAAGTTTTCGCCGCAGCACAGGTTGTAACAGGCAGCCGGGGTACCGAATGAACTTCTGATTTTTCACCGAGCTGTGCTAGGGAAAAGGCCTTGGCCCACATCGTGCTCTAGGAACTTGTTGAAATAGGGCTGAGTTGTTTGTCCTCGTTTGGTTTGTGGAGGGATTCAGGTTGATGTTTGCTCAAGACTCCGTTTTGTCTTGTGTTGACGCGCCTTTTGCATCCCTCTGAAGAGCCGTTTCGGGCTCTGGGGAGGTCTTCAGGAGCAGCTTTCCCCGAACCTTGCCGCATGTCTTTGTGCGATCAGCCTGGGCAGCCTGGACAAGTTGTGCGCGGCGCAACTGAAGACGAACAGCCAGTTCACCTTGTGCAGTCCGCGCAGCTTCACCTGGCGGATCGGGACGGTCTGCTTCAGCCATCCGAAGCCTTCTCGACCAGCCAGCGACGGCTCAGGCTGATGGCATAGCCGGGTGCCGGGTGGTTCTCCGGTCGAGGTTCGAGCGGCGTTTCTTGTCGTTCTTCGTCACATGCACGGTGACATTCAACTTGCGCGCGGCGTCCACGAAATCCCTGCTGTCGAAGACCTTGTCCGCGCCCGCCGTGATCCGCCGCTTACAGCCCTTCTGCTTATTCTTGAGCATCAACAGAGCCGCTTCGCGTTCGGCGTAGCCTTCGGCCTGAGTCGCCATCGCCGCCGCGATCAGTCCGTTGCGGTTCTCCACCAGCGCGTGGCCCAGATACGCCAGATGCGACTCCTTGCCATAGCTCTTCTTGTACAGCCTCGCATCCGGGTCGGTAGTCGATTCGTGCGTGTCGTTGGAGCGCTTCCGGCCGTGGAAGTTCGAGCCGTCGCCACCCTCATCGTCCGAGCTGTCCTTTGGGCGGAAGCTCTTGTGCGAGGCCCACGCCTGGATCAGGGTGCCGTCCACGGTGAAGTGATCGTCTGACATGAACGGTTTTGCCCGCTCGTTCACCTCGGCGAAGAAGCGCTGCGCCACCTCCGACGTGAGCAGACGGTCGCGGTTCTTCGAGAACACGGCATGGTTCCACACCACGTCGTCCATGCCCAGGCCCACGAACCAGCGAAACAGCAGGTTGTAGTCGATCTGCTCGACCAGTTGCCGCTCCGACCGCACCGAGAAGAACACCTGCAGCAGCAGCGCCCGCAGCACATACTCTGGCGCGATCGAGCGCCGCCCCAAGTCCGAATAGAGCCCATCGAACTCCGCACTCAACGACCTCAAAACCTCGTCCGTCAGCTTGCGAATCTCACGCAACGGATGCTCCCGAGGAACACGCTCCTCCAGCGTCACATAGCTGAACATCCCGTCCTGAACCCGCTCGTCTCCACGCATACTCCATAGACGAATGCGAATCTAATCCAGCCGCAGGGGGAACTTACTTCTTCAACAAGTGCCTAGGACACCGCAGCGACCTCCAGGTGAAGATAGCGCTGAGCTGGGAGGAGTTAGATTGAGCTTCTCAGATTCGTGAGAAGGAGCCTTCATGTTTGCTGAATCGATCGTCGGAGATGTGGGTTCAAAGAGATCCTCGCGCCGTAATAGACAGAGAGGAATGCTCGAGCTAAGAAAAATGGCTGCAATCGGAAGAATGGCCTCATCGATTTCCCACGATATGCGACACTCGCTTTCGATCATCTATGCCAACATCGAATTTCTTCAGCACACAAATCTTCCAAGTGCTGCAAAGCAAGAAATTCTTGTCGATTTGCAAGAAGCTGTGACATTCATGGTGAGGCAAACAGACTCCCTGCTTCAATTCGCTTGCACAGGACAGGAACGTCCTCCCTCCCGGACTGCGCTCTCCCAGATCATTGAAAGTGCAATCTGTGCCGTCAAAAAACACCCTGACGTGCGAACTATGTCCATCGCAGCTAGAACACGAACGGCTATCGAAGTTGTCGTAGATGCGCCAAGCCTGGAACGGGCAGTCTATAACCTCATACTCAACGCATGTCAGGCTGCCATAGATTCTGATCACAAACCTAGTGTTAATATCTACCTCTCCGAAGAGAGAGGACGGATCTTCGTGAAGATTGTGGACAATGGGCCCGGTATTCCCGTCTGTATAAGAGAGACGTTATTTGATCCATTTGTGACAAAGAATAAGCGCAACGGCACCGGCTTGGGATTGGCCTTGGCCTCAGACACCGCAAAGGCTCATGGAGGGTCTATCTACGTCGAAGAGTCCGTGCGCGGGAGAACAGTGTTCACACTTACTATTCCTGGAGAGAGGCCCGGTGACCTCCAATCAGCTAACACCAGGTCCGATCTCGTTTCTTGGATCGGTTGAAATAAATAGGTCACTTATATGTCTCCCCAATACATGGAGAAACTTGGCCCCGTTGAGGTGGCACCCGGCGTGTACGGTACCTGGAGTTCTTATGAATCGATGGAATCTATCGGCGTATCAATGGTTCAGTGACGTCCGAGCAAATTCACAAAATCGACGTACTACCGCCGCAGTGTTCTGCGGTGCGAAGGCCAACCCAATCTCGGACTCCGGCATTCGATCCGCAATCGAGCACACTGCCACCTTGGAGACGATTCTTTTTGCGACAGATGCTGGGACAATCGAGACGCCCACGCCGGCATCGACGAGAGAGATGAGTGTAGGCATCTCTCCTGCCGTTTGGACCACCTTAGGGACGACCCCAGCGTTACTCAGAATTCCAGTCAAAAGATCATGGAATCCAGGAGCGTACTCCCGCGCATACATGACAAATGGATTCCCTTTGAGTTCGCGCAGACGGATCTCTTTCTTTGCGGAAAGCGAGTGCCATGAAGGCAAGATCGCGACGAATGGTTCCCGATGAACCGTTGTCACCTCGATCTCTTTTCGGTTTTCAATGGGAAGACGAAGAAAGCCTACGTCTAACAAACCATCGTCGATCATTTCCAGTTGAGCGCCCGTCAAGATGTTTCTTATCGAAAATTCAACGTCCGGATAGCTCTTCCGAAAGCGCCGCATCAAGTTCGGGATGATCTCAAAACCGGCAGTTGATATAAAACCGATGCGAATATGGCCGAGTTTGCCTGCTGACGCCCACTGAGCTTTCCTCTTGGCAAATTCAAGTTTTTCCAGAGCGATCGCCGCGTCTTCCCGAAACGCCTGCCCAGCTTCCGTAAGCACCGTACCCTGTCGGTTTCGACTTAAAAGTTGGATACCCAATTCTTCCTCAAGCGCTTTGACTTGAAGGCTAAGTGCCGGCTGGCTCAGGTTGAGGAGCCGAGCGCTCCGACCGAAATGAAGGGTTTCGGCGACGGACAAGAATGAACGGATATGACGGAATTCCATGCGGTCTCCTGATTAGCTGACGCTATCACGATTATAAAAACACTTCATCATCGTAAATGATGCGTCAGTATCAAATCATTCGCACCGTTTCGTAGCCTCCATAGCGCGCCTGATTGTCCTCGCTAATCACGGTGATAACAACATACAACGATACTAATCACGAGGAACAAGACTCAAATGAATGTGTGCTGGAAGGGAGAAGTTGAATGCATGACGAAACACTGACGCGGCAGCGGACCACATGACAACCAGCAGGGACGAAAAGCGACGTTCGACCCTGACCGGCGTGCCGTTATACAAGCTCAAATGCTGTGCGGAGGTAGAGTCCGCACTTGTGTGTCAGCGCCCAGAAAAACACTATTCTACGGAGAGTTTGTGAAGTTCAAATTTGTAGTGTCGTTCATTGCTCTAGCTGTCTCTTGCAGTGCGGTTGCGCCGGCGCAAGAGAAGCAAATTGACTGGGGATCTGTAGGAGGCGGTTACCTCTCCCAGCTCACAGAGGGTACCACCGGTGATTGGACAAGTACGCACGGCTGGTATGTGTTGCCCACCTTCAACATCAACAGACAAGTTGGCGTGTTTGCCGACTTCGCGAACCTTTACGGCAAGGACGAAAATGTACACGTAGAGTTCTACGGCGTTTTTCACGGATTCGGCAACAAAACGAGGTTGACGCCCTTCATCTTTACTGGCCCTGGTTACATCCGGGCCTCCAGCGCCGGAACCATAAGCCATTCGTTGGGGTGGTGTGGGGGCGGTGGCTTGATGATCCGCTTAACGCGGCGGCTATCGTTTGAGACCATACCAGTCGAATATGTCATCAATACTGCCAACGGAAATGTTGGCAACAACATAGTCGCCAGAGCTGGGTTCGCAATCACGTTTCCGAAAAGACGAAGCTCAGATAAATAGTTCCATCCATCGATGCACTCATCGGGGCAGGACCGGTAATGGAAAAGCGTGCGTCCAGCCCGCTTGACACGCGGCGCCTAGCAGGGAAGCTCCAGCGCAATTCGTTGCATTTCGTCGCGGACTTCGATGTCCACCGGCCTGACTGACCCCACTCGGCGCCAGCGATAAAAAGCCGGCCCGGCAGGCGAAAGCCAATTGGCACAATCTACCCAGCGGGATGGGCGGTTGCCAGCTTCAGTTGCTTTTCGAAGTGCGGGCAGACGAGCCACGGGTAATCAATGCCTGCAGCCGGTGAACGCCCTGGCCCAAACTGGCGCACCTCACGCCGCCAGCAGTGAAGAACATTGGGGTTAGCCTCGCAGGCCCGAGGCACCTCGGCCCCCGATTACCCCAGCTCCAGCCGTCGCACCGCGGCGCCCTTGAACTCACGCGTGAACTTCCGTCCCACCTGTCCCATGACACAAGTCTCCATTCGCTGAAAATTGTGTTTCTTATTCGCTGTCTCAACTTCGGGGACAAGTCCACGCAGCGGTTGAAGGGATTGATTTGTCCTATTTCTATAGCCTGTCTGCTTAGTAATATTTATCACGCTGATACAAACGTACAACAATCATAATCACGAGGACAGGACTCCAATGGTTGTGTGCTGGAAAGGAGAAGTTGAATGAGTGACCAAACACTGACACGGCAGCGGACCTCATGGACAACCAGACGGGACGCAAAGCGACGTCTGCTAGAGAGCGTAAAGCCATGGATGAAAGGTCCGGTTTTGGCTCAAAACAAGATGGTCGAAACTCTCGAAACCGTGATTCAGAGCGGCGACCGGATTGTCATGGAAGGCGACAATCAAAAACAGGCGGATTTTCTTTCGCGTTCTCTCGCTAAGGTAGATCCGAAGAAGATTCACGATCTTCACCTCATCATTTCAAGTATCAGTCGCCCGGAACATCTGACGCTCTTTGAGCTGGGCATCGCGAAAAAGGTAGATTTCGCATTTGCCGGCCCACAGAGCCTGCGGGTCGCGCAACTTCTCGAAGACGGTGTTCTTGAAATCGGCGCCATTCATACATACGTCGAACTGTATGCACGTTTACTCGTAGACCTTATTCCGAACGTGGTTCTGGTTTGCGCAGAGCAGGCGGATCAGGAAGGCAATCTGTTTACAGGGCCCAACACTGAGGATACCCCGGTGATTGTCGAGGCTGCCGCCTTCCACGACGCGATTGTGATCGTGCAAGTGAACAAGATCGTCGACACATTGCCAAGGGTCGACATCCCCGGTTCCTGGGTCGATATCGTTGTAGAGGCCGACAAGCCATACGCGGTGGAGCCCCTTTTCACCCGTGATCCACGTCACATCGGCGAACTGCAGATTCTGACCGGAATGATGGTCATCCGTGGCATCTATGAGAGACATCAGGTCCAGTCACTCAATCACGGAATTGGTTTCGACACGGCTGCCATTGAACTTCTTCTCCCTACATATGGAGAGTCTCTCGGGCTTCGCGGAAAAATCTGCAAACACTTTGCACTGAATCCGCACCCCACACTGATTCCGGCTATCGAGAGCGGATGGGTTCAGAGCGTTCACTCGTTCGGAAGCGAAGTCGGGATGGATGAATACATCCGTGCTCGCCCCGACATCTTCTTCACTGGCCGGGATGGCAGCCTGCGGTCTAACCGTGTTCTTTGTCAGCTTGCTGGTCAATACGCCGTGGATGCCTTTGTTGGAGCAACACTTCAGATGGACGGGGATGCCAATTCCTCTACGGTAACGGCCGGACGGCTCGCAGGCTTCGGAGGCGCGCCGAATATGGGACATGACCCGCATGGACGCCGCCATTCGTCACCGGCGTGGCTCGATCTCAAGACCAATACAGATCCAACCCTCCCGGGACGCAAACTGGTGGTTCAGACGCTTGAAACCTTCGCAAAAGGTGGCGAGCCGGCCTTTGTCGAAACTCTAGATGCAGTCGAAGTTGGTAAGAAGGCTGGTATGCCCATCGCACCCATCATGATTTATGGCCAAGACGTTAGTCATGTTGTGACGGAAGAGGGGATTGCTTATCTGTACAAAACCGAAGGTGTTGAAGAGCGCCGCCGGGCATTGGCTGCAGTAGCAGGTATCAGTCCTGTCGGCCTTAAGGCAAAAGCCAATGAGACAGCCGATCTTCGTCATCGCGGCATCGTCGCCTTTCCTGAAGATATTGGAGTCCATCGCCTCCAGGCCAACAGGTCCTTACTCGCTGCCAGGAGCATGGAAGACCTGGTCGCATGGTCTGGTGGTCTTTATCAGCCGCCAGCCAAGTTCAGGAGCTGGTAATGGCGCAGCTAAGACCAATCCCGAAATCGTCTCAGCCACTCAACGCTTTGGCACGCTCTAAGTGGCTTTCAGAACTCGCCTGGCAATCGTTGATTGCTGAAGCAGAGCTCACACCTAAACCGGGCCTGGTTGACGGTCGAGGGTCAGGATCACATTCGGATCTGTCCCTCGACCTGATGAGGAGGTCCGCGGACGCGATTGCTCCATACTTTACCCGGATGGCTCTGGCATCCGCCGAAGCTCAGATGGATACCAGCCTGCGTGCAGTGGTTGCCAGTGTTGGTAGAGAAGCCGAAGCGGCGATGCTTCACGCGACTTCAGGCAGCAATGCGCACAAAGGTGCAATCTGGGTTCTGGGACTACTGGTTTGTGCTGCAAGTCTGAGCGAGGGTTCCCTTCCGGAATTTGTAGCCGAGGCCGCAGGATATCTCGCTCGTTTGCCCGATCGTGCAAGACCGCAGGCGGTATCTCACGGCGATGTCGTCCTTGAACAATATGGGGCTACCGGCGCTCGCGGCGAAGCCTATGTGAATTTTCCGCATGTCGTCAAAATTGGGCTTCCTGCACTGAAGGCAGCTCGCAAAAGCGGCCGAACAGAGCGGGACAGTCGGCTGGCCGCTCTGCTTGCGATAATGTTGCATCTCGATGACACCTGTGTTCTCTATCGAGGGGGGCCTGAGGCACAAAGGATCGTGCACGAGGGTGCCGCTCGTGTCATCAAGGTTGGCGGCCCGGGAAGCCCAAAGGGAAATGCAGCTTTGATCGCACTCGGGCAAGAGCTTGTCAGTCTGCACATCTCTCCCGGCGGTAGCGCGGATCTTCTCGCGGCCGCACTCTTTCTGGACGCTCTCGAACGCGGCCTCGAACGAGTGGAAAAGGACAATAGTTTAGTGGAGGAAAACGATGGAGAAAATTGAGTTCAACTATCCTGAGGCGAAACGCCTCATCACCAAGAGAGCGCACGTCGGTGTCGTGGGCTCAGGCGACATGGAGGTCCTTCTCGAACCGAATAGTGAGGAGGGAGCCCGTGTCTTCATCACGACCAGCGTCAACGGCTTCGGCGAGGCGTGGAAGGCGGTCTTCGATCGTTTCTACTCGAAGTTCGATGGGGCGGTCCGTATCTACATTAACGATGCCGGCGCAACACCCGGCAGTGTGTTGCTTCGTCTCGAACAGGCAGTGGAGGTGATTGAGCAATGAACGCGCCAACTCTCATTCCCGATTTCGTCAACCGTAGGAGCTTTATCGAGCTGGACGCTCGTGCCCGTGCTCAGAGCCTCTTCGATGAAGGTACTTGGAAGGAGCTCGTCGGTCCCTTCGATCGCATCGAGTCTCCATGGCTTGCTAAGCAAGGCATCGCTCCACAATCTGATGATGGCTGCATCGTGATCAAGGGAAAAATCGGCGGATCTCCAGCAGTCGCCATTGCGTTTGAAGGAGCCTTCCAGGGTGGCAGCGTCGGCGAAGTATCGGGTGCCAAGATGACGGCTGCCGCGGATCTCGCCGCGAAGGATTCCGAGGCGGGAAAACCGACAGCTGCAGTTCTTTTGCTCGAAACAGGCGGTGTGCGCCTTCAGGAAGCAAACCTTGGATTGGCAGCTGTTGCCGAGATTATCTCTTCAGCTCTCGCCCTTCGTCAGCATGCCCCGGTGATCACAATCGTTGCAGGCACTGTCGGCTGTTTCGGAGGCATGTCTCTTGTAGCTGGCGTATCCAGCTACACGATCATGACGCGCGAAGCCCGACTTGGATTGAACGGCCCAGAGGTGATTGAGCAGGAGTCCGGCATCGATGAGTTTGACGCCTCCGATCGAGCGCTCATCTGGGCAATTCATGGTGGAGAACAACGCGTCGGCATGGGACTCGCTGATTCGCTCGTAGAAGATGATGCCGACAAAATAGCCGCGGCAGTGCGCGATTGTGTCCAGAAAGGCGTACCGGAAAAGCACCGGACCGAGCAGGTGGAACTCTATCGCGCTCGTATAGCGGCGCTTGATACGTCCAGCCAGATAGATCCGACAACATTGCGGCAACAGTGGGCTAACCCCAAAGGAGGTGTGCGATGAATGAACAAGTTGGATTGCGCGGCAAAGCATGGTTCAAAGCCCTGACCGGAAGCGACACTCCGAATAGTGGTAATCCGAACTCCGTGCTGGCTACAACTGCGGCTGTTGGAAATGAGTCAGCCCTGCTCCTCTGCGTTATACCTGACAAGGACAGCCGTTTCCCTTGTGTCCGCGACGGGCAGGTTGGACTCGAAGAAGCATTCGTTCTCGCAACCCACGTTCGAGCATTTATCGCCGAAGATCGTGATAGACCTCGTGAAGCGAAGCGTCCCATCATCGCAATCGTTGACGTCAAGAGCCAGGCTTACGGGCGCCGTGAGGAGACGGCCGGTATCTTCTTCGCGGCGGCTACGTCGGCAGATGCGTACGCATCGGCAAGGATGGCGGGACATCCCGTTATTTCGTTAGTAGCCGGCCACGCATTTAGCGGCGGATTTCTCACTCACGGCTACCAAGCTAATCGCATTCTGGCATTCGATGATGCTGGGATTACTATCCATGCGATGCATAAAGAGGCGGCAGCCAGGATTACGAGAAGGTCCGTTGCGGAACTCGAAAAGCTGGGACACGAGATCGCTCCCATGTCGTATGACGTCCGGGACTATGCGAAACTCGGTCTCCTGTTCAAGCTGCTGCACGCCGACGACCCACAACACCCCACCTCGAATGAGGTTGCCGAAGTGAGGAAAGCAATCACTGAAGCGATTGCCGATGCACGTAAAGGCAAGCTCGATCTAAGTAACAGGTGGGAGTCAGACGCCGCAAAGGAAACGCGGAAAGGCACCCTTGCGGTGCGAGCTGCTCTGGAAGCACAGTGGTTCAACGAGTAGGAGGTCGAAATGACTCGGATTCTTCTAAATGCGTTGCTCCCGATTTTCGTCGGCCTGCTGCTGGGATATATAGCAGGCCGGCGCGGATTCATGGACAACCTGAACGTTCGCAATCTAATCGCGCTCGTAATGGACTTCGCCATTCCATGTGCGCTGTTTTCCACAATCAGCAGCACATCCTGGCCTGTGCTCCGGGAACAATCGGAATCCGCAGTGATGATCGCTGTGGTATTTGTGGCCTTGTATGCTGCCACTTATGTCTGGGCAAGAAGAAGCCTCAAAATGTCCATTTCCGATGCTTCTGTACTTGCACTGACCGTGGGCTTTCCAAATTCTGCGGCCGTAGCTTTGCCGTTGCTGACCTCCGCGTATGGCCCCAGTTCAAGCGTCATAGCTGCCCTCTCAATCGCAGTCGGAGCTATCACGATCTCCCCTTTGACCGTTGCGTTGCTCGAGTCCGACAAACTGTCCGATGGAAAAGGCGTCTCTATTCAAGAGGTTGCGATTAAATTTCTTCGGGCATTCACTCGTCCTGTGGTGTGGGCCCCAATGTTGGCTTTGGTGAGTGTCTACTTCGGTTTACATTTACCATCCTATGTTGATCGGTCATTAGTGATTCTCGGAAGCGCAGCATCAGGATCGGCTTTGATTCTTACCGGGGTTGTTGTCTCCTCCCAGACATTTCGCTTTGACAGGAAAGTCGCCTGGACAACCGCTGCAATCGTCCTGATTCAGCCCTTGTTTGCTCTTGGCATTACCGAGCTCTTTCATATGAGTCATGCTGAAATCCATGACATCACGCTTATCAGTGCGATACCCGGTGGTTTCTTCGGCATCGCTTTCGGAAAGAGCTTCAATTCAACCCCCGAAACCGCCAGCTCAGCGCTAATTGCTTCGTATTGCGTAGGGGCATTTTCTTTGGCTGGCTGGATGCTCGTAATCACGAAGTATTTTTGAGGGAATCCAATGGTTGGCACGCTGCATGTCCACGATCTCATTCTCCTGAGAATAGAGTCGGCGGTCATCTCGACTCAAGGGGATCCAGCGTGCCCATACCTCAATCCCAACCAGCGTCCTTGGGTGGTTGTGCGGAGAGGCCGCATCTCAGATGGATTGATCCCCGTGGGAGTGCGTGGGTCGCAAAGGCACGAGCGCTGGGCGGGGTTCACAGGGTTGAGTGAAGTGTTAGAGACTCGACGGCCAGATCAGCTGCGGCTGATGCTCGCAGAGGATTCACGTGGGGCACTACAGGCGTTCCGAACCATGTCATATCTCGAAAGCCACCTCGTAGGGTTGGATATGAGCTGGGGTCCGGGCGGGAGTGTGGGTTATGAACTGGCCTCGGGAATACCGGCTGTCCGCGCTGACAGTGATTTAGACTTCATACTTTTCGCGCCCAGAAAACTCGAGATTACAGAAGCACAGGATTTGTGGCGCATGATCAGTAGTGCTCCGGGAAAGGTCGATGCATTGGTAGAAACACCGTTCTGTGGTTTTTCTTTAGAGGAATTCGTGACAACCTCGCCTCGTAAGATTCTGCTTCGCACGAGTGACGGCCGCATTCTCGGCTCCAATCCTTGGAATCTGTCGAATGGGGAGGATAGCTAACGTGAATACTGCATTTTTGTTTCCGGGACAAGGAGCACAGAGACCTGGAATGCTTCATGAACTCGTTGATGATCCTGCTGTCCAACTGACACTCGATGAGATCAGCGACGTATTGAAATCCGATGTTCGTCTGTTGGACTCGCCTGAGGCATTGAATTCCACAGTATCGGTTCAACTGGCTCTTCTAGCTTCCGGAGTCGCTACGGCCAGAGCTTTGCAGAGACGTGGCGTCACCTGTTGTGCAGTTGCAGGTTTATCTGTGGGCGCCTTTGCAGCAGCCGTCGCTGCCGACGCAATCACATTAAAGGATGCGGTAATTCTGGTTCGTTCCCGCGGAGAGAAAATGGAACAGCTATATCCAGTCGGATACGGATTGGCTGCCATCGTCGGTCTTAAGGAGCGACAAGTGACGGCTATCGTCGATTCAGTACACACGGCCGCGACTCCGGTATTCGTAGGAAATATCAACGCACCGAGGCAGATCGTAATTGCAGGCTCCATAGAAGGAATGCAGAAGGTTTTAGAAGAGGCCCGCCGGCACGGTGCCAGGAAGGCTGAGCTCCTGCACGTTTCAGTGCCGTCCCATTGTCCTCTACTTTCATCCGTTGCTGACTCACTTCGGCTCCAGCTAAATTCTATGCAATTAAAGGCGCCAAAATTTCCCTATATCGCGAATGTGAACGGACGAGCTGTGCGCTCCGCGTCGGCAGTAGCGACGGATCTGGCGGACAACATCGCCCATGGAGTTCGCTGGCATGATGCGACGATGGTCGCGGAGGAATTGGGCTGTAACCTCTTCCTTGAAATGCCGCCAGGCTATACTTTGACGGACCTCGCGGAAGAAAACGTTCCCGGCATTACCGCTTCTGTCGTCACAACGGATCTTTTCAGACACGTTTTGCGACTCGCCGCCGCTTAAGGTCTGATGTGAAGGGCCTGGCTATCACCCGCCCTGGATGATTAGTACCGGAATAAGTCGGCTTGTGTTTGCCGATCCGCGCTATTTCGTGTGGATGTATAACCGGCTTCTCGTAGAAGTCCAGGTCGTGCGCAAACGAACGATGCTGTTGAAAAACTCGTTGCGGCAAGAGTTGCTTCATTAAGTACTCGAAGAGCGAGACCTTGACGGTCAGGCACGAGAAGAGACATCGGCGTCACGGCCTCTATGAACAGATGAGAGCTCTGGTGGAAAGCGGTGTAAGTCAATCTGACGCCGCTCGCCAACTCGGTCTCAGCCTTCGCACAGTCCAGCGGTGGATACGAGCAGGCGCGTTCCCGGAACGAACCCCGCGCCAATTCCCGAACTCTGTAGACAAGTACGCTGCTTATCTCGATCGACGCCTGCTCGAAGGTTGCCCAACGTGAGCCAGCTTTGGCGAGAACTGCAGCAGCAGGGCTTCCGCGGGCAGAACAGCAGCGTCTGGCATTGGCTTCGGCAACACCGTGTGCTCCTGCGGGTTATAGGCGGCGGATCATCCCATTAATAATCCTGCAATATTACGCCAGATAATGGTTCTTCCGTATATTTGGTGATACTGCTCATTTGCTCGCAAACCCGCTAATCTGTTGCTGATTTCAGACGTCTTATAAGGTCGCAGACATACAGCTCTGGCGGCGGGTTCTGGAGTTTGCGCCTTCTTATTGATTTTTCGGTCATCTTCACCAAATGTGCGGAAGAGCCCAGATAATTCTGAAAGTGACAGTCCTGTTGCCACGTCGCTGGGTGGTCGAACGCTCCTTCGCCTGGGCCGCACGCTTCCGCAGACTCGCTAGAGACTATGAGCGGCTCGATACAACCCTCAAAGGATTCCACTACCTCTCCTTCGCATGCCTCATGCTCACCAGATGTTTCACCTACTCAACTCAAGG
>Ga0193716_1000256_pt1 | contig 33300 bp, 36 predicted proteins | sample U2c1metaG_FD_145901 | JGI IMG/M metagenome (GOLD analysis project Ga0193716, IMG submission 145901) | Soil microbial communities from a riparian zone of the East river system, Colorado, United States - U2c1 | ecosystem: Environmental > Terrestrial > Soil > Riparian zone | place: USA: East River...
CGGTCAGCAACCGAGCATATGGCGCGGTAGGTCAGCACAAATCTCGCTCGATCAAGTGGGCTGCGAAGCAAGAAAACTTCCAGCCGACGGAGATGTGTTTTTTCTTGACTTCCCCTTTTATAGAACTAATCGGGAGTTGAGAAGCTCGTTGCTTTCGCCTCTCAGACAAAGGTGTTTAAATAGGGCGTATGAATGCCCGCGAAAACTCGCTCAATAGTGCCGCCCTGGTGTTCAAGTATTGGTTTGGACTATTTGCTTGCGGGTTTGGCCTTCTCCTATTCAACAGGCAACACCCCTACGGTACCGGAATCGTTTGCCTTGGCTTCGTCGTCCTTGGCGCTTTTTTCCTGAGTGTGACGCGAGTTAAATTGGAAGGCAAAGAAGTTAAATATCGGAGATGGATTCGCTGGCACGCGCTGCCCTATTCAGAAATCCGGGAATGCGGCGAGTCTTGGGTGTACGGGTACATCAGACCGCGTCGATTCGCTTTCCCATGGGGAAGAATATACTTCGTTAGGCCTAACGCTTCCGATTCGTTCAGGCTGGACAAAGATATGATTTCAACAATCCGGTCAAAGGCAAACATCTAACAGCCTGTTTCAGCACTCTGGGTCAACTCCTGATCAACGCGCTAATCGGAAACTTGATCTCATTGTCCGGTTTGCCGACAAATCAGGAGGTAGAAGAACATTCGGTCTAATTCGAGCGTGTGACTTGAGATAGAATCCGCGGGACATGAATCGCGTCTTTGAGCCGGAAACCGATCCGTGGCGTGACTATCGCAGACGCAGGAATCTGAGCCTCTTTGCCGTCCTTGGATTTGTACCGATGGTATTCCTGCTCGCACAGGCGACTGTCTGGCTTTTTGGAACCGCCACTCCTGCATTTATCTTGGCCTTCGGATGGATGGTTTTTGCTGTTATCGCCGGGAACTGGTTTATCAGGTTCAAGTGTCCACGCTGCGGAAACCCGTTCTTCGCGGACTCGCAATGGTGGGGTTATAACACGCTGGTCCGGCGGTGTCTTCATTGCAAGCTCCCACTGAATACACCAGTGGAGGCGTCACAAGGAACGACTGGGCTACCTCACTCGTAACCAAAACTGATTGCCTAAGTCCCGGTAAACGCGCTTACCGGAGATGTGAATTTTAGGTTTCCGGTTTGCCAACTTATTGGGGCTCAATATTGTTGTTGTTTTTTGCTTTGACATTCTGTGGAAGTGGAAATGTTCTCACCAGAACACCGCTATCCAGTTCCGACTCAGTTGGCTGATGTGGTTTTAAAATGTGAAGAGCATTTAGCAACACTTGACGCTTCGTTGCGAACGACACCCCGAGTACTAGATCATTTTCGCTTGCGGCCCCCATCCAAATATTCCCCTCAATTTGTTCCGTTGCCTTTGTGTGAAATACGCCTTGGAGCGTGTGCCCCCCGGAGATATGGAAAGCTCTAATTCTCTGCTGTTTTTCGGTTAAGGTGCCATCGGGTCCCGTTCGACAAAGTGAGAATTGCTTACGATAAATCGTCTTGCCGTCCAAAAGCACGTCGATTTCCATCATATTTGCAGGGATGCAATTTCCAAACCAAACCCATTGACCAACTTCAGGTCTTGAGGAAATTTGCGAAAAACTATTTGACGCAAGAGTCAGACTGAATAGGGCGGTCAATAGACAGTAGCGAACGACTTTCATAGCCAGGTGATTCTAAGCTCTATCATGGCTCTCTACAATAAACTCGCGGACAGTCCTGGTAAACGCCGTAATCGTCCATGTGGATTTTTAAGTTACCGGACTGGCTTGGTGCCCAAGTTATCGGCAACGCGGCTAGGGCGCTTTCGGTAGAACCCAAGGGATTCGAGCAAGAAACTCCACCGCACAATATTTCGGACCAATCGGAAGCGTGCCAGTAGGGAAAGAAGCCGTGAACCAGTAGGCAAAAGGTTTCTGCTGCTGCGGCTCAGGCTGCTTATCGCCCCCCTCGACTAGCCCACCGATAAATAAAAACCATCCCCCATAGAGATGTCCGTTCGGATCGACGCCAAAATCCAAGCCAAATGCCTCCCACTCTTTGAATGGATCAATACCTAGTGACCGCAGAAATTGGTCGAACGGGGCGGGAAATACTTTACCGCGCTGGGCCGCGAAATTCTTGCAAGGGATGCAGACGCAAGTGTCAGCGCCCGGGTCGGTGATTGTCTGGCGATACAATTCGACCGTTGCTTCTCGGTCGAACACGACTTTCTGTTGGCCAACGGTGAGTTCCGTTTCCATGTTGCAATTCTATCGCTGCCTCAGATTAATTGCGCGCTTGGGATGTGCCTGATAAACGCGCAAACCGTCCATGTCGATTCAAGTTTACGATAAGCCAACTTAATCAGGAGTTGGCCGCGGGGAATTGATAGATGTAGTTGGAGTATTCGCCTGTACCATCAGGAAAATGGATTTCCCAAACTTCATAAGCGGTGAAGTTGAGCACGTGGAAATTGATTCCATCAGAAAATCGAAAGAGCAAGTCGCCGGTTTCCTTGTCCAGCCGCACATCAATTAGGACTTTGTCTCCTAGCTGACTCTTCAAGTCTTCGACGGCATCTATTGGTGCTGGTGATCCATATTTTTGCTCATGATCGAAACTGCTTCTGCTTGCCGAGCCGTTCTTTTTGACGCGCCAGTAATCCGCACGGAGCCTTGTGCCATTGCCAAAAAGCAGTTGCACGGAGGCCCTAAAATCGGTGTAGCAGTTTGCCGCCGCGACGCGTACAGTTTCATTTTTCAATTCCGAGAGCGATTTGTCGAAATTTGTCACGACCATAACTGTGAGTTTACTCTGTGGACGGACGCTCTGTCACCGACGGAAGCGGATGCCGGTCAAAAGTCCTGGTAAACGCGGCAATCGTAGAATTGGTTCGGCGCGAAAACATCGGGCAACTTGTCAACACGCGGAATTGAATCGTAAACCTCGGGCGTGCGTCGATGCTAATCCGACGCACTGGTCGATAACTTCCGGCTTGCGCGTGATCCAGGGCGTATAACGACGTGTCGGCGTGTTCAGGTCAGCCTCGTCGCGCTGCCTCGATGGCGGCGACGTCGATTTTCTTCATCGTCATCATCGCTTCAAAGGCACGCTTTGCCTCACCGCCACCAGCCGTAAGCGCATCGGTTAACGCGCGCGGGGTGATCTGCCAGGAAAGGCCCCAGCGGTCCTTGCACCAACCGCACGCGCTTTCAGCTCCGCCATTGCCGACGATCGCGTTCCAGTAACGGTCCGTCTCTTCCTGATTCTCTGTGGCGATCTGGAAGGAAAAGGCTTCGGTGTGCTTGAACGTTGGGCCGCCGTTGAGACCGAGACAGGGAATGCCCAGAACGGTGAACTCCACCGTCAGCACATCGCCCTTCTTGCCGCCTGGATAGTCACCGGGAGCCTCGTGAACCGCGGTTACCTTACTATCCGGAAAGGTGGCGGCGTAGAAGCGCGCCGCCTCATGCGCGTCTTTGTCGAACCAGAGGCAGATCGTGTTCTTTGGCTTCATGTTCGTGTGCTCCTTGTGCTCAATTAGGGCAAACGCCGCCGTCTTTGCATCGGTCCGTATCAGTGACCCACCAGGATGCGGCCGACATCTCAAATCGGTCGCGCCCCGTCGTGCCCTTCTAAATCATATCGCTGGCAGTGATTGACGTCGAGGTCTGAAGCCATGACAGGCCGATTCCCGTATGTTCCGGAGCGAGGTTCCTCGTCGTGGCAGATCACGCAAACCGGCGCAGTCCTGCCGATCATCCCAGGACAGCCGGCGAAGCGGAAGTTGGCCAGAACGAACCAGGGATGTCCCTACGGCTACCCAGAAGAGACTTGACACAAAATATTCCGCACGCGGGTATCCGACTAAACGCTTCCACAAAGCAGGCGGCCTGGAGGTCAACAAAAAAAAGCAGCTACCGGTTTTTCGCGTGGGTGGAATTTGGCGCTTGGCAGCGGCAAAAGAAAGCTCCCCGAGAAAACTGCGCTTCGGAGGATCAAGAATTTGGGGTGTGATATGCTCTGCCGAATCCAGCGGTCAAAACGGAAATTCTGACTAACATTAAGAAAGGATCAGCCATGAAGAGCAAAAGCAAGCTCACGATCGCGATAGCTACAGCAGTGCTCGCAGTCCTCGGCGCTGCGGGCGTTTACGCGCAGGACAAATACTTGCTGAAATCGCCGAGCGGAATCGCGTTCTCCGATTTCAGGGGATACGAGGACTGGGCGGTGGTCTCTTCGGCCCGGACCGACGAAGTGCTCAAGGTGATCGTCGCCAATCCGACGATGATCAAGGCGTACAAGACCGGCGTTCCGGGCAACGGCCAGTCATTCCCGGATGGTTCCATGATCGTGAAGCTCCAGTGGAAGCCGAAGAAGAGCACGGAGGCCCCCTTCGTCGTGGATGTGCCAGACGTCTTTACCCAGGCGTTCGTCATCGAAAAGGACAGCAAGAGATTTCCGAAAAGCGGCGGGTGGGGATACGCGGTGTTCAACTACGAAGCCGCATCAGACAAATTCACGGCCGATCCCAAAAGCCCCTCAGACTGCGGCCACGCGTGCCACACGGCCGTAAAGGCGAAGGACTACATCTTCCACCCGTACCAGAAGCGATGAACCGCGGAAATCAAACGCATTCTGGTTCAAGCGGAATAAGCTGGGTTGCCAACCAGTTGTCCGGTAAGACTTACAGGAGTTGGCACGCCGCCACTGGAACCCTTCGCAGTTCTCTACGGATACCACGTGATAAAATTCCGCCGGCCACGGCGAGGGAGAATGTCATGCGAACAATCTTGCGTATCGGTGCCTGCTATCTTGCGATGATCTTCACATTGCCGGTCGTCGTCTTGGCTGGTGATCTACTGGACGGCACCTGGGACCTTGATATTGCGGCTTCCAAGTACGATCCGGGACCGGCACGGAGGGGTGACACACGCATTTACAAGATCGACGGTAGCACCATCCATTTCACGGGCACGGCCGTTTTCGCAGACGGAAAGTCGTTCCACGTTGAGTACACCGGGGCCTACGACGGCAAGGACTACCCAGTGGCGGGTAATCCGCGGGTCGGAACTATCGCGCAAGAGCGGGTCGACGCCTACACTGCCAAGACCACGACAAAGAGAGACGGCAAAATCACCGCCACCAGCGTGCGGGTAATCTCAAAGGACGGGAAAACGATGACGATTAAAAAGGTGTGGCTTTCAATGACACTCTGGTCTTCCACAAGCGAGGGACAAAATCAGGCGAGTGACTCTTTTTGGCCTTCTCATGGATGGGGAATCAAGCGATGCGACGAGAAAGATCATGAATATCTTCGAATTGGCCGTTGACGCATTCGTGGTCCTGTTAGGGGCCAGCCTGTTCATTTGGGCCAAACCACTTTCATTGGCAATGAACTATTGGGCCGCTCAGAAGTATGTCCGATTCCCGAAATGGAAGATGCTACCCGGCGCTCGCAATGCTGGAACCGTCATGAACTATAAATCTACGTTCATCTGGTTTAGGATTTGCGGAGCATTCGTCGTTGCCGTGGCAGTCTATTTCGAGCTGCTCGGATTCTTCTCCCACCTGCGATAAGAACAATACGAGTTGGCATTCTTCTGACGTTCGGCCCAAGTTGCTAAGTCGGCGTACCGGAGATGTGGGATTAGGTGCTGCCTTGCAGATCTGATTCATGCCTTACGCCATTTCCGTCAATCCTTAGAGCCCAACGCGACCCGTTGCATCGAAGCCGCCAAGGTGACCGCTCGACCGTGCCGGATGCGATTAAGTCATCACGATTCCCATTCTCATCTGCATCTTCGTCGAACGCGGTCAGAACCATCCCCGCCTGCAAAGTGACCAGACTTCCGTCCGCGTCCTCACAACGTGTCTTTGTGGGAAAGGCAAAGCAGTTCACCGCATAGCCCATTAAAGTCTGCACGAACACGCATCGTTTTGGACTCGTCCATGGATATGTTCTGGCCTGTCGCCACAATTCTATAGCAGAATTTCCGGGTCAACTCCCGATACGCTTACCGAAAACTTGAAATCCACATGTACGGTTTCCGCGTTTTATCGGACTGACCTCGCCGAGGCAGCTAACAAGAAACCATAAGTCTGATTAATGCTGCCGGACATTTGACGGAGTCGCTGCTGGCGAATAAACTCGTTCTTCGGACATCCACACGATTTGCAACTTCATGTCTATTCTCTTTGATGACCTTAACGGTGACCCCGCGATTCATGGCTACGTACACGTGCCGGAGCGGCCCACTGGAAAGGCTATTGTACTCACTCATGGCGCCGGCGCAGACTGCCAGTCGAAACTGTTGGTAGAGATGTCCAATGCTCTCGCCGAGTCGGGGTTCACTGTTTTGAGGTTCGACCTGCCCTTCCGCCGCGAGCGTCCGCATGGACCGCCTTCGCCCGCCAACGCCGCCCGTGACCGGGATGGACTGCGCCGTGCCGTCTCGATCATGCGAGAGCAGAAAAATAGTCGGACGTTTCTGGGTGGCCATTCCTACGGCGGGCGACAGGCGACCATGCTCGCCTCGGAAGAGCCCCAATTGGCGGATGGCTTGCTTGTGTTCTCGTATCCGCTTCATCCTCCGCGAAATCTGAATCAACTTCGCACCAGCCATTTCCCAAAACTGACTACGCCCACGTTCTTCGTTCACGGCACGCGCGACCCATTTGGCACGACCTCTGAAATGAGCTCCGCTCTGGAGTTGATCCCCGCACCACACGTCGTGTTGGAAGTTGACGGCGCGGGCCACGACCTTCTGCCCAAGAAGACCGCCAATGAATTACCCGCGCGCGTCGCAACCGAGTTTAAGATATTCCTGAAAGCTTTTGTCCAAGAAGCCTAGTCCTGATAGACGCAGCTACCGGAGAAGTGGAATTGTCCCTTGCATCATCGGACCCCGGCAAGGCGAACTAATCTGGGACAACCGACGGTCGCGTGGTATGAAACATTTCAGACACGCTCCGCAGCCATCCTTTAAGCGTCTTCGTTCTCAAGTACTATGCTCCAATGAACTTCTTGGGAGCTACGTTCGTTTTCTGGTCCGGCAAATTCCGTTGGGCACGGCTGATTTTTCTCGTTCCTCTGATTCTTGGCATCCTTTTCTACGCTTCCCTTGCAGTTGTTGAAATACCGGATGGAACGGTCCACTATCGACGGCTCCTCCGCTGGAGAAGAGGTGCAATCGGTTGCCTGCGCCTAAAGCATTTTGTTTTTCCGTGGGGCAGGCTGTACTTCGTCTTGGGCCAAAACGAAAAGCTATTTGGGCGTGGGAGTTATCCACTGCTCCGTTACATTCAAACGTGCGTTAAGGAATGATGCTGCTCGGAAGGTACTAGCCACTTGATGTCCGACAAGGCGTGCGGGCACTGAGACTTCATGAACGAGAGGTTTAGCCACAAAACATTGGTCCCGCACCTATTATGCTAGAATCCGGCGCATGAAGGGCTACAGCGCATTATCGGTACTCTGCCTCACGTTCCTAATAGTTCTGTGGCATGCGGAGCCCTTGCAATCGCAGACTCCTTCCACGCCTTCGGGTCCTACCCCAAATAAAGGTAGCTCTAGCGACAAACCCGTCGCCGCAGGGATGAACGGCGTGAGCTTGCCGGTCTGCACATACAGGCCGAACCCTCCCCTAACAAGGGAAGCAAAGGCGGCAAATTTTCATGGCGCCGTTCTAGCGGACGCTATCGTTGAGTTGGACGGCAGTCTCACGCACATCCGTGTCCTTAGGGGGCCGGGCCTAGGCTTGGATGAGTCAGTGATAAATACACTGAAAAAATGGAAATGCAAGGCGGCGGTGAAAGACGGTAAACCCGTTGTAACTGATACCCCTTTCCAGTTCAGCTTTTAACTCGAACTGACCGACACTCTGGCACTCGCCGGCGCTGGGTTGTCTCGCTGTTTTCGGGGTGCTCGGGCGGAGAGTTGCCAATGGCCAATACCAGCGGTTTCGATTATTGCGAAGTTGCGTTTCAATTTACGGAAGCGCTAACAGAACGGGACTACGATCGGGCGTATACGATCACATCCCAAGACTACCAGAGGCGTATTTCGGCGGAACGGTTACGTACGGCCTTTGAAGCGATTGTCCCAACCGACTGGGGGGCGATTGGACCTGTCACGGTAGTACAAAGTATGACGGAATGGCCAGCCAAACAGCCTTCGGACTTGGGATGGGTGTATGTGAGTATCGGAGGCGGCGTCTACAGTGAAGCCGTGATAACCATTATTACTTTGGAGGATGGACGACCCAAAGTTCGTGACGTCGAATTCGGCAGACCCTGAGTCGAGGGCCTGAATTGCATTCTGGACGCAAGTGAAGCGCTCGAGCATCACCGAAAACTGGCAAATCCATAGGCATCACTAACTAAACTGGAACCGCCAGTCCATCTGATAAAGCGCAAACCGGGCAAATGTATTTCAAGTTCCGGTAAGGCGTGCTGACTTGCCAGGAGTTGGTTCAGACACCAAGGGTAATCGATATGCCGCAGCCCACCTGCCTCACCTGAATGGAATCCGAATAGAATGCAAAATTTTTTCAGTGGTGGTCGGCTACTCGCCGATCAATCTCAGCACGTCCCGACACCTCTGGAAGCGCGCCCACCAGATCGCGTTGTTCCCAGCGGAATTGCGCTTTACGCGAAGCGCGGGGTCGTGCGCGAGCAGCGCACGGACTGTTTCGACGCGGCAGCCCCCGAACATCGGGCGGTCCGGTCCGTTGATCGGGCCGGCCGAGACCGCACGAGACAGCGGTGTGACTCCGCTTTCGCCTTCGATTGCGGGGTCTGCTCCGTGGGCGAGGAGCAAGTTAACGAAAGTGGGATCGGTATCGCCCGCCGCCAGCAGCAGCGGTGCCGGGGCATGCGGGCCGACGACACGATTCGGATCGGCGCCGCGATCCAGAAGAAGCCGGACCGCACCAGACTGTCTCGCGAGGATCGCGTGCTGCAGCGGTGTCGCGTCCCAGTCGTCTCCCGTTGGTCCGGGCAGGTTCATGTCGACGCCGGAGTCGAGGAGGAGTTTAATCGTGTCGAGCGAACCAGTCCGCGCAGCCTGGATCAGCGGGGAGTCGGGTGGCTGCTGGTGGCAGGCCACGAGCAGCGACGCGCAGAGCCCGAGGAGAAATGTGAAACGAAGCATAGCCGCCTCCGGGGCCACTATACACAGAGAACTTTGTATTGTAAAGCACACAGGTTTGCACCTCATGGTAGCCGAGGTCAGTCCCGATAAACGCTTATCGTAGAAGTGGAATCCGGCGCCAAAGCCTTATCGGGAACCCAAAAATCCACATGGACGGTTTCCGCCTTAATAAGGCGCTTGCCGATTGGCGGATGATAAGTCTGCTCACGCCAACTGGTCTTGGGCATGGTCTCGCTCGGCCCTGGTTTTCCGCTCCTTATCAAAGCGTTCTCGAATCTTTTCGGTGCAACGCCCGTACTGGCACGCCCAATTCAACCAAACATCGAAGTTATTTCCAAAGGGGTGGCATTCCAATGACGCACCACCAGTCAAAAGGAGACCGACAAATGATGAATGGCCACCGTGCGTAGCTAACGAAAGAGCGGTTTCATGAAACTTGTTCCGTCGGTCCAGTTCAGCGCCACTCTCTATGAGTAGGGAGCCGATGCTGGTGTTTCCTTCCAGCGCAGCAATCATCAGCAACGTCCACGAATACTGATTCGCCGTATTGGGGTTGAGTTTGTCCTGCAACTCCTTTCGGAGACGGATGATGTCGCCCTTCTTGATGAGTTTGCTGGCTTCGTCGAAAGTCATACGTTTTGAGTTGTAAACCGCGGTTACTGTACAAGTGCCCCAATGATCGGGCTCGCCCCGGCAGCGGCGGAAAAGTACCCGGCGAATCGCCACTCCCCACCCATCAGGACTTCAATCGAACAGGCCAGAGATGTCTTATGGCTCCTCGAAACGTCGGCCAAAAAGCCCAATAGCATTCGATGTGATATTCACAAAGGTGAAGCGCCTGGCTATTTGCGTGTGTTAGTTGAAATACCTCAGTATTTTCACATTTCCTCGGATAACCGTCAGACGCAAAAGTTTCCCCGTCACATGGTTGTTCACACGGATTAATTGAAATGTAACCGTGTCCTGATGTCATGTAACAAGCCCCTCCAAAACCCACCCGGCCTTCGCATGGTGTTATCATTCGCAAAATAGAAGCGGGGTAAAGACGATGGAATCTACCATAAAAATTGGGCAACGATTCAAGTTCACCTTGACGGACGATGCTCTGAGTGAGCGGCAGGCAGTCGTGATTCGGGTGCTCTCGAACCGAGAAGAAGGGTTCGGTCTCGACGTGGACCAATACATGTCTTATTGGGTTGAGGCTCACGAGCTTCCACAAACAGAGTCTTCATCGACTCTCGTTTTTGTTCGCGGCATCGACGGGAAAATCTACCTCGATGGCCAAATAACTGACGTCACCATGCTGCCGTGACTCAGCGCCCCTTCGGTTCTTCTTTAAGGCGAGTGAATCTAGTCCCGTTCCACAGCCACAACCGGACAATTCGAGAATCATGTATAACCGCGCCCCTGCGTCCGACGTTGACGTAGCGCCTTATCCAAGAACCAACGCCTAGACTTTTGGCTTTGGAGCGAGCCTTCGTAACGCGGCGGAAGGTCCAGCAGCATCCACGTTTCTGAAAATCTGCCGGGTACACTGCGTAGTCGAGCCATTTGGAAATACGCGACATGCATTGATCCTACTACGCTAGGTGTGCCCGACTAACGCGGTTACCTTCCAAGTGCGGGTTCGCCAAATCCACATTTCCGGTAAGCCGGCACGACTTACCAGGCACTACCAAAACAGATCGTGGTAGAGTCAGCCGAATTGTGAGGTGATTACCGATGTGGGGTAAACCGCCATTCTCCATTGCTGACAATTGTGTGGTCGAGGTGCGGAATCTCCCTGCCGCACGCGAGTGGTATAAAGAAAAACTCGGATTTCGCAAGGCGGACACGGACCGCGAAGAGGACTCCGGGCGACCGTTCACAGACCTGTGTATTTCCAACGACCACGCATTTCTTTCGCTTGTGGAATTGGAGTCAGGGACATCACCGGAGAGGGGACGTGTGGTCTTCTACGCCAAAAATCTGGAGAAGGCACACCAGTGGTTGACAGGCCGCGGAGTGCCGGCCCAGCCAACCACGTCTGACTCGGGTGGGAACCGGTTCTTTAACTTCCACGACTTTGAAGGGAACGCGATTGAAGTGTGCGTTGAACCATAAATCGAGCAACTCCGCTCCTACGCTGCCGCTTGACAAGTCCGGCAGGGGTTATCGGAAAAGTGGGTACTAGCGCTCTTGGGCAGCAGTTTTTGCGCCTCTTTGAAGTTCCCACTGCGAGCGAGCAGCCTCCGCGCACTCCTTGAAAATATCACGGCCAAACCTGTGATTCGCATCTGCAGCACTCACGTCATCGTAGCTATCAGCATACGAGCGAAGGGTCTCGGAAACGATACAGAGTGCAACGGTGCGGACTTCGACACCGTATCGCTCTCGAAGTAGTTGTGCGAATTGGGAACGCCAAGGCACTGGGAGACCGTAAGCCAGTACGACGTAATGTCCCCGCCAAACATCATAGTGAGCCGTCAGGCGGCCTCGCACTGAAGCAGTTGACTCCGCAGAAATTACCAAGGCAAGGACACCAACAATCAAAGCGGCTTTTTGGGAGACCTTCACGAGAGCGCCTGCAAGCTGAATTCCCATCTCTATTCAAGCAAGAAAGGGCCTTCCAGCCTTAAGTCTTGATAAACGCGGATCATCGGGCACATTCCCGGTAAGACTAATCAGGAGTTGACAAATTTTTGTTAGAAGAAGTCATGCGACGCAAGGCCCAGCCAACCATGAAAAGAATTGCTCCCGTGAGAAATACACGGAACAGCGGAGGATCGCTCCATGATTTGTCAATGTCCTTGCCAACCTTGAGAAGACGCCAGAGAAGAAACGGGCCAGCACCGAAGTCCTGAACAACTTGGCTGGCTTGCCCAACGATTGATGGAAGGCTCTTGCGATTGGAGGGGTCGGAGAGTTTAGTGAGTTCCTGGTCCGATAGCCCGAGACCCTCCGACGATTTGCGCAGAAGGAAGATGCCCTTGAGGAGCAGAGCAAGGCTGCCAAGCGTGAAGACGAGCGGAACAGTTGTAAATTGAGCCTCGGAAGGCGAGAGAAACCAAAAGCAAAAAGCCGAGACGGCGAGAATCGAATATACAACCGCCCGCCGTGGGTGATACTCCAAATCACCTGCAAAATTCTCGACAAAGATTTCGCGAAGGTTCACGGCAAAGAGTTTATATCAAACAGGAGCGATGCAATCCTGGAATGAAAGATCATTCCTCCTGTTGGCTATTTGTAGATGTTGCCGATGCGATGGGGATCGTAGCTAATGGACGAGAACGTCGCGACAGCGCCAGAACCCGCGGGCGACTGGGCCTCAAATCCAACCCGGATAGGGATATCGGTATCCAGGCTAAAGGTGCGAAGGATTTGCCACTCACGTCCGTCCACCGAGAAATACAAAACGTACGTCTTGCCGCTCTTTGCAATTCGAAGATAAACGGAATCCTGCCGTAGTTCCTTAGAGTTGCAATCGTCCGACAATCCTCTGGTGACCACCGTAACGAGTGTCGGAATCTTTTCCGGCGAGAGCTCGTAGGAGAGTTTAGCCCAGTGGTGATCGTCTCCCCACAGCATTAGGGCGCCCGCATCCCACTTGGTGACGAATTTCACGGTAACCCTGGCGCTGAGAACGTAATCGGAATTCGGAGTAAACAGGAGAATCGGGGCGTTCTTCGCGACGGTGCCGTCAAACGGATCAACAAACCAATCTGTCTTGGAGCCCGCTGAGATCGTGAGCACATTCTGAGCATCGAGCTGCCAAGAGGCAGGACGGTTCTGCCAACTTAATTTGCTTGGAATTCCCGGGATCGACGCAAGAGACTGCCCGTGAAGGAATGCCGAAAAGGCCAGAAGAAAGATCCCACAAACAACACCGTACCGGGTCCCGCGCGCCATCCCCGTGCCCTCCTGAGGTCGAACAACGAGACCGTTGTTGCTTACGCCAAGACTGAGAGGTTCCGCTTCTTGACGCTTCAGCCATCGCGAACTTTAGCATTTTTTCCTGAAAATGGCCTAAGCGGCGTAGACGATCGTTCTGCGGAAAAATCCGATCACTGCGCTCCTTGGATGGCGATCGCGCAAATCAACGCACTATTTAGGAGGGCTGGGAGGGCGGGTAAATTGCCAGCTGCAGGACGCCGTGACGCGCGAGCCGGCGGGCTGCATGGGGCCGACGCTGGCTTTTATTTCCTGCTGGGTTGCGCCGTGAATCGTTGTCGCGGTGGAAGCGTCTTCGGCAACGGGAAGTTGCCATTCAAAGGCTTCCAGCGCCATCGCTTTCGACGAGGCGAGCTGGCCATTCACATAAACCTGTTGCGTGCCGCTGACGCCATCTTTGTAGCGTAGTTGCGCGTGCCCCAACTTGATCAATACGCGGCCATCGGAGGCGCGCACAAAAACAGAAATGGGAGCCGCGGCGTTTTGCCCCGCGGTTGTCCATTGCGCTTTTAGGGTCTGATTGCCTTGGCTGCGTTCGAGCGCGCCGCTGCCGGCGACGCTCCACGAGCCGGCAAATAGGCGTAGGGCGCCCTGCGGGGTTGGCGAGGCGCCCGTAATGGTCCAGGAATGCGTTTGCTGATCGGCGTAACCCGGTCCCTGCACCTGGATCCGGCACTGCGCCGAGCCCGACCAAGGTCCGTCGGCAGGGGAAGGCGTTTGCGGGAGAACGGAAGTTAAAAATCCGAACAACGAGCCGGAGAGCACGACGCAAAAGCGGAACAACTTTCCTAGCATCTGTGACGACTGGCGATAAAGAACATTGTTTTTCATTTGGATCACCTTGGCTGGAACGGAATATTTTCAAGCTAAAAGCGAAGAGCTGAGAACCTGTAGCCGCGCAAACCTGTCGACCTGGGCCTCGCGGAATCCAAAATAAGAGCGGCAAAAAAGGGCGGGTGGTGACCCGCCCTCAGGGACTATTTTTTCGTTACGTCGGTCAGGATTACGGTTGCGGCTTGCTGGAGAAGAGGAGTGAGAACGTCTTCGCCGTCTGATTTGGCTTTGCCTTTGAGGACGTTTTCCAGTTTGGGTTTGTCTTGTCCGGTGGGATAGAGATGATATTCAACGGTGACATCATCCTTGGATTTGATCTGCCCGTTGAACCCGGCGAGCTGGTTGATGGCCTGCTCCTGGGACATTTGGGCGGCGGTTGAAGCGGCCATTCCGGCGACTTGGCCTGCGACGGCTCCGCCCATGCCTCCGGCCATACCAACCATGGGAATAACGCTGGCTGCCGGACCTGCCATTTTCATGAATTTTCCGAACCCTCCGCCACCGCCGGCGTGTTTGACGGCGACACCTGAGAACAGAATGTAGTCACATTCCTTTTGTTGGGCTTCCGCCTGAACCTGTATGGGAATCCGCGCGTCGAGCGGAACGATTTCGACGGCCGGACCGCTCATCATCAGAACGATGGAGTTGCGGATGGGGGAGCCGTAGTCTCCCTGGGCGTTGCTGCCTTGGCCGACTTGCGCCTGGGCGGGGGCCACACCGATGCGGACCTTGCCGGGGGCTTTACGAGCGAGCGGCTGCGGGGTGGCCACGGGCACGGCAGCTACGGCCGGGGGCCCGGGAAGGCCCATGGTCGGCACGGGCGGTTGCTGGGCTATCGCTACATTGATTCCGGCCAACATCGAAAAAGAAACAATTCTTGAGAAGATTGCTGCAAATCGATAGTTCATTGTTACTCCTTTGTCTGGAAATCAAAACTTGCGCCCGATTGAGCGCAGCGCCGCAAATTGGCCAGTGTCGAGCGGCGGCACCGGTTCGCGACCGGACTGGCGAAAACTGTCTCCGGGCGACCTGGGGTTGCGATTGCTGTAAGACCTTTGCGGTGCCGCTGCCTTGTCTAGCGTGGGCGTAAAGTGCGCCGCATCCGGCGTGGGGTCAATGCGCGGCGGAGCAGCAAGGAATGAGTTTTTGGTGAGGAGGTCTAAATTGTGATATCCAATGGAAACCAGAAGTCACGATTCGTCTAGCTCTCCCCGGGTCCAGGCAATTTTGGGAGCACTGTTGGCGGCACGAACACCAAACTCGGAAACCGTAGCATTCGGCGGGTTCGAACTGGACTGCCGGAGCGGAGACTTGCGCCGCGCAGGGGCGTCGCTGAAATTGCAACCGCAGCCAGCCAAGGTACTAGTCCTGCTCGTGAAAAACGCCGGCACCGTCGTGACCAGGCAGGAGCTGGCCGAGCAGGTGTGGGGCGCCGAAACGTTTGTCGACTTTGAACACGGCCTGAACTACGCGATTCGGCAGATCCGAACCGTTCTCGAAGATGATGCCGAGCATCCACGGTACCTTGAGACCCTGCCCAAGCGGGGGTACCGCTTCATCGCCAAGGTCGAGGCGGCTGGCACAGTTGCAAGCGGCCCGGCGGAAACTAGCTCCGCCCAAACAGAATCGGTCAAAACCGCTTCGGGCCACGCGCAAGCCAGGAAACAAAAATTGCTGGGAGTCGCAGCGGTCTGCGGGTTGCTGGGTTTCGGATTTTTCGCCTGGACCCAATTTACGAACAGAGCGAAACCCAGCCCGGGTTCCGCGCCGATTCGCTCGCTGGCCGTGTTGCCACTGACAAACCTGTCGAGCGACGCGTCGCAGGAATACTTTTCTGAAGGGCTAACGGATGAGCTGATCACAGAACTGGCAAAAGTGGGAAATCTACGGGTTATCTCGCATACATCGGCGGTCAGCTTCAAGGGCTCGGGAAAACGGGCAACGGAGATTGCGCGCGACTTGCGAGTCGATGCCATCGTTGCCGGCACGGTGGAGCGTGCCGGGGAACGGGTTCGCATTCGCGTGCAGTTGATCAACGGCCAGACGGATCAACATTTGTGGGCGGAAAGTTTCGACCGGGACGTGCGGGACGTGCTGGACCTTGAACACGATGTCGCGCGGGAGATTGCGCGGCGCATCGGATACCGAATTTCCAATTCGACAGCGAAGATAGGAAGCGCGAAGGTGTCGCCGGGGGCCCACGAGAATTATTTGAAGGGGCGATATCACTGGAACAAGCGGACCGAGAAAGGGCTGCTTAAAGGGATTGAATATTTTCAGAAGGCGGTAGAGGAGAATCCCGGCTACGCACTGGCGCACGCCGGGCTCGCCGACTCCTACATTATTCTCGCGAATTGGGGATTTCTGCCGCCCGGCGAGACCTACCGGAAGGCCAAAACGGCTGCGCTCAAGGCCCTGGAGCTGGACAATCAGCTGGCGGAAGTGCAAACGTCGCTGGCCTACGTGACCCTGCTCTATGACCGGGACTGGAAGGGAGCGGAGGAGCGCTTTCGGCAGGCGATAGTGCTGGATCCGAACTACGCATCGGCGCACCAGTTTTACAGCATTTTGCTGATGACTTCCGGGCGGCAAAGCGAAGCGATTGCTGAGATTCGCCGCGCGCAGGAACTCGATCCGCTGTCGCTCATCGTGAATGACGTGGTTGGCTGGATTTATTACGAAGGGCGCCAGTACGACGAGTCCATCGAGCAGTACAAAAAGACTCTGGAAATTGATCCAAGCTATGTTCCGGTGTTGCTCGATCTTGCAACGGCCTATCTGCGGAAAAATCAGCATGAAGCGGCGATGGTCGAATTCGAGAAAGCAAAAAAGGCGGGCGGCGAAACGGCGCTGGTGCTCGCCGGACTGGCGCAAGCGCATGCGCTTTCCGGAAACAAGGCCGGAAGCCTGAAAATACTCGAACGGCTGAGGAAACCCTCGAAAGACTTGTTTGTGTCGCCGTGGGACCTTTCGCTGGTCTACATGGCGCTCGATGAAAAAGGAATGGCGATTGCCTTGCTGAAAAAAGCGGTGGAAGAGCGGAATGGATGGGTTATTCGGCTCGGCGTGGATCCGGCCTTTGACACCTTACGCGGGCAGTCGGATTTTGGCGAACTCGTCCGGCAAATTGGAATTCCGCAAGCCTGAATCGCGTGGGTCGGCCGCTGTTGCCTCGCGGTTGGAGCGGGTGGCGGCACGGGTGCTGCCGAATCGCAAAGTTTTCCTACCGCAACGGCTTGGAAAAATCGGTCAAAGACATATAGGTAGAGTCGACTTTGTCGACAATTTTGCCCGGAGCTTCGCTTTTTTCGCGAACGGCTTTCCATTCCGGATCGTCTTCAAACGATTTCCAGTTGGTCTTGGCGGCTTCGCGGCTCGGGTGCTCGAGGATATAAATGAGCGTGTCGCTTTTCGCGGGCTCGTCGGCCGGAACCCAGTAGGCGACGCTTTTCATGCCATGGCGCGCGAAGAGTTTGTCGGTGTGGTCGCGGAAGCGGGCGAGCAGGTCTGGAAGTTTGCCGGGAAGGGCATGGTAGATGCGAAGTTCGTAGACGGCGGTCGCAGGAGGCGGCTCGGCTGATTCCTCATTGCGCGACGCGGCCCACACGGCTGCCGGCGAGAGTTCAAGGGACGACAGCAGCGCTGCTGCGGGAAGAGATTGGAGAAGTGTTCGTCGTTTCATAATGGGGAATTCTAGCAGAACCGGATCGCTTGTAAAGCGGTCCGGCAGGATTAAACCAGCTCCAGTTGGGCGTAGCGTTCGACGAATTTCTTGGTGCCGCGGCCGGGGAAACTGACCGAGACCCGGCGGTCTTCCTCGTCGCCTTCGACAGCTACGATCGTGCCGACCCCGAATTGCGCGTGGCGAACTTTTTTGCCGAGCATCGGATTGCCGTCGCTGCCGCGCTTCGGAGGGCGACCGAAGCTGGTTGATCCGGCTGGTGCTCGGCGGGGCGTGGGGGCGGATGGCGTTTGTCCACCGCGGACGCGGCGCATGAATTCTTCTGGGGAGTAGGAATATTCAGGGTCGGCTTCGTAACGGCGCTGCTGGCCTATTTCGGCGAGCGAGCCCCGGACGGTGTCGACGAGTTCACTGGGAATTTCCATCAGGAAGCGCGACGGCAGCGAGGCGCGGAGCTGCTGTTCGTTGCCGAATACGCGGCGATAGACGGCGCGGGTCAGCGTGAGGGTCTGGCGAGCGCGAGTCATGCCCACGTAGAGCAAGCGGCGTTCTTCTTCGATGCCTTTTTCTTCGTTGATGGCGCGGCTGTGCGGAGAGATGCCGTCTTCAAGGCCGGTGAGAAAAACATGATCAAACTCGAGCCCCTTGGTGCTGTGCAGGGTGATGAGTGTGACGCCCGGTTTGCCTTCAAACGAATCGGCGTCACTGACCAGAGCGGCAGCGTCCAGGAAATCGGTGAACGTTTCGCCGGATTCCATGCTTTCGGCGACGGCCCGGGTTAGCTCCTGCAGGTTTTCAATGCGCGCCACATCTTCCGGCGAATTGCGATCCTTCAGCATGTCCATGTAGCCGGATTCGTCGAGGACCGCATGAAGAAATGCCGCGGGTTCTTTTTCAGCGAGGGCCGTCTGCAACTTGCCGATCAGTTCCTGGAATGCGCGCAGCGGAGTCACGGCGCGCCCGCCGGATGCGCCGGAAACAAATTTGCCGACAGCCGCCCAGAGCGAAGAATCATCGGTCCGCGCCGTATCACGCAAGGCGTCCAGCGTCGTTTTCCCGATGCCGCGTGGCGGCACGTTCAGTACCCGCAGGAGCGAGATGTCATCTTCGGGATGCATGGCGAGGCGGACGTAGGCCAGCGTATCTTTGACTTCGCTGCGCTCATAAAAGCTGAAGCCGCCGACCAGTTTGTAGCGCAGGCCACGGCGACGGAACGCTTCTTCAAAAGCGCGGGATTGAAAGTTGGTGCGATATTCAACAGCGCAGGTCTGGTCGGGGTCGTCATCGAGCAGGCGCTGCAGCTCGCCGCCGACAAATTCCGCTTCCGCTTGCGCGTCGCGGGCTTCGAAGTATTTCAGGTTGGTGCCCGCGCCTTTTTCAGCGCTGAGGGATTTGCCGAGGCGCTCGGGATTGTGCGCGACCACGGCGCCGGCGGCACTCAGAATATTCTGCGTGGAGCGATAATTGCGTTCCAGCTTGATGACGCGGGCATCGGGAAAGTCGCGCGAAAAGCTGAGAAGAATGGAAACGTCCGCGCCGCGCCAGCGGTAGATGGACTGGTCTTCATCGCCGACGACGCAGAGATTGTGGTGCGGGCCGGTAAGCAGGCGCAGCAGCTCATACTGCACGCGGTTGGTGTCCTGATATTCGTCGACGTGAATGTATTGAAATCGACGCTGCCATTTCTCGCGGGTGAGTGCGGATTCGCGCAAGAGCTTTGCGGTGCGCAGGAGCAAATCGTCGAAGTCGAGCGCTTTACTGTCACGGAGAAGCTTCTCGTAGCCGGCGAAGATATCGGCGATTTTGCGGCCGGCTTGGTCGATGGCCTCGGAGCGAAGTTCTTCGGGGCGCTTCCCGTGGTTCTTGGAATGGCTGATTTTGCCGAGTACGTTGCGCGGCGTCAGTATTTCGTCTTCAATTTGCAGCTTGCCCATGACCAGCTTTACGGCGGCGATTTGATCGTCGTCCACAAAAATGGCGAAATCCTTGGGGAGGCCCGCGGCCGCCGCTTCGCGGCGCAGCAAACGCGCGCACAGCGAGTGAAATGTGGATAGCCAGGGCTGTGACGGAGGAATTCCCGCGCGCATGAGCAGGTTTGTCACGCGGTTGCGCATTTCCTCGGCCGCTTTGTTGGTGAAAGTGACAGCGAGAATGGACTCAGCGGAAACGCCTTTGGCAATCATGTTGGCCATGCGAAAGGTAATGGCCCGCGTCTTTCCCGTTCCGGCGCCAGCCAGGATTAAAAGCGGACCTTCTGTGGTTTCCGCAGCGAGGCGTTGCTCGGGATTCAATTCATCGAGAAGGGTCAGCATTTTATTCTGCAGATCGGGAGAAGTTTGCACACGTTATGTTAGCTGACACGGACATGGCGCGCAAATTTGACGGAATTTGCTTGAGATTTCAGCAGTCTAACCGGGGTTGTGCAGCAATTCATGGACTTGCGCAAGATGGTGATCGTCGTGTTCGGCGACAAAATACAGATGGTCTACAAGTCTCATCGGGGTCTGCAAACGCGGGTGCAGGATGCTGCGGGCAACGAGGGAAGGGTCGAGTTCGCCGACACCCTGCAGCAGTTTCGCTCTTGCCGCGCGGAACCCCAGCAGAATTTCAGCCAACGGGCGCGCGTTGTACTGCGCCTCGTCGGTTTGGCGATTCCGCAAGTCTGTCACTGTGAGTTGCTGGCTGGCGGCCCGGTAATCGTTCACGCGTGCCAGCCACAGCGGTTCGAGGTCCAGCAGGTGGCCGGCATGTTCCTGCGCCGACCACTTTTCCTGCAGTTTCCGGACGAGGATTGCGCCGGAAGGGCCAGCCAGCGCCTCTTCGAGCCGGGCCGGAGTGCCGCGCAGCCGCGCGCAGAGATTCGGCAGGAGTTCGGCCGGAAACGAAAACTCAAACTTACGTTCAAACCAGACGGGCACCTGACTCATACGCTCCAGGTTGCCGTAAGACGGGCGAATTGCCTACGCCCAAATTGGTTTCAGTTGGCGGACGGGCGGCTTAAATCGATTTCAAAATAGAGGATGGCGTGCTGATCCTTCATGGAAACAACATCGGGAACGTATAGATGCGAGGAATGCAGTAGATCAAATTGACCCTGCAGGTCGAAGTACAGAAGCCCTTGTACCGTGCTGTGAGAAGCTATAACCGGCGAGGGAACGCCGGCGTTCCCCAGCGCGGTCTGCAACTCAAACCATTTTTTGTCGCGACCCGGCGGTTTGGATTTGCCGATGGGAAACGGAAATTTCTTGCGGCTGGAAGTTGGATCTTTGACGACGGGGGCCAGGATCGCGTCGGCGGCTTCGTCCGGAGTCAACGCCGGCAATGCCTGCGGATTGTCTTCTGAGATCATCACGTTCAGCCGTATGCGCTGCAGATCGACTTTCATGCTTTCGTCCGAGTCATTGCGAAACGCAACCTGGATGGCCAGAACGCCCCCGGACAATGGCGACTTCTTGGCGAATTTATCCTTATAGAGGGCGGGATCGGTCCAGGGCCGCGCCGAGATGGTGAGTCCTTCGTGAGATTCCAGGGACGCCGTTTTCAGCGCGGGCTGTTGTCGCGTGGCGCTCAGGGTGAGTGCCAGGAGCGGGAGGGCCAGAACCGTAAGAACGAGTTCCCGGTTTCGCCTGGGGTTATAATAAACTTTTCTCATCTTGACGCCTTCGATTCCTGGGGGAGATGCGGGGTTGCCCTGCATCGCGCGATGCCAGAACGCATACTGTGTTCGCCGCTAGCGAAGTATAGACCGGAGCCACGCTGAGTGTATTTCATTTATAGCTTTTTGATGGGTCTGGCCGCCCTGCTGCTTGTGCCGTACTGGCTGCTGCAAGGACTAAGACACGGTAAATATCTTTCGAACCTGAGTCAACGTTTGGGGTTTTCCTTTCCTGCGCTCGGCAATCGCGCGGGCGGCGGCCAGGGTGCGATTTGGGTCCATGCGGTGTCGGTCGGTGAGGCGCTATCCAGCATCGGGCTGGCGCGGCGACTAAAGGAAGCGTATCCCGATCGTCCTCTCATTATTTCGACAACTACAATTACCGGCCAAGCCCTTGCCCGCGAACGGATGAACTTCGCCGATGGCTTCCTTTATTTTCCCCTGGACTGGAAATTCTGCGTGCGTCGCGCCCTTAAAGCCGTTCGGCCCGCGCTGGTCATTGTTTTGGAAACGGAGATTTGGCCGAACTTTTTGGCGGAAGCAGGGAAACAAAACGTTCCGGTTTTCTTTGTAAGCGGAAGGATTTCGGATCGTTCCTATGCGCGTTACCAGCGCTACCTCGGCGTCTTCGGCTTTTTCCTGAAGCCATTTCTGAGGAAAGTATTGTCGAACGGCACAGCCTTTTTCATGCAAGGCGAAAGGGACGCGGAGCGCATTCGCGCGCTGGGCGCGCCTGCTGAACGCGTTGAGGTCAGCGGTAATCTGAAGTATGACCTGGAGCTTCCTGCCCCCACGCCACTGGCCGAGTGGCTGGCGGCGGCAGCGGCCAACAGTGGCCGGTCCCCGGTCATCGTTGCCGGCAGCGTTGTCGCGACCGAAGAACCGCTCGCCTTGATTTCCTTTGGAACCCTGCAGGGAGAGCACCCCAAGGCCCTTTTGGTGTTGGCGCCACGGAAGCCGGAACGTTTTGCGGCCGCAGCCGAGTTCATCGACGAGTCGCACCGCAAATTCCTCACGCGCTCGAGGCTGGCGATTGCCGGCCCGGGGCAGAACGTCCGAACTTCGGAAGCGGCGACGATTCCGCCCGACGTGAACGTGATTCTGCTCGACAGCATTGGGGAGCTGGCTTCTCTTTACCGTGTTGCGGACGGCGCATTTGTGGGCGGGTCGCTTGTGCCATCCGGAGGTCACAACATCTTGGAGCCGGCTGCATTCGGCAAGATCCCCGTTTTCGGCCCTTCGATGGAGAATTTTGCAGAAATGGCGGCGCGATTTGTGGCGGCGGGCGCAGCCGTGCAGGTGGATAATCCTGAAGACGTTGGCGGCGCGTGGATCGAGCATCTGCGGTACCCCGACAAAGCGCGTGAGATGGGCGCCGCTGCACAACGTCTGGTGGAGCAGAGCCGTGGCGCCACCGATCGCGCGATGAAGGAAATTGCCAAGCTTGTCGGCGGCACATCGCGATGAGTGTGCCGCGGCCGGTGCAACTGCTGCTCTGGCCGCTTTCCCTCATTTACGGAGGGGTGTCGCGCATTCGTGTTTGGCTGTACGCGCGAGGGTGGCTGAAACAGAAACGTCTGCGCGGTATGGTCATCAGCGTCGGCAATCTAACGGTGGGCGGCACGGGAAAAACGCCCATGGTGATTTGGCTGGCGGAAAAGTTCCTGGCGGAAGGGAAGCGGGTGGCGATTCTAAGCCGAGGCTATCGCGGCGCAAACGGCACCAGCGACGAAATTGAGTTGATGAGAAGTCGCCTGCGCGAGCGTGTCGTCTTTGGAGTTGGAGCAGACCGCTATGCCACTGGCTCGGCGCTCGAGGCCAAGGGGAGCATCGATGTTTTCCTGCTGGATGATGGCTTCCAGCATCTGCCGCTCGGGCGGGATCTGGATATCCTGTTAATGGATGCATCGCGCCCGCTGAACAAAGAACTCTTGTTGCCGGCGGGCAGGCTTCGCGAACCAATTCGGGCGATGAGCCGCGCGAATTTGCTGATTGTCACTCGTAGTGAAGCCGTCCCGGGAACCACGGAAGCGATTGGAAAACTGAGCCAGTATCCGGTCTTCGCCGCGGCTACCCGCTTGCTCGGCTTTCGCCTGCTGGGCGCGACGGGCGGAGTCCAGACGGTGGACGAGATTGGGAGCGGTCCATTTCTGGCGTTTTGCGGCATCGGCAATCCCGCGGCATTTTTCGCCGATTTGGACGCCTGGGGAGTCAAGGTGTCTGGTACCCGGGCATTTGCCGACCACCATCGCTATTCCGACGGCGACATTGCGCAAATCGAAAACGCAGCGGAGCGCAGCGGCGCACGCGCCCTGGTAACAACAGAAAAAGACGCCGAAAACCTCGCCGGCGTGCGCCGTGCAAAAATGCCTATGTACACGGCGGCGATCGATTTTGTCATCAGTCCAGCGGAGGACTTCGATCGTTTGCTGGACCAGGCAGTTCTGGGGCACGCCGGAGGGGCGGAGTGAAGCTTCTGATTCGCGCAACGAATTGGGTTGGCGACGCCATCATGGCTCTGCCTGCACTGCGGGCCGTGCGCCAGCATTTCTCAAATGCAGAGATCAGCATACTGGCGCGAGCGTATGTTGCGGATCTTTATCGGGGCGAAGGAATCGCCGATCATCTGATTGCCTATGAACACACAGGAATCCATGCGGGCCTGCGCGGGCGCGAGCGTTTGGCCGGCGAACTGCGCGCGCAGAAGTTCAGCTGCGCGTTACTGCTGCAAAATGCTTTTGACGCGGCCTGGCTCGCGTGGCGGGCAGGTATACCCGAACGGATCGGCTACGGGCGTGATGGAAGAAGCCTGCTCCTGACGAAAGCCGTCGCGGTTCCGAAGACCGGTGAAATCCCGGCACACGAGAAGTTTTATTATCTGGAGTTGCTGCGCCGAATCGGCTGGATCGAGCAGCTCGCCGACGACGCTGTGATTTCTCTCAGCGTCGCGGGTCAAGATCGCAGCCGCGCCAGGGACATCTTGCACAGAGCCGGCGCGCGCGATGGCGTCCTGCGAATTGCGATTGGCGCGGGCGCCTCGTATGGATCTGCAAAGTGCTGGCCGCCTTCGCGGTTTGCCACGCTCGCCAACCGGTTGCAGGCGGAATTTGATGCCGACGTGGTTCTCTTTGGCACGACGAGTGAAATCGCGGTTTCGCGTGCCATATCGGCCGAGTTGCAGCGCGCCCCGATCGATCTAACGGGGCAAACCGAAATTGCCGATCTGCCCGCGCTCCTCAGCGAGTGCGACGTATTCGTTGGCAACGATTCCGGCGCCATGCATGTAGCGGCCGCCGTGGGGCTGCCGGTCGTGGCGGTGTTCGGACCAACGGATCCGTCCGGTACCGCGCCGGTAACGCCCAAGTGCACCATTGTTCAACAAAAGCCCTATTGCAGCCCGTGTTTTCTGCGCCGCTGTCCCACCGATCATCGCTGCATGACGAGGATCGCTCCAGAGATGCTGGAAGCGGCTGTAAAACCTTGGCTAGATTCCATTGAGGTGCGACGTGCCTGAGGCAGCCCAACTGCGACCTGCGGTGTTTCTTGACCGCGACGGAACCATTTCTGAAGAAGTCGGCTACTTGAATCATGCCAGCCGATTTCGTATCTTTCCGTTCGTGCCGGCAGCGATACGCAACTTGCATGAAGCAGGATTTGCTGTGATTGTGGTGACCAATCAATCAGGAGTGGGCCGCGGTTATTTTCCCGAATCGCTGGTGCAAACGGTGCACGATACAATGACGACGGAGCTGGCGTCGGACGGCGCCAAACTGGACGGAATCTATTATTGTCCGCACGTTAAAGCGGATGACTGCGAGTGCCGCAAGCCGAACATCGGCATGCTAACCCTGGCCGCGAGGGAAAACGCTCTCGATTTGTCGCGCTCGTTTGTGGTCGGAGACCGATACGGCGATGTGGAGCTTGCGCACCGCGCCGGGGCCCGGAGCATTCTCGTCCGGACGGGCTACGGCGCGGGCGAACTGGCGTGGCATGCCGCAAAATGGGACGTACAACCCCATTACGTGGCGGAGACTCTCACCGAAGCGACCGAATGGATATTGAGGCAGCCCCGATGAAGCGCTCGCGCGCGGAAAAAGACACGCCACTCTCGGTGGACCTGATCGCCCTGGCCGAATGTGTCGAACGATTCGCACAAAAGACAGTTGTGTTGCTCGGCGATTTCGTTGCCGATGAATTTCAGTATGGGGAAATTACGCGCGTATCGCGCGAAGCCCCGGTACTCATCTTGCGCCATCGTGAAACGCAGATGGTTCCCGGTGGCGGCGCCAACGCGGCAAATAATCTTGCGGCACTGGGAGCGCGGGTGCTGCCGGTTGCAGCGGTCGGTGACGATGCGGCAGGAAGTGCGCTCATCGCCTATTTCCGGAGCCAACGGGTCGACGTTTCCGGAATTGTACGGGTAGCAGGCTGGGCCACCCCCACCAAGACGCGTTTCCTTGCCGGTTGGGCGCATACGGTTGGTCAACAAGTACTTCGAGTGGATCGCGAGCCGGCAGGCGCGCTGCCGGATTCCGTACACAAAAAATTGTCCCGATCTCTTTCTGCAAAGCTGCGGAACTCCGACGCGCTCGCGATTTCAGATTATGGCTTTGGCGTAGCGACTCCGGAGCTTGTCCGCCAGGCAACCGCAAAAAATAAAAAGAGCGTTCCTGTGACCCTCGACGCGCGCTACCAGCTCCACGCGTATGCCAAGGCGGGGGTGACCTCGGCAACTCCCAATGAGGCAGAACTCGAAACGCTGCATCATGTCAGCATCGGCCAGAATGTGACCGCGCTCGCAGATTCGGGTCGCAGCACGCTGGAAACGATGAAACTCGATTCGCTCCTGGTGACTCGGGGCCGCCACGGCATGGCCCTTTTTGAATCGGGCGGCCAGTTTGCGGCCATCGCCGTCCACGGAAGCGACCAGGCAGTCGACGTGACCGGCGCTGGGGACACGGTTCTGGCGGCCTACACACTGGCTCTTGCCAGCGGCGCGACCCCGCTTGAAGCGGCGCATATTGCCAACATCGCCGGTGCGCTGGTGGTCATGAAACGGGGCACAGCCACGGTATCGCGGGCGGAGCTTTTGGCGGCCATCAGCAACGCGGCTTCGGCAGGAGCTGTCTAGTTATGGCCGATTCGTCACGCAAGATTTTGAGCCTGGAGAGCCTTCGCGAAGCATTGGCGGAGCGAAAAAGAAGCGGCGAACGCGTGGTATTCGCAAACGGGTGTTTTGACACGCTGCACGTGGGCCATGTGCGCTATCTGGAAGGCGCTAGGAAGGAAGGGGATTTGCTGGTTGTCGGAGTGAATGCCGATTCCAGCGTCAAAAACCTTAAAGGGCCGGGCCGGCCGATTCTCGATGAACAGGCGCGCGCAAAACTGGTGGCTGCACTGCGCGCAGTGGACTACGTCGTGCTCTTTGACGAACCGAATGTGGAAGCATTGCTCGAAACGTTGCGCCCTGACGTTCATGCCAAAGGCACCGACTACACGGCCGAAACGGTTCCCGAACGTGCGACGGCCGACCGGCTGGGCATCCGCGTCGCAATCGTCGGCGATCCCAAGGGCCACTCCACGCGGGAGTTGCTCGAGACCATCCGCAAGGCGCCGCATGACTGAGCCGCGCTTTCTGGTTGTACGTCTCAGCTCGCTCGGCGACATTGTCCATACTTTTCCTGCAGTTGCAGCACTTCGCGAAACATTTCCTCAAGCAGAAATTTCCTGGCTCACGCATCCTCGCTGGAATTTGCTGGTCGAGAGCAGCGGAATTGCTAGCCGTATCCTCGCGGGAGATACAAAGTCACTGGGCGGCTTGCTTGGAGTGGTCTCGCGTATCCGTCGGGAACATTTTGATGCTGCCGTCGACTATCAGGGGTTGTGGAAGTCTGCCGGTTTACCGTTTCTCGGAGGCGTGAAAACCCGCATCGGGTTTTCTTCTGAAACGATCCGGGAGTTCGGGGTCCCGGCTCTTTACACCAACCGGGTGAAGACCAGTACGGCCCACATCGTTGAACAGAATGGCGAACTCTCGCTGGCCGCGGGAGCAAGGAAAGGCACCGGCAACGTCACTCTCCGCGTTCCGGAACAATTTGAAGAGTCCAACCGTGCCCGGTGGAAACAAGCCGGACTCGACCGCTACATTGTTCTGAGCCCCGGCGGCGGCTGGCGCTCGAAGAGTTGGCCCGCAGAACGATACGGAGCCTTGTGCAGCAAGATTTACGAGCTTTCGGGAATTCGCTGCGTCATCAATTACGGTCCCGGCGAGGAGAGCCTCGCCGGCCTGGTGCAGCAATCGGGCGGGCGGGCCCGGCCTCTTCTTTTCAATGAAGATCTGGGCTCGCTCATGGCGTTGCTGCGAAAGTCGGTGTTCCTGGTCGGTGGCGACACGGGACCCTTGCATCTGGCGGCTGCGCTGAACACTGCGGTCGTTGCGATTTTTGGTCCGACCGATCCTGCGAGAAACGGCCCGGTCTCGAGCGACAGTTCGGGTACCGCAAAACGTATCGTGTTGCGCAGCGCCAAAGCGGGCACCACCTATCAGCGCGGAGACCGTACGCATCCGTCCCTGCTTGATATTCCGGTTGACGATGTGTTTCGCGCAACGCTTCCGTTGCTAGAGGCAGCAGCTTGAACGCCAGCGCATTTTTTGCCCGCTACCGCGTGCGGCTGGGATATCCCCTGGCCATTGCCGTATTGTGGTTCGCGCGGCCAAATCCCCGGAGCATCCTTTACGGCGGAATCGTCGGCCTGCTGGGGTTATGGATTCGCGGTTACGCCGCGGGTTATCTTCACAAGCAAACGATTTTGACGGTTACAGGCCCCTACGCCTACACCCGCAATCCACTTTATTTTGGCAGCGCCATCCTGGCCCTCGGCGCGGCGCTCGCCATGCATTCCGCGGCTTCGGCGATTATCCTGGGCGCCTACTTTACGCTGGTGTACTGGATCGTGATGCGCAGGGAAGAGTATGAGCTGCGACCGCAGCATGGCGCCGCTTTTGATGAATACGCGCGCAGCGTGCCACTGTTCTTTCCCCGGCTGCGGGCCGCGAGAATAGCCGGAGCCGCGGGCGGTTCCTTTTCTTTCGCGCAGTACAAAAAGAATCACGAATGGCAGGCGACGGCCGGATTTCTCTTCTTGCTCGCGGCCCTGGTCGTGATTTGGCGTTTGCGGCTGAGCTGAGCGACCGGCTATTTTTGGCAAACGGGCGGGTTTCCGGTAGTCGGCGCCAGATCCTCTCCGCTTGAAGGGCGCGAGCCCGCTTGCGTCCTCGAGTCTCAGGACACTTTTCGCAGCCGGACGAGTGTTTCGATGTGAAAGGTCTGCGGAAATAGATCAAATACGTGCATTTCAGTAATTTCGTAACGAATGGCCGGCCCGGAAATCTCTTTCGGCTTTCTCGCAGAACTGGTGAGCACGGCTAAATCGCGCGCGAGTGTGGAAGGATCGCAGGACAAATACAAAATCTCCGTCGCGCCCAAATCTGCCAGCTTTTCCGCGGACGCCGCCCCCAGCCCGGCGCGGGGTGGATCGAGCACCACGAAGTCCGGTTTTTCCCGGGTCTTGGTCAGGAAATCTTCGGCGTGCTCGTTGTGAGTGATGATTTCCACTCCGGCCATCTCGGCATTGGCGTAAAGGTCGCGCGTCGCCGCGAGGTTGGCGTCGACGCAAACTACCTTCTGGAACGCTTTGGCCAGTGGCAGCGTGAAGAATCCGACGCCGGAGTAGAGATCCAGCGCCAGGTTGCCGCGCACGCCGGCTGTAACCGTCTCGAGCAGATCTTCAATCAAAAAGCGGTTCACCTGAAAAAACGACAGATGGCTCACGCGATATTTGTAGCCACCCGCTTCGTGAAACAAAAATCCCGGTCCGGTAAGCTCAAAGCGGTCTTTTTTCTGGTCCAGCAGCAAGAGGCTATCGACTTGCGGCAATGCCGCCCGCAGATCGGCAGCAAGGTCGGCGGCCGGCTTGGGATATTTATCAAACGCGATGTTCAGCGCGATGCGCTGGTCGGTTGAATCGGCAAACGCTTCTATTTCGAGTATGCCCAAGGGCAGGGTGCCGCCACGCGCCATCTCCTGCAACTGCCCGAAGGTTTTCGCCAGCGCCGGCGAAATGACCAGGCATTCATCGATCGGAATGATGAACGAACTTTCCGGCAGGAAATATCCCAAGGCCCGCGGCATTCCGGAGCGCACCGCCCACTGCGCGCGATTGCGATACGCGTACGGCTCAGCCGCGTGCGTGATGATTTCCTGGTCCCACACGATTCCGCCCAACCGGGACAACGTTTCTTTCAGGATTTCGCGTTTCAGCCGCAACTGCTCGCCGGCGGAAATATGCTGGTAGTGGCAGCCGCCACATTTCTGGAAATGCGGGCACGGCGCCGTTACCCGTTCCTTGGCCGGCGTGATCACTTCCTCGAGGTTGGCCCACACCAGTTTCTTCTTTTTCGTCCTGATGGAGGTGCGCACTTGCTCGAGGGGAAGCACAAAAGGCACAAAAACGGTGTGGCCATCGGCGTGTCCCAGGCCGTCGCCGCCGTACACCAGCTTCTCGATCGATAGTCTTAACTCTTCAGCCATATAAACTGGTTCCATTCTGCGATAGTTCGCGGGGAAAGAAAAACTTTGTGTCAATAAAAAATCAAGAAAAGTAATAGAGACTGAGGCGCGGCAAGGCAAACTCTTCGAGCAGCCGTTTGTGCATATACTGTCGTTCGATCAAGGCCAGCTGGTCTGCTTTCATTTTCCGGCGGTACAGTGCCAGTTGTCCGTCCACTTCACGACGAACTTTGAGCAGCACCTCTTCGCTCGCGTGACTGGTAAGGGCCATCTGCAATTTGTCATCGAGAATCGTCAGCCGCCGCTCCAGATCTTCAAAGTCCATCGTGCCCGGGGTGTCGAGCAGAGTCAAACAACCGCGCAAGGAGTCCGCAATTTCCGCCAGTCGCGCCGCGAGTGGCGGTCCACTGGACGCATATTTTTCGCCGGCCTCTGCCAGCCGAGCCGCGTTGCGGACGAAGTATGCTTTGAGCTCCTCACGGGAAAATGGTTCACTGCTGTACGCATGACGAGTTGCGGGCGCACGCCCCGCAGCGGCTTCCTGCTGCTCTTCGACCGCTTCGAGCACGGCATCGGTGCAATACGCCAGGGTCTTCAGTGTTTTTCCCGCGCCGCGCCGCGATTTCTGATAACTCTCACAGGCCCGGTCGATTCCCTTGAGCACCGCTTCAAGCGGGATGCCCGCTTTCTGCCAGGTTTCCATAATCGCCCAGTCCAGCGGCGAGACCAGCAGGTGCGCCCCACGCTTTTTCCAAAAATATTCTTCAATTTCCGTGAAATAGTTGAAGTAGTTCCAGCCGTCCATTTTTCCATTCGCCGCGCGTCGACCAGGCCAGACTAGTTTCGCACCTTTTTGCCTTTGGCGCTTTCGGCCGGGGCGTCCTTCCCTGGTTCGGCAGGACGATTTTTGTTCCAGATCAGTCGCAATCCGGTCAGCGTCAGGAATTCATCCGTATATTGAATGTGCTTGGAAGCCTTGCCCACCAGTCTAGCCTGCCCGCCGGTTGCGACAACTTTGGTTGCCGATCCCAGCTCGGCCTTCATTCTCGCCAGAAGCCCGTCCACCATGTCGACCGCGCCATAATAAAGTCCGGCTTGCATGGAACTTACCGTGTTCGTCCCCACAATCTTTCCCGGATCCTTGATTTCCACGCGCGGCAAGCGCGCGGCCCGCGCAAAGAGTGCTTCAGACGATATTCCCAGTCCCGGGGTGATGACTCCGCCCAAATATTCGCCCTTCGCTGATATCGCATCGAAGGTTATCGCCGTTCCAAAATCCACGACAATGCACGGGCCGCCATACTGCGCAAACGCGGCGACGCCATTTACAATGCGATCGGCGCCCACGTCCAGCGGATTGTCATACAGCACAGGCATGCCGGTCCGCACGCCAGGTTCGACGAACAAGGCCTTCAGGCCCAGGTAGCGCAGCGACATTTCCGCCAGCGTCGAATTGATCGGAGGCACAACCGAACTGATGATCAGGCCGGTGATCGAAGCGCGATCCAGTTCGGCCAGGGCCAGCAGATTTCGCGTTAATACCCCGTATTCATCCACGGTCTGGTGCCGGGCCGTTGTCAGTCGCCAGTTCGCAACCAGCTCTTCGCCGCGAAAAACGCCCAGTACCGTGTTGGTGTTTCCAACGTCAATGGTCAACAGCATCTAGCGCGCCTCCGCGACGTCGCCGGCAATCACCGTGACCACTCGTCCGTCGTCACGCTGCACTCGTAAAAGCCCTTCCGGAGCAAGTCCCGCCGTAAGACCCGTAAAACTCTCCGAACCATTCGTTACGCGCACCCGCTTGTTCCTGGCGTAACTGGAAACCTGTTCGAATCGTTCGACCACACGGGACGCGCCTTCATGCAGAAACTGATTGTAGTCGTTCTCGAATTCGCGCAGCAAGCGCACCAGCAGCTCCAGTCGCGACTGCGGTTTGCCCGATTCCGCGCGCAGAGAAGTGGCGGCTGCGCTCAGTTCACCGGGAAACTTTTCCTGATTTACATTCAAGCCGATACCCACAATCACAAATCGCACCGCGCTGGTTTCCGCGTGCATTTCCGTGAGAATGCCGCCCACTTTTTTCCCGCCAATCAACAAATCGTTGGGCCATTTCACATCCACGGCCAGACCCGAAACCGCCTGCACCGCCGCGTGCGCCGACAGTCCCGCCATCATGGTCAGCAGCGGCGCCTGCACGGGCGCAAGTTTCGGGCGCAACAGCAGCGTCAGGTAGATTCCAGTGGCGCGTTCTGAATGCCAGGAGCGCCCGGAACGTCCCCGGCCCGCGGTCTGCTCCTCGGCGAGAATGACCGCGCCTTCCGGTTCGCCGGCATAGCCAAGTTCAAGTCCGATGCGGTTGGTTGAATCGGTCTTGAAGAAGTGATAGATGCGCTTTCCGAACAGATGGCCCTTGAGTCGCTGCCGCAGCATGTCCGGAGTCAGGATATCGGCAACTTTTTCAAGAAAGTATCCGGTGTGCGGCTGGCCTTTCACTTTCACGCCAAGTTCGCGCAAGCGCTCCACCCAGCGCCACACGGTCGACCGCGAAACGCCAATCTCTTTTGCGATGCGTGTTCCGCTGATCACAATTGTGGCATTGGCGGCCAGCAGGGTCAGCAGGGAAGCCAGCCGTTTGTCCGTGGTGCCTGGAAGTGTAGTTTGCCGCATGAAGATTCTGCTGCGCCGCTCAAACGCTGCAAGCTTACGTGCGTTCCCGGCCATTCACAAGCACACCTAGGCGCCCTTCTTCAGCTGCTCCAGCCGTTCGGTCAGTTTTTCCAGCTCGATCTTCTGCTCCGCGAGGGTCGCTTCAAGGCCGCGAATAATTTTTTCCGGCGCCCGGCCGCGAAAGGTTTCATTGGAGAGTTGAGCTTCTTTCGATGAAATGGCCTTTTCCAGCCCTTCAATTTCCTTGCTGACGCGGGGAATCTCCGCCGCCGCGTCGACCGTATCCGAATAGGCGATGCGCACATCGAATCGCGCCGTAGAACGGATGGCTCCGCCCGCCTGGGGCAACCGTTCCCCGGAAACGTGCAAATCCGACAGTGCACCCAGGCGCAGGATTCCGTCCCGCTGGCTTAGAATCAATTGCCTGACGCCCGGGTCGGTGCTCGAAAAATCCGCCGCCACTTTCTTTCTCATGTCCAATTTCATTTCCGAGCGGATCGCGCGCATGGCGGTGATAATTTCCTGAATGAGCGAGAAATCGCCGTGCGCTTCGTCGTTGGTCCACGCCGCGCGGGCTTCTGGAAACGTGTCGAGCGCAATCGACTTCGCTCCTGCCGCCTGCGGCAGTTGATGCCACAGCTCTTCGGTAATAAACGGCATGAGCGGATGCAACAAGCGGAGGGCCGCTTCAAACGCGGCAAACAGGTTCCGCCAGGCCACCACGGCGCGCGCGCGATCCGCATTGAGCAAGTCCGGCTTCACCCATTCGATATACCAATCGCAAAAATCGCCCCAGAAAA
>Ga0193716_1000257_pt1 | contig 33282 bp, 32 predicted proteins | sample U2c1metaG_FD_145901 | JGI IMG/M metagenome (GOLD analysis project Ga0193716, IMG submission 145901) | Soil microbial communities from a riparian zone of the East river system, Colorado, United States - U2c1 | ecosystem: Environmental > Terrestrial > Soil > Riparian zone | place: USA: East River...
AACGTTGGGCCGCGCAAAAGACGGATTGGGTACCGCCGACATCGGCGGCGCCGCTGCCGGAAGAACGCATCGCGCCCGCGAGGCCAAAAATTCAACGGCGCGATACGCCGGCGCCGGCTAAAGACGACTTGCTGGAAATATCCATCGAAGAAAACGCCGATCTTGATGAATTGGCCAAGCGCATCGAGAAGGGCACCCGATAGGCACGGCGGCCCGATCTCGCCTGCTCAAGTTTTGTTGCGACGATGCGCGCCATGACCGCGGCGCTGCGCGCAAACGCGGCGTCGATGTCCCCGAGCATCCAAGAATAGTGGCGCGCTTCCCGCCTGCGCCGCCACCCCCTGCAGCGAGAAGCCGCTCACCTGAGCCACAGTCTCTGCATCTCCGTCCTCGAGACGCGACGCCAGCGTCTGCAGCAAGCCTTGCGCCCTCGGTGCGCATCCATGGCGATCCGGTAGGTGATCGAATGCCCTGGACCCCGACAGCGCATCCTCTTCAGAATCGCCCTGCCAGCCTCCTTGGTTAAATTTACTTTTATTAGTCATATTAACGTCAATGTTGTTAACACCACTAATATCCTTATAATCACACCATGGCGTCGCGGCCGGAGCCGTTGCGACTGTGCGCCAGCAGTTGATCAACAAAGGAATGGTTTGGAGTCAGCGCCACGGCGAGACAGCCTTCACCGTACCCCTGTTCAACGAATTCATGAAACGGCAAATGCCCAAGCTCGAAAAGCACGAACCCAAACGTCGGCCGCAACGATAATCGCGCGTCGAACACCATCTCCTGGCTCTCGCCGCGGATAGGCCAGTAAGAAAAATGCGCGGCCGTGACAGAGCCGCAAGTGCGCTAACTAACGATTTCCGCGCTGCTCCGCACAAACGCGGCATTGATGTCGCCCAGCATCCATGAATAGATGGGGCCGAGGTGAGTGGTGTAATGAGCCGCCGACGTGTTCATGACCCGAAGGGACGCTATTCTTCCAATTGCAGCTCGCGCATTGCCGGAGTTGCGAAGGCAACGCCGCCGTCCACCGTCAACGTTGAACCGATCACGTAGTCGCCGGCGCGCGAGGCCAAAAATATAGCGGCGCCCGCCATGTCCTCGGCGGTCCCGACACGCCGCGCCGGGATGCGTTTGGCCACTTCCTCCTCGTGATCGCGCGCGTCCCGATTCATGTCGGACTTGAACGCACCTGGCGCAATCGCGCTGACATAAATATTGTCCTTGACCAGGCGCGCCGCCATCAGGCGCGTGAGCTGAATCAGGCCGGCCTTGCTGGTGACATAAGAATACGTTTCGCGATGCGTCAGGTAAATTCCGTCGATCGATGCGATGTTGATGACTTTGGCGGGGCGAGCCGCCGTCGCCGCTTTGCGCAAGGCAGGCGCCAGGGCCTGAGTCAGGAAAAACGGCGTCTTGGCATTGAGATTGAGCACCTTGTCCCAGCCTTCTTCGGGGAATTCGTCGAACGCGGCACCCCAGGCGGCGCCGGCGTTGTTGACCAGAATGTCCACCTTGGGTTCCAGCGCCATCACTGCGGCAGCGAGCCCTTTGGCGCCGGCCACCGTTGCAACATTCATGGGTATCGAGATGCAGCTGCCGCCGCCTGCGGATAACTCCTTTGCGGTCTGGTTGCAGGCATCGGCTTTGCGCGCCGATATGTAAACCTTCGCGCCTTGCGCGATGAATCCTTCGGCAATCATTTTGCCGATGCCGCGGGATCCGCCGGTTATCAGCGCGACACGTCCCTTGAGTGAGAAGAGGTCCTTGGTGATCATGGCGGTTCCTGAAAAGCCTTGTGATTATTTGAAACGCAATTCTAGCGCAAGCAACGGCGGCGCCGCCCGAATGACAAGTTACGGCGAGCTCGGTCTCGGCCATCTTTCGTGGCACAGGGCCAGAAAGCGGGTTCCTGCCTGCGACATGGGTTGATGTTTCAAACTGTAGGCGCCGACCTGACGATCGATGCTCGAGTAGGGCAGTCCTTCGACCGGAACCAATTGCGACGGCACTGTCGTGAGCAGATCCGACACATACGTGACGCCCTTGCCGTCCGCGACCAAGGCCAGCCGCAGTTCCATGTGACTGACTTCCCACACTGAGCCGAACGCGTCGCGCAGCCGCTCGCCGGTGGCGCGGTTCGCGGAGTCGTCGAGATACGACGTGACCAGCGGCAACTCGCGCATGGTGCCCATGGCATCGCGCGCCAATGCATTGCGCGCCGGGTGATCGCGGGCAATCATCAACCGGCGCGTTTCGGAAAAACACGGATGCAAGGCGAAGTGCGCCGGCATGTTGTGATGAAACGGACCGAAGCCCAATTCCCAACGGCCCTCAGCGACGCCATGTACGATTTCGCGGCTGGGTGCGACGACGACCTTGAGCCGCGTGAGTGGGTTGCGTTCGCAAAATTCCTTGAGCAGCGCAACGCCGATGCGGGAGTTGGCGGCGGGGGAGAGCGCCAGAGACAGCGTCGACAGCGCGCCGGACTTGATCTGGCCGATGTCTGCGAGCGCCTCGCGTTCTTCGTTCAGCGTGGTTTCCGCGAAGCGCAGCAATCGGATGCCGGCTTCGGTGGGCTGCGGCGGATTGCCTCGGCGCAACAAACTGGTGCCCAGCCGGTGTTCCAGATTCGCGATGGTTTGGCTGACCGCCGACTGCGAAAGATCCAGCCGCTCCGCAGCACGGCTGAAGCCACCCGCTTCGATCACCGCGTGAAAGCATCGCAGTTCATGGCGTTCGACCTGCATACGACAAGGATAACGCGGAACACCCAGGCAGGCTCCCGTGTTATCCGCTTCGCTGATAGCTCTATCAGTTGCGCTGTCTGGTCTTGAGCGTCTTAAGGCTTTAACTTGGCGTAGGAGGTTACCTATGAACGCAGCAGTGGTCGATATCAAGAAGGGTCTCGAGGGCGTGGTGGTGGACAGCACGTCGATATCATTGGTCGATGGCGATGCCGGGCGTCTGTACTACCGCGGGTACGCGATCGAAAGACTCGTCAAGAGCCCCTTCGCCGCCGTGGCGCACCTGGTGGTGTTCGGCGAGCTGCCGGAGGCTGCGCGGCTTCAGGAATTCGAAGACTTTTTGTGGGACGCCGGACGATTGCCGGCAGGACTCGCCACGGCGCTGGAGCAGCTGGCGCAATTGGGCGGTCATCCCATGGCGACGCTGCAGGCTGCCATGCCTTTGATGGCGTTGGCGCCGCCGCCGCGAAAGTTGGGCCGAACGGAAGACGAACAGGACGCCTTGATCGTTGCGGCACGCTTACCCACCGCGCATGCCATGCTGGCGGCCTTGCGCGCCGGCAAGGCGCCGACTCCCTATCCGGAGATCCGCCGCTACGGCGAACGCTTTTTGCAGCTGCTGCATAACCGCAGGCCGTCTGAAAAAGAAGTCAGCATTTTCGAGAGTGCGCAAATTCTGCAGATCGATCACAGCTTCAACGCAAGCACGTTCACCGCCCGGGTCGTGACATCCACGCTGGCGCCCCCTGCATCCGCGCTGGCGGCAGCCATGGGATCGCTCTATGGTCCTTTGCATGGCGCTGCGGATCAGGGAGCGCTCGAAATGGCGGAGGAAGTGGGCGGTCCGGACCGAGCTGCCGGCTTCGTGGCCGAATGCCTCGCCAAGGGCAGGATGGTGATGGGCATGGGCCATCGGGAATATCGGGTCGTTGATCCGCGCTCGAAGATCGTCAAAGTGTTGGCCGAAGAAATCGCTTCCAAGCCGCACGAGAAACATCTGATAGAAACTTTAAAGGCGGTCGATGAGGCGTTCGTCGCTCAGACCGCGCACAAAAAACGCTCGCTGCGCGCGAACTTGGAGTTCTACAAAGGCGTCGTGTATTTGGCGCTGGGATTGCCGAAGGAATTCTTTACGGCGACGTTCGCGATCGCGCGAATTTTCGGTTGGTCGGCTCACATCGTGGAGCAACGCAAGGACAATAGGATCGTCAGACCCTCAGCCAATTACATTGGCCCGGCACCGTTGCCCGATTAATTTAGTTCCTCGCACGCGTTCCGGTAACATCGAGCGCATGCTGTTTTCTCAGACGCTGGCTTCGATCCAGCCGCAGGACAAAGGCTGGCGCGCCGCCATCGGCGAGGACTGGTCCCAGGGCCGCGCAACTTTCGGCGGCATGGTTACCGCGCTGGGCAACGAAGCCATGCGCCGCTTGGTGCCCCCCGAGCGGCAGCTGCGCGAACTGGAAACGGTATTTGTCGGTCCCACGCTGGCAGGTCCCGTGTATGTGGAAGCCGACGTCTTACGGGTCGGCAGGGCCGTGACCGTTGCGAGCGCGCGCGTGTGGAGCGAGGGGAAAATCGCGGCTACCGTGACGGGCATTTATGGCGCAGCTCGCTCGGCGACCATATCGGTTGCGCCAACCAGTGCAACAGGCGTGCCTCCCGTGGAGAATTTGCCGCTGCCGGAGGCGCACGCCAACGCGGGCCCCGCGTTTTTGCAGCACTTCGATGTCCGCTGGGCTGAAGGCGCGTGGCCTTTTAGCGGCTCGACTTTGCGCAAATCCAAAACCTACGTCCGCCATCGAGACTCCGGCGCGCTCACAGAATCCCATGTGGCTGCCCTCGTCGACTGCATCCCTTCAGTGATCCTGCAAATGCTGAGCACGCCCGCGCCCTCGAGCTCGCTGACTTGGACCGTGCAATTCATCAAGCACGATTTCAGCTTTGCCCCTGACGCGTGGTGGCGCATCGACGCCGAGGTCGATACTGCTGGAGATGGATACGCGTGCGAGACATGCGTCGTGCTGGATCCGAGCGGCGCGCCCGCGGCATTCAGCCGCCAAATGGTGGCGGTGTTCGGATGAGCGAGCAGCCCTGCAGCACCATTTCCTGGTTCACCCTTACTCGCCTCCCAGTCTTATTTCGAGGTCGTTGACGACTCGTTTCACACCCGCAATTCTTCTGGCGATCCGAATAGCGGCCCGCAGATCCCAATCATCGAAAACGATGCCCGTTAAGGTGACGATGCCGTTTTTCATGGTGACGGTGACATGCTCATCATAGAAAAAAGGGTCGGAGCGCAGGGCAGCCTCCACATTTATTTTTACCGCCTCGTCAAGCGCAGGATCAGAAAGCTTATTCGTCGTAACCACGATGGCATCAAGCGGCCTCGCCGACTCCGCACGGCGTGCTTCGTCGGCGCTGACCGGGGCTGCCGCCCAAGCGATCCCTGCGAGTATCGCTCCCAGACACGCGCTATGCCGAGAACGGCGATGTACAGATACAGTGCTCACCTTTTATTTGCCGACGAAGATGCTCTTCGGCAGCTTGACGTGCACGCCGAGATTGGGCTTGTCCACGAGCTGCGTGATCGCGACATTGCCCGCAATGCTCACCAGCTGATAGGCCTGATGGCGCGTGAGCTTCTTCTCCGACACCAAGAAATCCACCATCTCTTGAATGGCCGCCTTGGTGGCGACGGCAAGATCAGGATCGGTGGCCATGCTGATGTAGTCGGTGGCGGTTTCGGCGCGCGGCCATTTCAGCTTCATGTCCTTGCGCACCGTGAGCTGCAAGCGGCCGCGCAATGATGTTTCGATGGCGGTTTGATCCACCTCGCCGTCGCCCTGCGCCGCATGTCCATCGCCGATTTCGAATAGTGCGCCGCGAGCAAACACGGGGATATAAAGAGTACTGCCGACCACCAATTCGCGATTGTCCAAGTTACCCGCGTGCCGGCCCGGAGGATTGCTGCTCAGGCGGCCCATATCCGGCGCGGGCGCTATGCCGATGCTGCCGTAGAAGGGTTTCAGCGGAATCACGATGCCCGGCAGGAATTCTGCCGTCATTTTTTTACGGTTCAGCGCGATGAGCTTGGACGGTGCGCCGCTTTCGCAATTCTCCGGCAGGTACCCGCTGCAGCCGTTGTAGCCGTAATCAAGCGGCAGATCGATCGAGAGAATTTTTACTTCCAACACGTCGCCGGGTTCTGCGCCTTCGACGTAGACCGGCCCCGTCAGAATATGGCCGCCCGGACCCTTGCGGTCGCCGGTCACCTCGGCCACGATGGATTTGAGCGATGCCTGAATCTTGTCGTCGGGTACGCCGGCCTTCGCGAGACCCGCCGGGGTGTTGGTCAGCAGAGTATCGACGTCGATGATGTCGCCCGAGTCGATGCGCAGCACCGGCGGCGCGTCCGACCAGTAGTAGCCATACGCCACCGTCGCCGGTGTCGCTTCGAGGCGATGCGTTTTTGGTGGGTGGGCGAAGGCGCCGGCCGCGAGACTCAGCGCGATCGCACTCGAGCAGGTAACAGCGATTTTTTTCATGGGGCAATACGCTATCACATCCGAAAGCACTATTATTCGCTTAAGAAAACAACCATTGCTGTCTTTCGGGGGAAACATGATCAAGCAACTGCAATGCGTGGCCGCGCTCATGATGTTTGCAATGGCTTCGGTCTCCGGCGCCGGCACGAAGGTCAGCAGCGATTCGAAAGTCGCTGCGCGGCCGCTGGATTTGACCATCTACCATTTGGAAGGCCGCCGCTCAGAGCGCATTGTCTGGTTGTGCGAGGAACTCGGCATTCCCTACAAACTGGAATACAAACGCGGTGACCTGGCCGGCTCGATGAAGACCATTCATGACGTCAGCCCGCTGATGCCCGTTGCACCAACGGTGCGCATCGGCGATCAGGTGATGGTCGAATCCGGCGCGATTATCGAATTGATACTGGCTCGCGAGGGCCATGGCCGACTCGAGCCGGCCTTTAGCTCACGCGACTATCCGTACTATCTGCAATGGATGCACTTCGCCGAGGGCTCGTTCGCCGCACGCGTCATAGCGGACTACCGGGTGGCGCTGATCCAAGGTAAACCCAAGACCCCGGCCGGCGGCTACAAGCTGGTGGATACCGAAGCGGTGCTCGCTTTCATGGAAGACTTCTTGAGCAAGCATCCGTACTTCGGCGGCCGTGCTTTTTCGGCGGCCGATATCATGATGCTGTTCCCGACCAACATCACCGAGGCGTTCAATGTGGCGGATCTGACCGCCTATCCGCACATCATCGCGTGGCGCTCCAACGTGGAAAGCCGTCCGGCATACAAGAAGATGCTGTCCGTCGCGCGGCCCGATGGCGTGCCGGGCGTGCCGAAGCCGTTGCCCAAGACCTAGGACCCCATCGAGCGGCAGCCATGGTTACGCCGCCTGAGCTGAGGATTCCTGCGCGATCTGTGCAAGACCCGCCTCGATGGATTGCCTGACCTGATCGTTGAGATCTCGAGGATCTTTGCCGGTGGAATCGATGGACTCGCCGATGACCACGTGAATGGTGCCGGCCTTCTTCACGATGCCGCGCCTTACCCAGAAATCAGCCGCGTTATGCGCCAGCGGCACCACGCGCTTGTTGGCCGCGATGGCCAGCAGCGCACCGCTGACGCCGTATCTGCGGCTCTCGCCCGCGACCACCCGCGTGCCCTCGGGAAAAATAATGATCCACAATCCGTCAGCCAGGCGCGCCTTGCCCTGTTCGATGACTTCATTCACCGCCCGGTGCCCCGCGCCGCGGTCGATCGAAATGGGCCGCAGCAATTTCAAGCCCCAGCCGATCAGGGGTATCCACAGCAACTCGCGCTTCAGCACCCAAACCTGCGGCGGAAAGATCAGAAACTGCGCGATGGTTTCCCATGCGGAGGTGTGATTGCACATCACAATGTGATTCCCGGCGGGAATCCGCTCGCGGCCCTGCACGCTAAATTTCAATCCGCAGACCTTGTCCAGCACCCAAAATAAGATTCGCGCCCAGGTGCGAGCGATGGCGAATTGCGTGCTGTAGGGCGCCCAAAAGCACAGCGTCATGAATCCGCCGAACAGCAGTGCCGACACCATCATGTAGGTGGTGAAAAACAGCGACTTGATGAGCTGCATGTTAGGAGCCTGCCTGAGTATTCCGCGTGAGCCGCGTTGGCTCTGCAAGGGAGCGGATGCAAGGCGCGCGGCGCAGACCGTGGTTGATTCCACGGACAAGCCGCGCAACGCCGCAGACGCCCCTTGCAGAGCCAACCCTTCGGGAGCGGACGGATTTGCCTTCATTCGTCGTTGTCGCCTCCTCATTGGGATCAAACCCAACTTCGTCGGCTCCGCCTCGACTGAAGGCAAATCCGTCACGCTCGCGGCCACGCGGAATACTCAGACAGGCTCCTGCGTTAGCCGGGCAATCGCGACAGATCCGCGACGCCGCCGAGCAGGATCTGCACGTCGCGCAGCAGGGCGAGACGGTTGTTGCGCTTGGAGGTGTCCTCGTCCATCACCATGACGCGATCGAAAAAATCGTTCACCGGCGCTCGCAGGCCCACCAATGCCTGCAGGCTGTCAGCGTAGCGGCGTTGACTGCTCGCTTCGAGCACCGGACTGCGCAAGCTCAACAGCGCCTGGTGCAGTCCTCGTTCGGCGTCCTCGGTGAGGCCTTCTGGATCGACGATCATTTCGGCCCGCACCTGGGTCTTCTTCAAAATGTTGGCGATGCGCTTGTTGATGGCTGCGAGCACGCCGGCATCCGGCAATAGCAGGAACTCCTTGAGAGCCGCCAGACGCGTCAGCGCGTCGAGCGGCGAGCGCGGACGATTGCTAAGCACGGCGTCGAGCATCTCGGGGGTCGTACCCGGCTGCTCGAGCAGCATTCCGCGTAAGCGTTCAGCGATGAAATCATAAACCTCGTCGGCCACGGCGGCGCGTTGCACCGGCTGCGCGGCCGCGGCAGCGGCCAACAATTCGACCAGATCCAAATCCAATCCGGCCTCGAGCAAAATTCGCAATACGCCCAAGGCGGCACGCCGCAGGCCAAACGGATCCTTGGCGCCGGTGGGCCGTTGCTCGATGGCGAAGATCCCAACCAGCGTATCGATCTTGTCGGCCAAGGCGACCGCTTGACCGGTTCTGCTCGCAGGCAACGCATCGCCGGCATATCGTGGCCGATAATGTTCTTCGAGCGCGAGGGACACCTCGCGAGGCAGGTCTTCCGCTTCAGCGTAGTAGCGGCCCATGGTGCCTTGCAGTTCTGGAAACTCGCCCACCATGGCGGTCATCAGATCCGCTTTCGAAAGCTCTGCGGCTTGCTTGACGTCGGATCCGGCCGCGATGCGGCTGCCGATCAACTCCGCCAGCGTCGTGACGCGCGCGGTTTTATCCGCGTAGCTGCCGAGCTTCGCTTGAAAGGTCATGCCGCCGAGTTTCGCGGCATGTTCCTTCAGCGGGATTTTTCTGTCCTGCTCCCAAAAGAACGCAGCGTCGCTCAAGCGCGGCCGCACTACCCGTTCATTGCCTTCGCGCACCTTGGCAGGATCGCGGCTCTCGATATTGCTCACCGTGACGAACCAGCCGGATAACTTTCCCTCGGGTCCCTGCACCGCAAAATAGCGCTGATGGTCCTGCACCGTCGCGATGACGACTTCGCGCGGCAGACTTAAAAAACGCGGCTCGAATCGGCCCGCCAGCGGCACCGGCCATTCCACCAGGGCGGTCACCTCATCCAGGAGTGCGTCCTCGATCAGCGCGCTGAAGCCCTCTCCCGCCGCCGCCGCGGCAGCGGTCACTCCGGCACGAATCAAATCGCGCCGTTTGGCGAAATCCACGACCACACGGGCCCTAAGCAACCTGCTCTCATAGCCTTTCGCGCTCTTGAGAGTCATGGGTTTAGGCGCGTGGAAGCGGTGTCCCGAGGTCACGCGCCCCGCTGCCAGTCCCAACACTTCCAGCGGCACGACCTCATCGCCATAGAGCAGCACCACCGAATGCACCGGCCTGACGAACTCTGCGCTGTGTGCGCCCCATCGCATGCGTTTCGCAATCGGCAGCGCAGCGATCGCTTTGGTGAGAATGTCGCCCAGCAGTACCGTGGTCGCCGCGCCGCGCTCGGTGCCGCGAAATTGCAGCCAGGCGCCTTTATCGGTGGTGAGCTTGGTCAGTTCCTCCACCGCGACGCCGCAGCTCTTGGCAAACGCCGTCGCCGCCTGCGTGGGCGCGCCCTGCGCGTCGAAGGAGTTCGCCAGCGGCGGACCCCGCCTTTCCACTTGCCGATCGGGCTGATTTTCGCTTAAGTTTTCGATCCACACGGCCAGCCGCCGGGGCGTGGCGAAGCCATGCACCTTGCCGTGCGATATCCCTAAGGCGTCGATGCCTTTGGCGATGCCCTCGGTCAGCGCCTGGGACAACGCCGGCAGTGTGCGCGGCGGAAGTTCTTCCGTGCGCAGCTCGAACAACAAGTCCCGCGAGCTCATCAGGCCGCCCGAGTGTCGGCGTTTTTGAGCAGCGGAAAATTCAGCGCTTCGCGGCTGTCGCGATAGCCCTCGGCCACGCCGCGCGCCAAGGTTCTCACGCGAAGAATGAAGCGCTGGCGTTCCGTGACGGAAATAGCATGCCGAGCGTCCAATAAATTGAAGGCGTGCGACGCTTTGACCATTTGTTCATAGGCAGGCAGGACCAATTTGTCCTTCAGCAGCTGCTGACAGGCCATCTCGTTGGCGGCGAATTGCGCCAACAGCACCGGCACGTCGGCCTTTTCAAAGTTATAGATCGATTGCTCGACTTCGTTCTGGTGAAACACATCTCCATACGTGACCGTGCCGAATGGACCGTCAGTCCAAACGATGTCGAATATGCTTTCCTTGCCCTGGATATACATGCCTAGGCGTTCGAGGCCGTACGTGATCTCGCCCATCACCGGACGACAATCCAAGCCGCCGACCTGCTGGAAGTAGGTGAACTGCGAAACCTCCATGCCGTTGAGCCAGACTTCCCAGCCCAAGCCCCAGGCGCCCAAGGTGGGCGATTCCCAGTTGTCCTCGACGAACCGGATGTCATGTGTCAGCGGATCAAACCCTAAGTAACGCAGCGAGTCGAGATACAAGTCCTGAAAATTGTCGGGGGACGGCTTGATGCAGACCTGAAATTGATAGTAATGCTGCAGGCGAAAGGGGTTATTGCCATAGCGTCCGTCCGTGGGCCGCCTCGATGGCTGCACGTAGGCTGCGCTCCAGGGTTCAGGACCCACGGCCCGCAAAAAGGTCGCCGAATGGAATGTCCCCGCGCCCATTTCCATGTCATAGGGCTGCAAGACAATGCAGCCCTGGTCGGACCAGTATTTCTGCAGCGCAAAAATCAAGTCCTGAAACGTGCGCGGCGATGAGGGAGCGTGAGGCATGGTGCTGTTCTGACGGGGGCAAAGCCCGCGAGTATAGCGACGGGCCCTAGCAATCTGCCTCTAGTTTTCCGAACGAAGGCGCGTGCACTCAATTGGCCCACAGATTGGCAAGACTCTGCAAACCTCCCAAAAATCCTGCCCGAAACGCTGCCGCGCACCAAATTAGGGCGCTGATTTCTGCCTTTCGTTCCATTATGATGCATATGGCACCTGGGCCTACGCTAAGTGCTTGATCCGTATATGCACGCTAATGGCACATTAACTGCAGTGTTGTTTCAGCCCCGGCTGGCCGGGCCACCCATACCATGCTTGCGAGGATGCAAATGACTCCCGCCGATGTTCTGACTTTGATCCAAGAAAAAGACGCGAAATTCGTCGATCTCCGTTTTACTGACACAATTGGCAAGGAGCAGCACGTTACCGTCCCGACTCGGCTGGTCGACGAGGGCTTTTTCAAGGACGGCAAGATGTTCGACGGCTCCTCCATCGCGGGTTGGAAGGGCATCAACGAATCGGACATGATTTTGATGCCGGATCCGGCCACGGCGGTGATAGATCCTTTCTACGAAGAGACGACGCTCAACCTACGCTGCGACATCATCGAACCGATGACCATGCAGGGTTACGGCCGCGATCCGCGCTCACTGGCTAAGCGGGCAGAAGCGCACTTGAAGGCTTCCGGAATAGCCGACTCGGCGCTGTTCGGACCGGAAAACGAATTTTTTATCTTCGACACCGTCACGTTCAGCTCCGGCATGAACGGCTGTTCCTACGAGGTCGACGGATACGAGGGCGCTTGGAATTCGGGCAAGACCTACGAGGAGGGCAACAAGGGGCATCGTCCGGGCGTGAAGGGCGGCTACTTCCCGGTCCCGCCTGTTGACTCGCAGCAAGACATTCGCACCGCGATGTCGATGGCCTGCGAGGAGATGGGTCTGAAATTCGAGGTCCATCACCACGAAGTGGCCACCGCCGGACAGGGCGAAATCAATGTGGCGGCGAACACGCTGACGAAGAAAGCCGACGAGGTGCAAATCCTGAAATACGCCTTGCAGAACGTTGCGCATGGCTACGGGAAAACCCTGACTTTCATGCCGAAACCCATCGTCGGCGACAACGGCAGCGGCATGCACGTGCATCAATCGCTGCAAAAGGACGGCAAGGCGCTGTTTGCGGGAGACAAGTACGGCGGCCTGTCGGACATCGCGCTCTACTACATTGGCGGCATCATCAAACATGCCCGCGCAATCAACGCCTTCACCAATGCCAGCACCAACAGCTACAAGCGCCTGGTGCCGGGCTTCGAAGCTCCGGTGAAGCTCGCCTACTCTGCGCGAAATCGCTCCGCCTCCATCCGCATTCCTTGGATTTCAAACCCCAAGGGCCGGCGCATCGAAGTGCGATTTCCCGACGCAACGGGCAATCCTTATTTCATGTTTGCCTCGATGCTGCTCGCGGGTCTCGACGGCATTCAGAACAAGATTCATCCCGGCGACCCGGCCGACAAGGATTTGTATGACTTGGAGCCCGAGGAAGACAAGAAAATTCCAACGGTCTGCCACTCGCTCGATATGGCGCTCGATTGCTTGGACAAGGATCGTGGGTTCCTGAAGGCCGGCGGCGTGTTCACCGATGATCTCATCGACGCCTACATCGATTTGAAGATGAAGGAAGTGACGCGCCTGCGGATGACCACGCATCCGATCGAAATTGAGATGTATTACAGCTTGTAGGGATTACGTTGCTTAGGCCTTAAGGTGACGGCGGTCACGCCGTCGTCACCTTGTTTTGTGATCGGGAGGCGATAGGTCTATGCTTTGGAGTTATGCACCCTCGGACGGCATGGTTGGGTCTGAGCCTTTTGGCAGCCTTCGCGGTGCAAGCAGCCGTGGTCTACAAATGGGTCGACGCCGACGGCGTGGTCCACTTCTCCGATCAGCCGTCGCCCGGCGCTCAAAAGATCTATACCTCCTCACCCTCGAGTGCCGCGGCGGCCTCCGCGCCGCGCTCGCAAGGCGGCGAGCCGCAGGCGCCGACAGGTGTGGCGGCGAGCGGACTTGGCTACACCGAGTTCTCCATCGCTTCACCCGTAAACGATCAGACCTTCTTCGGCGACGATGTCATCGCCGTGCATTTGAGCCTCGAGCCCTCGCTCAAGCCCGATCACAGCGTCACCTGGCACTTGAACGGCAAGCAGCTGGACACGGACGCCACCGCGTTTGCTCTGCCGCATTTGGATCGCGGTGCGTACGCCCTCGCCGCGACCATTACCGATCAACAGACCAGCGACTCACAGAGCAGCAACACCGTCACTTTCTACGTGCGCCAGCCGTCCGCACTGGCGCCGCAGCACAAGTAATCTTCCGTTCTTGGCTATCGGGCGCTCAGCTTGTCCGCTGAGCTGCACCTGGATACCTTGCGCATCGACGGCACCGAACTGCTCGATGCAATGGTTACCAGCGTTTTTCTGCTGGACCAAGAACTGCACGTCACGTACCTGAACGCCGCCGCGCAAACCTTGCTCGGACTGGGGCCGAATCAAGCACTGGGCCGCTCCATTGCGGAATTGACGCGCGGCGCCGAAAGCTTGCTGCCGATGTTCGACCGCGCACGCACGGGCGGCGAAGGCGTCGTGCAGCGCGAGCTTTCATGGCAGGCGCCGGGAGGGGTGGACCGGATACTCGACTGCGCCGTGACGCAGATCCTGGTCGGACAGCACAGCCTGCGCCTGCTTCTTGAAATCGAAGACATCACTCAGCACCGGCGCCTCACTCGAGAGAACGCCTTGCTGGCACAGTTGGGCGGGAGCCGTTTGATGGTCCGCCAGCTCGCGCACGAAATCAAAAATCCGCTCGGCGGCTTGCGCGGCGCCGCGCAGCTGCTCGAGCGAGAACTGTTGGATCCGGCGTTGCGCGAGTACACGCGCGTGATCATCAGCGAGGCGGATCGACTCACCAGTCTGCTCGACTCCATGCTGGGTCCGGGGCGCCCGCCGCTGAAGCAGCTGGTCAATGTGCACGAACTGCTGGAGCGCGTATATCACTTGCTGCGCAGTGAAGCGCCTGCGGGCGTCGCCATCGATCGCGACTATGACCCCAGCCTTCCGCCGCTCACGGTGGACCCGAATCACATCATTCAAGCAATGCTCAATTTGGGCCGCAACGCCATCCAGGCGCTGGCGGGAGCCGCGGTCGAATCGCCGCGGCTCATCTTGCGGACTCGCGCGGCGAGCAATGTCAGCGTCGGCGCGCATCGCCACCGGCTGGTTGCCTCGATTCAGTTCGAAGACAACGGTCCCGGCGTGCTCAACGAAATCCGCGAAACCATTTTTTATCCGCTCGTGTCGGGACGCGCGGACGGCACCGGCTTGGGGTTGGGAATAGCGCAGGATCTCGTCAGCCGTCATGGCGGCCTGATCGAATTCGACAGCGCTCCGGGGAGAACCATATTCATCATTTCCTTGCCGATGGATTCCGCATGAACCTCAAGCCTCTGCAAGTCTGGCTGGTCGACGACGACGCCTCAATTCGGTGGGTCCTCGAAAAAGCCCTGAAGGGCAGCGGCATGCACGCCAGGTGCTTCGACCAGGTCGACAACGTTCTAACGGCGCTGCGCAGTGATGCGCCGGATGTGCTGATGACGGATATACGCATGCCCGGCCGCAGCGGCTTGGAGCTGCTCAAGGAAATTCAGGTATCGAGGCCGGGATTGCCGGTGATCGTCATGACGGCTCACTCCGATTTGGATGCTGCCGTGGCGGCGTACCAGGGCGGCGCGTTTGAGTATCTGCCGAAGCCCTTCGACATCGACAAGGCCGTGGACCTCGTGCGCCGCGCCGCGCAGCAGGCGACGCTGTCGACCGACGCAGAGGCCGCCAGACGCAGCATCCCGGAACTCCTCGGTCAGGCAGCGGCGATGCAGCAGGTGTTTCGTGCGATCGGCCGGCTATCCCGCTCCAGCATGACCGTGCTGATCACCGGCGAGTCGGGCACGGGCAAGGAACTCGTGGCGCGCGCTCTGCATCGGCACAGTCCGCGCTCCGCCAAGGCCTTTGTCGCGCTCAACACCGCCGCCTTCACCGCAGACCTCTTGGAATCGGAGCTGTTCGGCCATGAGAAGGGCGCATTCACCGGCGCCGATACGTTGCGCAGGGGCCGTTTCGAGCAGGCGGACGGCGGCACGCTGTTTCTGGATGAAATCGGCGATATGTCGCCGGCGTTGCAGACGCGGTTGCTGCGCGTCCTGGCAGAAAACGAGTTCTATCGGGTCGGCGGGCAGACGCCGGTGAAAGTCGATGTGCGCGTCATTGCCGCGACCCATCAAGACCTCGAGATGCGGGTGAAGTCGGGACATTTTCGCGAGGATCTCCTGCATCGGCTCAATGTGATTCGAATCGAGATTCCGCCGCTGCGCGAGCGCCGCGAAGATATCCCGGAGTTATTGCGGCACTATTTGGCGGTTGCCGGGCAGGAACTTGGCGTCGAGCCGAAACTCATGACTCCGTCCGCCGAGACTGCGCTCGTGACTTTCGACTGGCCCGGCAATGTGCGCCAGCTGGTGAATGCCTGCCGCCGGCTCACGGTAACTGCGCCGGGACGCGAAGTCCGCGCCGAGGACATTCCTCCCGATCTTGGCGGTGCGGTGGTGGGCCAGACCGCGAATCACGACTGGATGGCAAAGCTTTCGCATTGGGCCGAACAAGAACTGGACTCCGGCACCAAGCGCCTGTTGGATACGGCTGTGCCGGAAGTGGAACGAATTCTGATCCGCGTGGCGCTGCGCAAGGCCGACGGCCTCAAGCAAGACGCGGCCAAACTGTTGGGCTGGGGCCGCAACACGCTGACGCGCAAGATGAAGGAACTCGGCATGGAAGACGTCAGTTAGGAGCCTGGCGCCGCGCCGCAGTTTATAATTCGCGGATGGGTGAATTTCTCTCGAAAAAAATCGGCTCCGTGCAAGAGTTGCTGCTCGGCATCCCGGCAACGGAGTGGCTGATCGCCGGCGTCATAGGCGCGGTCGTCTGGACGAGCCTCTGGGTCCTGCGAGATCTCATCGCCTCGCGACACCAGAAGTATTCCAGCGTCAAGAATCCCACGCTGATCCGGCTCATCGGCTATCTGATCGGCAATACCAAGCAAATTCTGTTCTTCGCCGTCGCCCTCGATGTGGCGCGACAAAGCCTGACGCTCCCCGACAGGGTTCAGCTGGTCGCGTCCAACACGGCGATGATCCTGATCTTGATTCAAGTCGGCCTTTGGGCCGGCCGCACGGTGCGTTTCTATCTGGAAATGAAGGAAGTGGAGCGCGGCGCCGACCGCGTTTTCGCCGGCTCCCTGGATATCGTCAGTTTTGTGTCGCGCATGCTGATCTGGTCATTGCTGATCCTCGTGATGCTCAGCAATATCGGCGTCAATATCACCGCCTTGCTGGCGGGCCTGGGCGTCGGCGGCGTCGCCGTAGCGCTCGCCCTGCAAAATGTCTTGGGCGACCTGTTCGCGTCGCTGTCGATCGCCCTCGACAAGCCTTTTGTGATCGGCGACAACCTGGTCATTGATGCCTATATCGGGAGGGTCGAGCACATCGGCATCAAGACCACTCGCTTACGCAGCGAGGGCGGCGAACAAATCATCTTGTCGAATGCCGATATCTTAAAGAGCCGGGTGCGCAATTTCGGCCGCCTGTCGCAGCAGCGGATATTGGCAACGATTCGTCTGACCTACGACACCCCGGCCGACAAGCTGAAGCAAATGCCCAAACTCTTGGAGAACATCGTTCGCGAACACGCGCAGGCGAGCTTCGAGCGCTGTCACTTGAAAACTCTGGGCGAAAGCTGTTTTCAATTCGAGCTGTCGTACTTCGTGCAGCAGCCCACCGTCAACCCCATGATGGACCTGCAGCAGGCCGTGAATTTTCGGATTATCGATGAACTGCGGCGCATAGGCGTGGAATTCGCCTATCCAACGCAGCTCGTCGTCCTCGACAGGCATCGGCCCGCCCTCGAGAAATAGGCCCGATGTTTCACGTGGTGCTGTTCGAGCCCGAGATTCCACCGAACACCGGCAACACCATTCGCTTGTGCGCGAACACCGGCGCGACGCTCCATCTGGTCAAACCCTTGGGCTTTAGGCTGGACGATAAGAGTATGCAGCGCTCCGGACTCGACTATCACGATCTGGCGGAAGTGAAAGTGCACGCGAATCTGGAAGCGTGTTTGGCTCAACTTGACGGCTCGCGGCTGTTCGCGGTGGAAACCGGCGGCAAACAGTGCTACAGCGATGTGCGGTACCGGGCCGGGGATGCGTTCCTGTTTGGACCGGAAACCCGCGGCCTGCCGCCCTCGGCATTGCGGCAAGCCGGAGCGGATCATTCCTTGTTCATTCCGATGCGTGCGCACAGCCGCAGCATCAATTTGTCCAACGCCGTGGCGCTGGTGGTGTTCGAGGCCTGGCGTCAGATCGGCTTCGAACGCGGGCTTTAAACGGGATAGCACCACCGGTCCGGGCGGCCCGGCGGTGCATGCCCTTTTAATTCGCGGCGGTTTTAACCGTGGGTTTAACCGCCGTTCTCTGCGCCTGTATCCAGCTGTTGGTGCGCGAGTCCAGCAGATCGAGCGGCAGTACGCCGCCGTTCAGCATCTCATCGTGAAAACTGCGGATGTCGAACTTCGAACCCAGTTGCTGCTGCGCGCGGCTGCGCAGCTCGCGAAACTTGAGCTGGCCGAGCTTGTACGACAGCGCCTGAGCAGGCCAGGCAATGTAGCGATCCGTCTCCGCTTGGATGGTGGGTTCATCGACCGGCTGATATTTGCGGAAGAATTCGACCACTTGATCGCGGCTCCAGCCTTGCGCGTGAAGACCGGTGTCCACCACCAGCCGCACCGCGCGGAACAGCTCGCTGCTGAGCCTGCCGTAGTCGCTGACCGGATCTTTGTAGAATCCGACCTCCTTGCCGAGCTGCTCAGAATACAACGCCCATCCCTCCGTGTAGCCGGAGTTGCCGGCATGCTGGCGAAACTTCGGCAAACTCGTCATCTGCTGTGCAACCGACAATTGCATGTGATGCCCCGGAATGCCCTCATGGTAAGCGGTGGCTTCATCATCGACGAGCCAGCGATGCTCGAAGTGGGCGGTTGCAACGCTCACGCGTCCCGGGCGTTTGCCATCAGGAGTACCGGTTTGGTAATGCGTAGCCGCCCCTGCCTGGAAAGCCGGAATCGCCTCGACCGTGACCGGCGAGCCGGGAATGTAGCCGAACAGGTCGGTTAGTTTCGGCTGCATTTGCGCGATGTATTTGCGGAAATCATCGAGAATCTGTTCGGACGAAGTCGGAATGTACTTGGAATTGGTTTTCAATGAATCGCGGAACGATGCCACATCCGCGAAGCCCTGTGACTTGGCGATGACCAGCATCTCGCCTTGGATGCGTTCGATCTCGTGTAAACCGATCGCATGGATCTTTTCCGGGCTCAAAGTGCTGATCGTGGTGCGGCTGCGAATGTCGTTCAAATAGCGTTCTTTGCCGCCCGGCAGCGACGCGACGCTCAGGGTTGAGCGGCCTTGGGGTGCGTACTCCGTCGCAACGAAGGCCGCAAAGCCTTTATACGCGGGAATGACCTCATCGTTGACGGCGGCGGTAATCAACTGGGTCAAACGCTGTTGATCTTCCGGCGAAATGCCGGCGGGAAATTTCTTGGTCGGCAACAAAAACGGGTTCGCGGCGATGACTCCCTCGCACTGCGCCGGCACTTTTTCGATGAGAAATCGAACCGGCATCAGGTTGTCCTTCATGCCCGCACGCAGCACTTCCTCGGTCTGCAAAAACACTCGCGGGATCTGGTGCAGACGCGCGATGTAATCCTCGTAGTGCTTGACGGAATCCAGCGGCACCGAGAGCGGCATGTCCGCCAGACGTGTCTGCGGCCCCTCCATGTGATTCACCGGCATCTCGTATTCTTTGAACTTGAAGTTCGCGATTCGCTGCTTGAGCGCCCGCTGCATGACCTCATGGGACAGGTGGTCCTGTTCCGCAAAGCCCGCCGTCGAGATTGCGGCCAAACGGGCGAGAAAATCCTCGTCAAGGGCGTGCTGGAGCTGGAATCCGGCCGGAGAGTAGTCATCGAGCTGATCGTTGTATCGGTAATCGCCGACCGCCGTTGCACGCTCCGGATGTCTTTTGAGATCCGATTGGTATTGCTCCTCGAAAAGCGCGTTCTGGGCGGCAATCCTTGAAGCGACGGGCTCCGGTGCCTTGGCGGCGGCACTGAAGGAACATATGACCAACAGGGCGAAAAGGGTGGTGTTGCGCATGTTTTGAAAGGTTAGCATGGGGGTGGTTACTTCGCGGAAGCAGGGAAAACCGGCAATTTATCGATATCCCGAGCATCGTGCTGGATGATCACGGTGGCGTGCAGATTCGTAGCCAGCTGTTTGAAGCGATCCAAGGATGCCAGCGTATCGGCGCGGTTCGTGTTGAACGTAGGCACGCCATTGCTATCGTAATTTTCACGGAAGTGCGCCAAGTCGCCGGTGATCAGAACATTGCCTTTGTTTTTGAGCTTGACCAAGAGGCTGTGATGACCGGGCGTATGCCCAGGCGTGTTCAACATGATGACGCTGCCGTCGCCGAACACATCCTTGTCCCCGGACACCGGCTCGACTTTGCCTCCGCCGCTGATCCAGTGGGCGAAATTCGCCGGATTGATTGCCGGATTTGGCTTGGAGTCATTTTTGGCGTCATTCAGAGCATCCCAATCACCCTTGCCGATCAGCAATGTCGCCTGCGGAAACGAGGCGACTTGGCCGACGTGGTCTCCGTGATAGTGGCTGATACCGACAAAATTGATTTGCTCAGGTTTCAAGTGCAATTCCGCCAGTTGTTCCACCAGGCTCGTTTTCGGCGCGGTGGGCGCAGGCGTGGTACCCGTGGCCGCCGGATTGCCGGTGTCCCAGACGAGGTAATCGCTGCCGTGCTTCACCAGATAGCAGCTGAAGGTAAGCTGGATATTCAATCCCTTGAATGCGGCAACGTCCGAGAAGCGGCTAACGTCGTCGAGCGTGGTGGTCTTACCGCAATCGAAACGCGTTAAAGAAAGCTCGCCTGCCGCTTCTGCCGCCGACGTTTGTGCCGGGGCTGCTTTTGCCGGCGCCGCCTTCGCCGGTGCTGCCTGTGCCGAAGGCGCGATCGCCGCGAAGCCCAGGCTCGCCAGCAATACTGCGCCAATCTTAAATTCGATGTGATTCATATACGCTCCCAACTGTTCAACAAAAATGGCTGAATTAAAGTCCAAAATGGACCGGCAAATCTGTAAATCGATACGAGACTCAATCGGACTCCGACCGCACCTCTCGTCCCATCAGTGCTTGCACCGCCGCCCGCACCGGTTTGTTCTCGTACATGATCCCGTATATTTCACGGCAAATCGGCATGTCGACGGCCAACCGATCCGCCACATGGTGCACGGCGCGCGCCGCGAGTACGCCCTCGACCACCTGATGAATGGCGCTTTGCGCCTGAGCCGGTGATTCGCCGCGGCCCAGCGCCATGCCGAATCGACGGTTGCGCGATTGATCATCGGTGCACGTCAGAACCAGGTCCCCAAGACCCGCGAGCCCCATAAAAGTCTCCCGCTGCGCGCCGAGCTTGACGCCCAATCGCATCATTTCAGCCAGACCCCGCGTAATTAGTGCCACGCGGGTATTGGCGCCGAATCCCATGCCGTCGGCAATGCCGGAGCCGATCGCAATGACATTCTTCACGGCACCGCCCACCTCCACGCCCATGATGTCGGTCTGGGTGTAGGCGCGGAAACTGGGTCCCGATAGCTTAAGCGCGAGCTCCTTGGCGACGTGCTCATCGGCACAGGCGACGGTCATCGCGGTCGGCAAACCGGCGCCGACTTCCTTGGCGAAGGTCGGGCCGGACAAGACGGCTCCGGGCGTGGCGCCCAGAACTTCCCGCACGACCTGGTGGGGCAACAACCCGCTCTCGATCTCGAATCCCTTGGTCGCCCAGGCAATTCGGGTGTGGGGCGCCAAGTGCGGCCGAATCGCTTCGAGGGTTGCGCGAAATGCGTGCGAAGGCACGGCGATCAGTGCGTCGCGGGCGCCCTTGAGCGCCTGATCCAGATCGACCGCTACCTGCAGTGATTCCGGGAACAAGGCGTCCGGCAGATAGCGCATGTTCCGCCGCGCGTTGCGCATCGCATCGAGCTGCTCAGCGTCGCGGCTCCACAGTTGGGTAAGGCGTCCTTCCCGCGACAACAGAATGGCGAGTGCCGTGCCCCAGGAGCCGGCGCCGATGACCGTCATCGGTTCCGCACGCCGGGTCATACCAACCCTTAGTTCACCAGGTTCGGCTGCTGCGAAGATTGTTGCGCCTGAGCGAACAACGCTTCGAAATTGACCAGCGGCAGCAGGAAATTCGGGAATCCGCCCTTGACGATCAAATCCGAAATCACTTCACGTGCATAGGGAAACAGCACACTGGGGCAGAAGCTGCCGATCAGGCGTTTCAAATCCTCGCCCGTGGCGCCGGTAATGGAAAACACGCCCGCTTGCTTGACCTCTACCAGATACAAGGTCGCGTCACCCTGCTTCGCTTCGACGGTGACAGTCAGCAATATTTCGCGGGCGTCGGGTGAGAGTTCTTCCGCCGAAGTATTCATATTCAGCTGAAACTTCGGCTCCCAGGCTTGGTTGTTGGGCAAGCGCGGACCATTCGGCGACTCGTAGGAACAGTCCTTCAAGTAAACGGTCTGCAAACTCAATTGTGGGCCCAAATTGGCCCCTGATTCCGCCGTACTAACCTCGTTCATCTGCCCCCCGAATTAACCGATCCAGCTCTCCGCTGCGATCCAGTGCGAAAAGGTCGTCACACCCACCGACATGTTTGTCACCGATAAAGATCTGCGGAACCGTGTTGCGGTTGCTGCGCGCAGTCATTTCTTCGCGAAATTTCGCGTCGTCGTCAACGTTGATTTCGTCGAAAATCACCTGTTTCTGAGTCAGCAGGTCTTTGGCCCGCTGGCAGTACGGACACCAGTCCGATACGTATAGGGTCACGACCGGCTGCGTCATTTCGAACTACTCTTACCCCCGGCCGTTTTCGTCAGCGGCAAGTTCTCCTTCACCCAGGCATTGAGCCCGCCTTGAAGATTGAATACTTTCGTGAAGCCGAGTTTGATGAGCGCGCGCGCGGCGCCGGCGCCATTGCTGCCGCTGTCGCAATAAGTAATGACATTCTTGTCGCGCCACTTCTTCAACGAATCGGCTTGCGATTGGAGCGTCGCGGCCGGCACGTTGCGCGCATCGACGATATGCCCGGCATCGAACAAGTCCTTGCTGCGAAGATCGATGACAAGGGCGCCCTGATTCATGAGCCTGACGGCCTGGCTGGCGCTCAAAGCCGCAAATGCCTGGACGCGCGCACGAAGCTCGTAAACCACCACGACAATGGCGGCCAGCACCGCCGCGGCTACAAGGTATGGGTGATGGCCAATGAACTCTAACAATCGCTGCATGCGGCTCGCACAATGGGGTTTTTGGGCGCGCAAGTATAGCAGCGGGCACAAGGCTTGTATGCTTGCACCAGGATGAATGCCCTGCTATGAATCGACGCCATCAATGGCTCCGCTTGAGTGCGGTCCTGACCTTCGCGCTGTGCGCGAGCGGCCGGGGCGCCGTCACCGAACCGGCGGATTCGGCGAACGCGGACGCTGCGAAAGCCAAACTTGCGGCGGTGCGCGCGCGAATTACCGAACTCACCAATCGAATGGGCTCGCAGCTGGCGCAACGCGACTCCATAAGCGCACGCGTGCGCGAAACCGAACTGGTTATTGCCGCGAAACGTCAGCGCGTGGAAGAGCTGCACGCTGCGGTGGCGGTTGCGGAGCGGCGCCGCTCGGACTTGCGCGCTGAACAATCGCGCAACCAAAACGCGCTGCAATCAGAACGAGCGTCGCTCGCGAACCAGGCGCTGGCCGCGTACATGATCGGCCGTCGGGAGGAATTGAAGCTGCTCTTGAACCAGAGCAATCCTGCGAGCCTGGGACGGACGCTTGCTTACTACGGCTACTTCGCCGAACAGCGCACCCAGAAGATCAGGTCTATTGAGGACGACGAAAAGAAACTGCAGCAATTGGTCGTGGAAATCGAGCGGCAAACGCAAGAATTGCAGACGCTGGAGGACGATGCCACGAAGGAGATTGCCGGACTGCAGCACGCGCGCGCGGAACGCGCCGTCGCCGTCGCGGCGCTGACGAAAAAACTGGCGAGCGGCAATCAGGAACTTGGGAATTTGAGGCGCGAAGAGCAGGCGGTCGAAACGCTGGTGACGGACCTCGCCCGCATGCTGCAGGACTTTCCGGTCGATCCCTCACAGAGCTTCGATCGCATGCGCGGCAAACTGCCGTGGCCGGTACTCGGCCGCTTGAGCACGCGCTACCAGGCACCGCGCGACAACTCAGCCGGCGGTGTACGTTGGAACGGTGTGATGATCGATACGACGCGCGGAGCGAAGGTACGGGCCCCTTTCTTCGGCCGCGTGGTCTATGCGGACTGGCTTCAGGGCCTGGGGCTGTTGATGATCATCGGTCACAGCGGCGGCTACATGACCCTGTATGGTCACGCCGAGGTGCTCTATAAATCCGTGGGAGACTCGGTCGCACCTGGAGACGTGATCGCCGCCTTGAGCGACACCGAGGGCGCCAGTCCGCAGCTTTATTTCGAAATACGTGAAGGGCGTAAGACTGTCGATCCCAAGGCCTGGCTGAAGACAAACCCTTAAGGGCGCGGCGCCGGCGTCAATTTGACACTGTCCATAGCGGCTGGCGGTGAATCGCCGCCGCACGTATGCTTCCGGTTCTTATGAGCAAAAAATCCGGAAATACTTTACTGCTGGCCGTCGGCATCGCCGTCGGCCTGTCGCTTGGGCTGGCGCGCGGCGTCCTGGCGGACAAACCGGCCGCTCTCGGCACCGATCTGCCCTGGCAGGACGCCCGCATGCTGGCCGCTGTGCTGGAGCGGGTGAAACATGATTATGTGAATCCCGTGGACGATCATCAGCTGCTGCAGGCGGCGATTCGCGGGATGGTAGCCTCGCTCGATCCTTATTCTGCATATCTGGATGGCGACGAATACGACGAGGTGAAGATCAGTAGTTCGGGCCGCTATTCGGGTGTCGGCATCGAGTTGTCGATCGAGGATGAGCAGGTCATTGTCATCGCACCTTTTGAAGGTTCGCCCGCGGCAGTGGCGGGAATTCGCTCGGGCGACGTCATTGTGACGATCGACGGAATGCCCGTGAATACCAGCACATTGGCGGATACCATTGGCCGCATGCGCGGCGCCGAAGGGACCTCGGTCAAGATAGGCGTCATGCGCGAGGGCCACCCGGAGCCGATGCTGTTCACGCTGAAGCGTTCGCGCGTCGAACTGCATAGCGTCAGGGCGGAGATGCTGGAGTCCGGTTACGCGTATGCGCGAATCTCTCAATTCAGCGAAACCACCGGCGATGACTTGAATGCGGCACTGAAGAATCTGCGCAAACACAATGGCGCGCCGCTCAAAGGTCTCGTGCTCGATATGCGCGACAACCCGGGCGGAGTCCTCGAAGCGGCGGTATCGGTTGCCGACACGTTTCTCGACAGCGGCGTCATTGTGACCGCCAAGGGGAGGACGCCCGACTCCAAATTCGAAATGAGTGCGACGCCGGGCGACGCGTTGAATGGCGCGCCCATCGTGGTGCTGGTCAACGGCGGTTCGGCGTCGGCGGCGGAGATTGTCGCGGGTGCACTGAAGGATCAGCACCGCGCGAAACTCATGGGGCGCACGACATTTGGCAAGGGTTCGGTGCAGACGATCATTCCGCTGTCCGACGATCGCGCCGTCAAGCTGACCACCTCGCTCTATTACACGCCATCCGGCGTGTCCATCAATCACCGCGGTATTGCACCCGACATCGAGTTGGAGCGCGATCCGAAACCGCCGGCGATTCCGCCGCCTGCGGAAGCGCCGCTGCTGCAGCGTGATCCTGACATCAAGCGTGCGCTCGATGAATTGAAAGCATCGCCCTCGACCCGCCCCGGCGCTGTGACGGCTGCGGCGCAGCATTGAGTAATGCGCAGCACGCGTTCCATCGAGATACTGTGTTTGGCACTCGCTGCCCTGGTGCTCATTTGGTCCGGCGCGTTGGCGGCTCAGGTGTGGCCGGTGATTGGACTGCTGGCAGCATTCGCGCTGGCCATCGTTGGATTTCGCGGCCGCGGCTTTCTGCCGGGGCGCAGCCGTACCAAGCTGCTGATCGAGTCCTGGTCGATGGTGATCTTCATCACCTGCGTACTGTGGTTTACGGGCAAGGGCGGCAGCCCGCTGTTCAATCTGTACTTGTTGCCGATTATCTTGAGCGCGCTGACCTTGGGCCGCGTGGTAACGCTGCTGCAAGTGGCGGCGATCGCGATTTGCCATTTCCTGTTGGCGATGACGACGCCCGGTCTGGATGTGATCTCGCTGCTCTATGCCAGCCAAGTGGTCGGGCAGGTGGCGCCGATTCTGCTGGTGGCCTATTTGACCACCACCTTGTCGGCGGACATTACCGAGGCTCGCGAGCGCATCGAGAATCTGGCGCAGAACGATTCGTTGACCGGCCTTTACAACGTACGCATGTTCAACGAGTTATGGCAGCGCGAGCACGACGCGTGCGAGCGCAACCGCACGGTGTATGCGCTGCTGATGATCGATATGGACAAGCTCAAGGAAATCAACGACGTCTTCGGCCATGAGGCCGGGAACAGCGCCATCACACTGGTGGCGCAGTGTTTGCAAAGAAGCATTCGCGCTACGGATCATGCTGCCCGATTCGGCGGCGACGAGTTTGCGGTACTGCTGCCGGGTGCCTCGCCCGAGGTCGCCGAGGCCGTGATCAAGCGCGTACGCCACAACGTCTATAAAACGACGCTCGATCTGCGCTCACGCATGATTCGCTGCAGCGTCAGCATCGGCGTGGTCAATTACCCCAAGGACTCGAAGGACATGCGCGAGCTGCGCAGCCTTGCCGACGACAGGATGTATCGCGACAAAGAGTTGCGGCGTAATCCCAGCGCGGAAGCAAATGCTTGAATGTTTGGAAGCAAACACCTGAATGTGCTGGACTTCTGTAGAAATATAGGCAAAGTTAGGCCTACATCACGCCGGGGCGTGATTAACATATGGTCAGCTAGTCTTTATATCTTCATGTCGAGAGAGGGTTAATGCGGTCAATTAATCGAACGTCGCCACCGGCAGCAGGGCGGCTTCCCATCCGAGCATTAGCCAGTCTTTTCCTGGGTTTTCTGGCACTTCAGGCAACTGCCAAGAACACCGGCGAGCCCAAACTGAAGTCCAGTTCCGTGCTCATCGTCGACCAAAGAGACTCCACCGTACTCTATTCCCGTAATTCGGACGTCGCCGCGCCCATCGCCTCCATCACCAAGCTGATGACTGCCCTGGTGGTTTTGGACGCCAAACAATCGTTGGATGAGCCCATCCAAATCACTGATGCCGACCGCGATTTCCCGAAATCATCGTTTTCCCGCCTGACCGTGGGCACCACTTTGTCGCGGGGCGACCTGATGCATCTCGCCCTGATGTCCTCCGAGAATCGTGCCGCGCACGCGTTGGGGAACAACTATCCCGGCGGCATGCCCGCCATGGTGGCTGCGATGAATGCGAAGGCCAAGGCCTTGGGCATGACCAATGCGCACTTCGTCGATCCCACCGGACTGTCGAGCCAAAACGTCGCAAGCCCGGAGGATTTGTCCAAACTGGTGATTGCGGCATCGAAAAATCGCACGATTCGCGAGTATTCGACCGATCAGAAACATACGGTGCGAGTGCGCAAGCACATGGTGGAGTTTCGCAACACCGACAATTTGGTGGCGAATCCGGCCTGGAACATCATCGTGCAGAAGACCGGCTATATCGCAGAGGCCGGCAAGTGCCTGGTGATGGCGGCCGTCATCGAGGGCCGCTCCGTGGTCATCGTGCTGCTGGATTCCTTCGGCAAGTACACCCGGGTTGCCGATGCCCAGCGGGTCAAGACCTGGATGGAAAGCGCCCCGAACCGACACTTCCAGGCCGAGATCCGCTAACCTTTAGATCGCATTTCAACCCCGAAACTGGCCATCACCCGTTCAATGGGTGACGAGTCAGTATCATTCCAATTACGCCACAGCGGCGGCCGGAGATGGGTATGCGATTACCACTACTTTTCGTGGCATGCTCGGCGTGCCTTTTGGCCACTTCGGCATGGGCTGCTGACCGAGCCCTGTCGGTCACGATTTATGCCGATAATCTGGCGCTGGTTCAGGACCGGCGCGACATCGACGTCAAGGAAGGCCGCCAGCGCATCGAATTTCAAGATGTATCCGGGCAAATTCGGCCTGAAACCGTGTCGCTGGCAGCCGCCAACATCAGCATCATTGAGCAGAATTTCGACTTCGATCTGCTCACGCCCGCCAAATTGATGGAAAAGGCCGTCGGCCAAGAAATCACCATCGTGCGCGTGAATCCGGCTACCGGAGCGGAAACCCGCGAGCAAGCACAGGTGCTTGCCACCAACGGCGGCGTGGTCTTGCAGATCGGCCAGCGCATCGAAGTGCTGCGCGACGACGGCCTGCCGGTGCGCGTGATCTTCAGCAAGGTGCCCGACAATCTTCGAGCGCGGCCAACCCTGTCGGTGAGCATCATCGGCGCGCGCGCCGGAACGCGGCGCGCGACCTTGAGCTATCTCACGCCCGGACTGGGCTGGAAGGCAGATTACGTCGCGCTCTACAACGAGAGCGACTCCAAAATAGACGTGCAGGGCTGGGTGACGCTTACGAATTCCAGCGGTACCGCCTATGACAATGCGCAAACGCTGCTGGTCGCCGGTTCGCCGAGTCAGGCGGACGGCGGCGCGGTCAACAATTACCGGCCGCCCCCACGCCGTTCGACTCTGCAGGTGCCGGGTACGGAGAGCGGCAACCGCGAGCGATTGGGCGACTACTACCTGTACCCGCTCGCCGAGCGGACCACCATCGCGAACTTACAGACCAAGCAGGTCAGCTTCCTCGATGTGCATGGCGTGCCCGCGCAGCACGGCTACGAATTCCGCAACCGCTGGCTGGGGACTGCCGAAACGCCGGTGAGCGCCAAGAGCATCTACAGCTTTTCAACCAGCGCGCATGCGGGACTGGGCGATCAATTGCCGGCCGGTATTTTGCGCTTCTACATGCGCGACAAACGCGGCGATCCACAGTTCATCGGCGAAAGCCGCATCGATCACACGCCGATGGGTTCGACGCTGTCGCTGGCAACCGGCGATGCCTTCGACGTCAAAGTGCATGCCGTCGTCGAAAAGCGCACCCGCATCGCGACCTTCGATTGGCAGACCGACATGCGCTACGAGCTGACCAATGCGCTGCCGCGCAGCGTCGTCGTGAAACTGCGCCAGGAAGGGCTGTGGGGCGATTCGAGCATCAAGGCCGAGAGTCAAAAGAGCACCAGGTCCAGTGCTGAAGCAGCCGAGTGGGCCGTGACGGTGCCCGCGAACGGCAAGGCGACTCTCACGGCCAGCTTCGAAACGCGGTACTAGCGCCGCCATGCGCGCGACGCCGCGTGTCTGCGCGATGCTGGGGCTGGTGATCGGCGCCACGTCCCAGGCCGCGTCTGTTCTCGCCGCCGAGATTTTGGCGGAGCCACCCTCGGATCTCATCGTGACCGTGTATCGCGCGCCCTATCGCAGTTCCGGTTCGATCAGTCTGAACGACTTGGGCGGTTTCGCACTGGTCACGGAGACGCGTATCGTGAGACTGCCCGCCGGAACGAGCCGCCTGCGCTTCGAGGGCGTTGCCGATGGCATCGAGCCGGCCAGCGCCATCATCACCGGCTTTGCGGGCGGGGTGATCGAAAAGAACCGCGATGCGAGATTGTTGAGCCCGGCCGCGCTGGTTGCCGCAACTCTGGGAAAGCCGGTGGAATTGCTGCGCACGATCCGCAAGACCGGCAAGACCGAACGATTGGCCGGTACTCTGCTGTCCGATGCGGGCGGAGGCGTGGTGCTTAAAACTGAGCAAGGCATCGAGGCGTTGCGGTGTTCGGGCTTGCCGGAAACCTTTAGTTTCGAGCCGGTCTCCGGCTTGTCCGCCCGGCCCACCCTGTCCGTCGAAGTGCGCAGCCCGCGCGCCGAGACCAGACAAGTGACGCTGTCCTACCTGTCGCGCGGATTCGATTGGGCGGCCGACTACACCGCAACTTTGTCGGACGATGGCAAGAGCTTCGACCTCGGGGCCTGGGTCACACTGGCCAATTCGAATGGCGTAGGGTTTCCCTCCGCACACACGCAAGTGGTTGCGGGAAGAATCAATCACGAGGATGGTGAAGTAGACCCGATCGATATTGGGGGTCCCATCTTGGCGCAATGCTGGCCGCGCGGCTCGACCAGCGACATGCCGATGGTTCTTCGTTTCGAGCGAGGCTCGAGTATTGGTTCGATGAAAGCAACTGCACGCATGCCCGCAGCAGCGCCGGCTATGCTGGAGAGCGTGGCGGCTAAAGCGAATAGAGTCACGCAAGAACAGCTCGGCGATTTGAAGCTGTATCGCGTGCCCGAACGCACCACGCTGGCCAGCCGCCAATCCAAGCAGGTGCGCTTGATGGATCGCTTCAGTATCCCGGTCAACACCGTCTATGGCGCGGATGTGGACGTGGAGGAGGATGACGCCGGCTCGACCCCCGCCCACCGGTTGCTTCGAACCAAGAACACGGCCGCGAATCATCTGGGCCTTCCGCTGCCCTCCGGCAGCGTCGCAGTGTTCGGCGCGGTTGGAGGTCAGAGATTGCTCGAGCACGAGTCCGACCTGCGCGATACCGCGGCGGACGAGGAAGTTGAAATCAACATGGGGGAAAGCCCCGACGTTCAAGTAACGGCCAACAAGGAAAAGGTTTCCGTCGACCGGGCGCCGGACATGCTGCCGCTGGTGCCCGGAGTGAGCCTGCGATCGGTAAAAATCGGGGCCGCCAATCGCGTGGCCATCAGCAATGCCCGCGCCGGCGGCATTGAATTCGAGTTGCGGCTGCAGCTCGAGGCGGGTGCGCGCGTGGTCCGCGCCGACCATGCGCTGGGCGCCAAAAACGGCCGACCCATTTTTTTCCTGCATGTTCCCGCCAATGAAACTGTTACGGTGCGATACCAGATCCAACACACCGTCGATCGAATTTTGCGCACTCCTTAGCGGTTGGCGCCGCCGCTGTTAGCTTACAATCGCCGGATGTCGGGAATCCTTAAGCTGGCGGCGGTGCTGCGATGGTGAGAAGTCGCCAGTCGCGGATCAAGAACTACTTCGCCGAAAACAGGCTGTTTACCATTCGCAGCATCGTCGCCGGGGTCATCGCCACGGTGCTGCTGATCACCGTGGCGAGTCGCCTGTTCTACCTGCAGGTGCTCAAGTACGACTACTACCACAATCTTTCGCAGGGCAACAGCATTCGCACCGAGCCCATCCCGCCCAGCCGCGGCTTGATTCTGGACCGTCACGGCGTGGTACTGGCGGACAATCTGCCGGCCTTCAATGTCGAACTGGTTCGTGAACAAGTCGGCGACAACAAGGCGCTGGACGTCACGCTGGCGCAGTTGGTCAGCATTGGATTACTGCGCAGCGAAGAGGTCGGCAATATCCGCCGCACGGTCCTGCTGCATAAGGTTTACGAGAGCGTGCCGGTCAAGCTGCTGCTGAACGAGGAAGAGATGGCGCGATTCGCGGTGCATCGCTACCAATTCTCGGGCGTGGACATACGTGCGCGGCTGGCGCGCCACTATCCCCTGCGGGAAATGGGTGTTCACGCCATCGGCTATGTGAGCGCGATCAACGAACAGGATTTGAAGCAAATCGACAGCGCGGAATATGCCGGCACCAGCCTGATCGGCAAACTCGGCGTCGAAGGCGCCTACGAGCAGAAGCTGCACGGCAAACCGGGATTCAGAGAATTGGAAGTAAATGCCGCCGGCCGCCCCGTAGACAAGCAGGGTGGCTACGCCTCCGAACTCAAAATTCGCCCGCCGGTCGCGGGAGAGGACTTGATCCTAGGCATGGATGTGCGCGTGCAAAAAGTTGCGGAGGAAGCGCTGGTGGGCAAGCGCGGATCGGTGGTGGCGCTCGATCCGAAAACCGGCGATATCATCGCGCTGGCCAGCACGCCGGGCTTTGATCCGAATGATTTTGTCCGGGGCCTGTCGGTCGCACAGTACGGCGCGCTGTCGAACAGCATCGATGTGCCGCTGCTCAATCGCGCCCTGCGCGGCGCCTATCCGCCCGGATCGACCGTGAAGCCGCTGTATGCGTTGGCCGCGCAGCACTACGGCATCCTGTCTCCCCAGCAGATTGAGTACTGCCCGGGGTTTTTTACCTTACCGGGCAGCAGCAGCAAGTTTCGCGACGACAAAATTCATGGATCCTTGGATATGCGGCACGCCATATCAGAGTCCTGCGACGTCTACTTCTATCGGCTTGCCGACAAGATGGGCATCGATCGCATGCATGAATTTATGAGCGCCTTTGGCTATGGCGAGTTGACGGGCATCGATATTCCGGGCGAAAAAACCGGCCTGTTTGCTTCGCCTGAATGGAAGCGGCGGGTGTTCAAGCGCAAGGCCGATCAGGTGTGGTTTCCCGGTGAATCCATCAGCATGGGTATCGGCCAGGGCCCGATCACGGTCACGCCGCTGCAGCAGGCTCACTTTGCGGCGGAAATTGCCGAGCGCGGGAAAATCATCGCCTTGCCGCGCCTGGTCGCGGGTACTCGCGCCCCCGGCTCGGCGATCGTCGTGCCACGCAAGTCCAGCTTCGGCAAACCGATCGACCTTGGTACCGAAGATCAGTGGAACGTGATCTTCGACGGCATGGTAGGCGCCGTTACACAACCCGGCGCCACCGCCTACCTCGCCTTTCGCGGCGCGGGCTACAAGCTGGCAGGAAAAACCGGAACTGCCCAAGTAGTAACGGTCAAACAAACCGAAAGCACCAAGCGCCTGGATGCTGATGTGCGAAAGCGCGAACACGCGTGGTTCATTGCATTCGCGCCGGTCGATGATCCGAAGATTGCGATATCCGTGTTGATTGAAAACGGCGGTTTCGGCGGTTCGACCGCAGGCCCCATTGCACGCAAGGTGCTCGACACGTATTTATTGGCGGATGATGGCGCTGCCTCTGCGCAAAAAACTCCCTAAGGCCTCCGCGAGGAGACCGACGTCAGTTCTGTGAGATGGAACTCTTAGGATGGCACTCGATGTCGGTGTGGGCGAAATCATTGCCTTTGAACAGCAGCGAGTCGGCTTGCGCGCGAGCTAGGGCGTAGGCGAAGCAGTCGCCGAAGTTGAGGGCAGCAGGATGGCGGCCTTTGCCGTAGCGGCGAAAGGCTTGGACTGCTAGATGAGCCTGCTCCTCGTCCAGGGGGATGAGGATGATGCGCGCCTTGGCGATGAACAGATCCAGATCGCGTACGCCGTCCGCTCCCAGGCGCGATTCCACAATCATGGAGATTTCGACGAACGATGCCGTGGACAGCAAAACTTGTTCCGCGGCTTCGATGCTCTCGTTGAAGGCGCGCCGCTCGGGCTCGTTTTGCAGAATGGCGAGCAGGGCAGATGACTCGATCACCATCAGCGAGGCAGTCCGTGTTTGTCGTATCCCAAGATCTCGTCGACGCTGCGGTCATCGAGTACCGGAAGACGAGCACAGTGCTGGGCGATTTCGTCGAGCTGGTCGGCGAGACGTCGTTTGGCGCGGGAGTTGCGCAGGCGCTCAAGACGCTCGCGCAGGGATTGCGTCACCGCTTCGGTCTTGGTTTCACCGGTCAGTTTCGCGAGCGCGGCGGCGAGCTCTTCAGTGTGCTTGTTGCGGATATTCAGCGGCATGAATCACCACGTATAGATAATTTGCTACACAGTAACATTGCGATGGCCGGAGGGCAACGGACGTGCTTGGTGGTTTAACGCAGAAATGGCGTGTTTGAAGGACTAACCGGGCATTTTCGCGTCGCGGCCCTCCGGCTAGAACCGCGCAGTGAAATGTACGCCCCAGTTTCTCGGTTAGTCCTTCAAACA
>Ga0193716_1000258_pt1 | contig 33199 bp, 25 predicted proteins | sample U2c1metaG_FD_145901 | JGI IMG/M metagenome (GOLD analysis project Ga0193716, IMG submission 145901) | Soil microbial communities from a riparian zone of the East river system, Colorado, United States - U2c1 | ecosystem: Environmental > Terrestrial > Soil > Riparian zone | place: USA: East River...
GCCCTTGTTCAGCGGATACTTGAGGATTTTGTCATTGAGTTCCGCGTACAGCCAGCCCTTGTAGATGCCGATGCCGGTGCCGCCGGCGCCGCCGCTCTGCACGGTCTCTCCGAAACGCTCATTGACGTCCGCCTTGCCGGCACCCTGGCTGTCCTTGAGCGCCACCAGGAATCCGCCGGCATGCGGAGTATCGTTGCCGAAATATCGCCCCGACCAGGTATTGACATAGATGACCCCGGCTTCAGAGACGACGAGATGCCTGGCATGACCGATTCCATCCGCGAGGACGGTGGCCCAAAAGCCTGCGGGCAGCGTGAGGCCGCTGTCATTCGCAGGACAGGCTGTGGCGTCGGCCGCCCGGCCTTCATCAGGCGCCGCGATGGCGATCGCAACGCATGCAACCAGAGCCGCGGTGCCTGAAAACAAACCACACTGACTTTGATTGATGCGCATCTCACTCGGAGTGTATTCGTGCGCGGCTTGGGAGGCAACGAAACGGTGGAGTTCTCGGCGCGGGGCGCGTAGCGTTGCGATCTTAAGCCAAAGGAGTTTCGATGTGCTTGGTTTTGATCGCGTGGCGCGGCGACGCGGAATATCCCTGTGTGATTGCGGCCAACCGCGACGAGATGCATTCGCGCCCGGCGGCCCCCGCGCAATGGTGGCGATCTCAGCCCTCTATCCTCGCGGGCCAAGATCTCATGGCGGGCGGCACCTGGTTGGGCGTCACCCGCGCCGGGCGCTTTGCCGCGCTCACCAATTACCGCGACCCGGAACAACGGCGCGAGGGCACGCCGAGCAGGGGCACGCTGGTCGCCTCGATTCTGATGTCCAAGGACACCACGCAGCAGAGTCTCGATCATCTTCGAGACGTGGGCGCGAGCTATAACGGATTCAATTTGATCTTCTCCGACGGCGAGCGGCTCGCCGTCTACGAAAGTGTGCTGGGCGCCGGACGAGAGCTCGGGCCCGGCATCTACGGGCTGTCCAATCATTTGCTGGATACACCTTGGCCGAAGGTGCGGACTGCCAAGTCGCGGCTGTCGACGGCGTTGTCGAATTTGCAGAACACCGACGCAGCTCTCGCGCTGTTGCGCGACGATGAACCCGCGCCCGATGATCAGTTGCCGCGCACCGGCGTGGCGTTATCGTGGGAGCGGCTGCTGTCGAGTGCCTTTGTGCGCGCGCCGGATTATGGTACGCGCTGCTCGACGCTGGTGCGCATTGATCGGCGCCGCCGTACGTGCTTTGATGAGTGGACTTGGGATTCGACGGGCGCGCAGATCGGCGCCGTCAACTTTCAGTTCGAGCTGGAGTGAACTCATGTTCAAGCGCGTGCTGCTTTGCTACGACAGCACCGAAGCGGGCCGCCGGGCCCTGCGGCGCGGCGCGGAGCTGGCCGAGCGGGTGAAGTGCTGCATCTTTGTCGCGGTCAATTCATCGGACGAGCCGGTCTCTGTGTCAAAATAACGCATGGTATCCGCAGACCTGCCCGCTCGCGACCCGCCGGCGCCTCCGATTCGCGATCGAGCGTTGGGAATCATTGCGACAGCGACCTTGCTGGCGCTGCTGTACTTTGCGCGCGACGTGCTGGTTCCGATCACTCTGGCCTTTATCCTCAGTCTGTTGATCGCACCGCTGGTGCGCGCGCTGCGCCGTCTCAAGTTGGGGCAAACGCTGTCCGTACTGGCGGCGGTGCTGGTGTTGGCGCTGACGTTCGGCGCGGTTGCGGGCGTCATCGGCTCGCAAATAGTGGGCATGGCGGACAGCCTGCCGACGTACAAGAGAACTCTCGAGGACAAGCTGGAGACTTTGAACGACATCACCGTGAGGCGCATGAACGCGCTCACGGCGGAGGCAGGCAAAGCGTTCAACCGTAATACGGAACCTTCGCCGCCTTCGACGCTGCAGTCCGACTCAGCCGGTCTGAAGAGGCCCATTCCCGTGGAGTTGCACGAAGCGCCCGCCAATCCATGGCAGGTGATTCAAAAGATCTTGGGATCGGTTTGGGTGCCGATCGAAACCGCGGGCATCGTGCTGGTGGTGCTGGTGTTTGTTCTGCTCGAACAAGAGGCGCTGCGTGATCGCTTCATACGTATCGCGGGCGGCACGGACATTCGACTGACCACCCTGGTGATCAATGATGCGGGAGAGCGCCTGTCGCGATTTTTCGTGTCGCAATTCGCAGTGAATTTCGGCGTGGGCGTCTTGATATGGATTGGTCTGAGCGTCATCGGCCTGCCTCACCCTGTCGTTTGGGCGGCATTGACCACGCTGCTGCGTTTCGTTCCTTACATCGGGGTGTGGATTGCGGCCCTGTGTTCCGCCTTGCTCGCCGCTGCGGTCGATGCCGGATGGAGCATGGCGTTTGCGACATTCGGGCTTTTCGTCATCGTCGAGTTGATCGCGGCGCAGTTGGTCGAGCCGCAGTTGTACGGGCACACGACGGGACTTTCGCCGCTCTCGGTGGTTATCGCCGCGATATTTTGGAGTTGGCTGTGGGGCCCGATCGGCTTGATCGTATCCACACCCTTGACGCTGTGTCTGTTGGTGGCCGGCCGCCACATCAAGGCGCTGAGCCTGCTCGATATTCTGCTGGGCGACACGCAGGCGCTCACCCTGCCGCAGCGCTTCTACCAGCGGGCGCTATCCGCCGATTCCGATGAAATCATCACAGGCGCGCGTGAATTTCTCAAACGAAATTCCTTCGCCAATTATTGCGATTTGGTATTGCTCCCCGCGTTGCACCTGGCGCGGCTCGATCTGGAGTCGGGCGCCATCAGCGACGAACAACTGGCCAGGGTTCGCGCCTCCATGGTGGCCGTCGTTGCCGCGATCGGCGGGGACCGTCACCGGCCATCACGCCGCCGGCTGCGATCCTCCGTGCTCGATCATTCCACGGCCGGCCGCCAGCTGCGTCAGCAGCGCGAGCAGGCGAGCGGCCGCTGGCAGGGGCCTCTGGTGGTTCCGGCAGGATCGGTCATCGTGTGCGCGAGCCTGGGTTCCATGGCGGATGATCTGGCGACCGAGCTGCTGGTGCGCATATTCCGCGATCAGAAAATAGATGCGCGCCATATGTCGATTGAAGATCTCGACGCCGCACCGCCGACCAATGCTGCGGAGGCGGTATCCATGGTGTACCTGGTCAGCGCCTTTCCGAGCGAGGAGCGCCGCCGCGGCGACGCGACGGCAGAGAAGATGCGTCAGCGATTCCCCAGTGCCTGCATCGTGGCGGTATTTCTTCCGGGCATGCTGTTGCAACCGAAAGAACCAGGTGAGGGCGCGAGCTTGCGCGGCGCCGACAAGTCGGCGGCATCCTTGGGGCACGCCGTTCAAATCTGTGTTGATATGCAATCGAAGGCCGCTCGCGCATGACCGCGCCGCGTAATACCATGCTGATCACGGGGGCCGCGCAAGGAGTTGGCCTTGCGACGGCCGGCTTGCTGGCGCAACGCGAATGCCGCGTCATTCTGGTCGACATTCAATCCGTGGAACAGCAGGTCGCTCAGCTGCGCAACGGGGGTTCGCACGCCGAAGGCATTTGCGGCGACGTATCCTCCGAAGAATTTGTGCAGCAGCTGGCGCAGAGAATTTCGAGTGAGTACGGTGCGCTCGACGGTTTGGTGAATAACGCGGGCATCAGCCTCATCATGCCTGCCGAAGAGACGACGGCCGCACAATGGCAACGGGTCATGGCCATTAATCTATTCGCTCCCTTTCTATTGTGCCGCCATCTTGGAGCTCAGATGTTGGCGCGGCGCCAGGGCAGCATCGTCAATGTGGCCTCGGTTGCGGGTCTCGCGGGCATCAGTCACCGCAGCGCCTACAACACATCGAAGCACGGTCTCGTGGGCCTGACCAAAACGCTGGCGGCCGAGTGGGGCGGCCGCGGGGTGCGCGTCAATGCGGTGTGCCCGGGGTGGATCAAGACCGAAATGGATGCCGTGGATCAGGCCCGCGGCACCTACGGCGATACGGATATCATCGACCGCGTGCCCTTGGCGCGCTTCGCCAAGGCTCAGGACGTCGCCGAGGCGATCGCTTTTCTCCTCGATTCGGACCGCAATGGATTCATCAATGGCATTACCTTGCCGGTGGATGGCGGCTGGACGGCCGACGGCAGCTGGAACAGCTTGAGGCTGAGTACGCGGGCTTGAGCTAAGGGATACCGTCAACAACATGTGGCTGCAATCAACGACCGCGGAGGAACGGCGCGCGCTCCTGGCCGCATACGCCGGCTACGGGCTGGACGGTTTTGACCTCATGATCTATAGCTTCATGATTCCGACGCTGCTCACCCTGTGGGGCATGACCAAGGCGGAGGCCGGCCACATTGCGAGCGGTGCCTTGATTACCTCGGCGATAGGCGGCTGGGCAGCCGGCGTGCTCGCAGACCGCTACGGCCGCGCACGCATCCTGCAGCTCACGGTGCTGTGGTTCGCGGTGTTTACCTTCTTGAGCGGCTTCACGCACTCCTTCGGTCAACTGTTCTTTACGCGCGCGATGCAGGGATTCGGATTCGGCGGTGAATGGTCCGTGGGTTCGGTGTTGGTGGCCGAGATCGTCGATGCGCGTCATCGCGGCAGGGCAACCGGCCTGGTGCAGAGCAGTTGGTCGGTGGGCTGGGCTGCCGCGGCGCTGGCATTCTGGGCGGCGAGTTCTTTGATGCCGCCCGAAACGGCGTGGAAGGTGGTGTTTTGGCTGGGCATACTGCCGGCCTTGCTGGTCGTTTACATTCGCCGCAGAGTGCCGGAGCCGGCGATCTATCTCCAGATGCGCGCGCAGCGCGCGGCTCGTCTGCACGACGCGGTGCCGCGCCGCGGAGAATTCCTGGATATTTTCCGGCCGCCGCTCCTCGGCACGACCGTCCTGGCGACCTTGCTGTCGACGGGCATGCTCGGCGCCTACTACTCGATCACGACGTGGTTGCCGACCTTTCTGACGAACGAACGCCATCTCTCGGTGGGCGGCACCACGGGCTATTTGTTGATGGTGATTACCGGTTCTCTGGCCGGATATCTGGTGAGCGCCTGGCTCACGGATACCATCGGGCGCCGCCGCGGCTTCATGCTTTTCGCGGGCTGTGCAATTCTATTGATCCTGCTTTACGTGCGGCTGCCCGTGGCGGGCGGGATGTTTCTGATCGGTTTCCCCTTGGGCTTCTTCATATTGGGAATATTTTCCGGCATGGGCGCCTGTCTGGCGGAGTTATTCCCCAGCGCCGTGCGCGGTTCAGGCCAGGGGTTCACTTATAGCGTCGGACGGGGAATCGGCGGCTTCTGTCCCTCCTTGATCGGCCTCTTGAGCACCCGCTTCCCCTTGGGAGACGCCATTGCCGGATTCACCGTGGTTGCCTATGCATTGGTCATCGTGATCGCCTGGGCTATCCCTGAAACGCGCGGCCGCGTGCTCATTGCGGACAGCACCGCCGAAACATGATGCGCTGGGAATTTTGGATCGATCGGGGCGGCACCTTCACCGACGTCATTGGGCGCACGCCTTCGGGGTCGCTGCGTACCCTGAAGCTGCTATCCGACAATGCCGCGCAGTATGAGGACGCCGCGGTGGAGGGCATTCGTCGATTGCTGGATCTTGCCCCCGGTGACCCGATCACGCCGCAGCAGGTAGCCTGCGTGAAAATGGGCACGACGGTGGCCACCAACGCCTTGTTGGAACGCAAGGGCGAGCGCACGGTCCTGGTGATCACCAAGGGGTTTCGCGACGCCTTGAGAATAGCCACTCAAGCTCGGCCACGCTTGTTCGAGCGCCACATCGTGCTGCCGGAAATGCTGTACGAGCGAGTGATCGAGGCTCAGGAGCGCGTGGCTGCGCACGGCGAAATCATCTCCGGTTTGGATGCCGCGGCGCTCAGCGCGCAATTGCAGCAAGCCCATGGCGACGGCTTGCGCTCCTGCGCCATCGTCTTTCTGCATGGCTACCGCTACGTCCATCACGAGCTGGCCGCGGCGAGCCTTGCGCGAGAAATCGGCTTTACGCAGGTTTCCGTCTCGCACCGCGTGAGCCCGTTGATGAAATTGATTCCGCGCGGCGACACGACGGTTGTGGATGCCTATCTCTCGCCTATTTTGCGGCGCTACTGCGACAAGCTTGCTGAGCTCATGCCCGGCGTACCGCTGTTTTTCATGCAGAGTTCAGGGGGCCTGACCCAGGCGCACCGATTCCATGGCAAGGACGCGATTCTCTCGGGTCCCGCGGGCGGGATCGTCGGCATGGTGCGCACGGCGCAGGCATGGGGGCATGCCAAGTTGATCGGCTTTGACATGGGTGGCACGTCGACGGATGTCAGTCACTTCGCCGGCGAGTACGAGCGCGCATTCGACACGGAGGTCGGCGGCGTTCGGGTTCGCGCGCCGATGATGAGCATCCACAGTATTGCGGCCGGAGGCGGTTCCATCATTCACTTCGATGGCGCGCGATTGCGGGTGGGCCCGGACTCCGCGGGCGCAAGTCCCGGTCCCGCGTGTTACCGCCGCAACGGCCCGCTCACCGTCACCGACGCCAATGTACTGTTGGGGCGCATTCAGCCTGCGTTTTTTCCGCGAGTATTCGGTGTTGCAGCGAATGAGACCTTGGATGCGGACATCGTTGCCCGCCGCTTCGGCGAGCTGGCTGAGCAGATGACCGGCGCGACCGGGCAGCCGATCGCGCCCGAGGAAGTTGCCGGCGGTGCCTTGAGAATCGCGGTCGGCAGCATGGCAAACGCAGTGAAGCGGATCTCGGTCATGCGCGGTCATGATGTCACCGGCTACACCCTGCAGTGCTTCGGCGGGGCGGGTGGTCAACATGCCGGTCTCGTGGCGGATGCCTTGGGCATGTCGCGAGTCTTCATTCACCCCTTGGCCGGCGTGCTGTCGGCGTATGGCATGGGATTGGCCGATCAAATTGCCATGCGGGAAGCAGCGGTGGAGCGTGAGCTGAACGAGGAAACCTTCACTCAGGCAACGATGACCGCGGCCCGCCTGCTCGATGAGGCTGCTGCTGAGCTAAAAGATCAGGGCCTGGCGGGCGATGCGCTCAAGAGCGTGGTACGAGTCCATGTGCGCTATCAAGGCACCGACACCGCGCTGCCTTGCGCACTTCCGGCGCAAGTGCCGCCGGCGGAGGGCGTGCGCATCGTCCGCGAGGAGTTTGAGCGCAGCTATCGGCGCCGGTTCGAATTCATGGTCTTGGGCCATGCGCTGGTGATCGAGTCGGTATCGGTGGAATGCATCGCGCCCGGCGCCGAGACACCGGCATCGGATCCCATCGGCGCGGCAACGCTTTATGAGCCCGCGGCGGACGCGGACATTTCCATGTACTGCCTCGCCGACACGCAGTCCGCGGGCTGGCGCGACGCGCGGCTCTATCGCGCCGAAACGTTGCGTCCCGGTGCGCGGGTTCCCGGCCCGGCCATCCTCGCAGACCGCCATGCAACGACGGTGGTCGAACCTGGCTGGGAAGCGCGGGTGGCGGCCGGCGGCTGCATCGAACTCGAGCGCGTTCAGCGCCGAAGCGGCGAGCGCGCCGCGGGACCGCACGTCGATCCTGTCATGTTGGAGTTGTTCAACAATATATTCATGAACATCGCCGAACAAATGGGGCTGCGCCTGCAGAACACGGCCTATTCGGTGAATATCAAAGAGCGTCTGGATTTTAGCTGCGCGCTGTTCGACGGCGCGGGAGCGTTGATCGCAAATGCGCCGCACATGCCGGTGCACTTAGGGTCGATGAGCGAGTCGATTCGCACCGTCATCGATCGTAACCCGCAGATGCGCAGCGGCGATGTCTTCGTGCTGAACGATCCTTATCACGGAGGGACGCACCTTCCCGACATCACCGTTGTGACGCCGGTTTATTTGGACGCCGCTGATGCCGCGCCCAGTTTCTTTGTCGCCTCGCGCGGCCACCATGCCGATATCGGCGGCATCACGCCCGGATCGATGCCGCCGTTTTCCGCACTCATCGGTGAAGAAGGCGTTTTGATCGATAACTTCAAGCTGGTGCAGAGCGGTACGCTGCACGAGGCGGCCATGCGCGAACTGCTCCTGAGCGGCGCTCACCCGGCGCGCAATCCCGCGCAAAATCTTGCCGATATGCGCGCGCAAATAGCAGCCAACGCCAAGGGCAGCGCGGAGCTCAAGGCGCTGGTGGCGCAATTCGGCCTGAACACCGTGATCGCCTACATGCAGCACGTGCAGGACAACGCTGAGGAGTCGGTGCGCCGTGTCATCACCTCGCTCAAGGACGGGCACTTCATCCTGCCGCTCGACAACGGCTCGCGCATTGAAGTGGCCGTGCGCGTCGATGCCGAAAGCCGCAGCGCGTGCATCGACTTCACCGGCACCAGCGCTCAATTACGGGATAACTTCAATGCGCCGCGCGCCGTGACCACCGCGGCGGTGCTCTACGTGTTTCGCACGCTGGTAAACGATGACATTCCGCTCAATGCGGGATGCTTGAAGCCGCTGCAAATCATTCTGCCTGACGCCTGCATGCTGAACCCCGAGTCGCCTTCGGCCGTGGTGGCCGGCAACGTCGAGACCTCCATGTGCGTGACCAACGCGCTGTATGGCGCCCTGGGCGCGATGGCCGCCAGTCAATGCACCATGAATAATTTCACCTTCGGCAACGGCGAGTACCAGTACTACGAAACCATCGCCGGAGGGTCGGGCGCAGGACCTGAGTTTGACGGCACCAGCGTGGTCCAAACGCACATGACCAATTCACGGCTGACGGATCCTGAGGTTCTGGAATTTAGATTTCCCGTGCGCCTGGAGTCGTATGAAATTCGTGCGGGGTCGGGCGGCGCCGGACGCTGGAAGGGCGGCGACGGCGGCATCCGGCGCGTTCGCTTTCTGGAGTCCATGACGGCATCCATCTTGAGTAACGGCCGCACCGTCGGCTCATTCGGCATGGCGGGCGGCGAGCCGGGCGCCGTCGGCGAAAATTATATTGAGCGAGCCGATGGCCGAGTGGAGAAGTTGGCGCATATTGGTCAAGCGGATATGCAGTTCAACGATGTGATGGTGATCTGTACGCCGGGCGGCGGTGGCTACGGGAAGAAGCCTAAATAACAGATATTAACTATATCTCGTAACATATTGTAATATATCGTTATTATAGTGCCTTTAATTTATCTAAATCCGCCCAATCTTAAAGTGAATTCTAGTTTGATTTACACTGCTCGCACACCTGTGGCCGAGGTTCCTGAAAATGCCTGAGATTGAAAATGCCTGAGATTGAAATTGTTGAGGTCGGTCCGCGGGACGGCCTGCAAAATGAATCGGTGCTGTTCAGCACGCAGCAGAAGCTGGCGTTCATCGAGCGCGCGATCCAGGCCGGCGTGCGCCGCATCGAGGTCGCCAGTTTTGTAAACCCGAAGCTGGTGCCGCAGATGGCCGATGCCGAAGCAGTATCCGCAGGATTGGTCCCGCGCGACGACGTGATCTATATCGGTTTGGTGCTCAACAAGCGCGGCGCGTTGCGCGCCATTGAGGCGGGTCTTGATGAGCTGGGTGCCGTGTGTGCGGCTTCTGACGGATTTGCGATGCGCAATCAGGGTCAAACCTCGGACGAATCCTTGGCGATGTGCTGTGAGGTGGTGCGCTTGGCGCGACAGGAGGGGCGGCGCGGCCAGATCACGATCTCCACGGCGTTCGGCTGTCCGTTTGACGGCGAGGTCGATCCGCAACGGGTGGTCGATATGGCGAAGAAGGCAGCCGCCGCAGGGCCGGTCGAAGTCGCCATCGCCGATACCATCGGTGTCGCGGCGCCGCGCGATGTTGCCGAACTGGTTGCGAGAGTGAAGGCCGCGATCGCACCACTGCCGGTGCGCGTGCACTTCCACAATACGCGAAACACGGGTCTCGCCAATGTCTGGGCCGCGGTCAATGCCGGCGCCGGCACGGTGGATGCGTCGTTGGGCGGCTTGGGCGGCTGTCCATTCGCGCCTCGAGCCACGGGCAATGTGCCCACCGAAGACGTGATCTACATGCTGGAGCGCTCGGGATACCGCACCGGGCTCGACATCGACCGGGTGATCGAGGCGGCCGCCTGGCTGGCGGGTGAGATGGGCCGCGAATTACCCGGCATGCTGAGCAAGGCCGGCAATTTTCCGGGCGCCGCGGTACGGCGTTGACCTCACTGCGGGGTATTCAAGCAGCGCTTGAAACGATCATCGACCCGGTGAGCGTACCAATCGGTGGTGAGACTTCGTTTGATTTTCGGTCCACCGAGTTTGATACGCGGTACCAGGGCCGACGGCAGCTGCCTTCCGGCCTTCTGATTGGCCAGCGCGAACACGCGCAGATATAGCGTCGTGGTTTCAAAGTCCTTGGTTTTTCCTTCAGCCAGGGCGGCATGGATGGCGCCGTCACTCATCTTGAGCCGCGCCGCCAGCGTGCGCACCGCGAGTTCGGTATCGCCGGGATTGTTCGCGTCGCTGCCATGCGGCACTAACGCGCCGTCCGGGACCAGAGGGATACCGGACGCAATGCCGACCGCACTTTGAAAGGCGGCGTTGCGGCTCGCATATTGTCCGGCATTGAAATCTGCGAAACGGTACAGGTACTGATCGTACGGCGCGCGGTAATCCAAAAGATGCGCCACGCCAAAATAGACCCCGCCGCGGCGGGTAAACAATTCATCCTCGATGCTGGCCTTCACCGGATAGGGATAGGGTGCCGCGGCTGAAAACTGCTCGGCAAAGGCAACATTGACCTGCATGGGTCCGCGGGTGCGTATCGGATTCCGATCGGCGAACAGCGTGCTGCCAAGCGGCACTGCTGCGAGGAAGTCTTCGTAGGCATCGCTCAAGTCTTTTTCGGTTCTTGCCGCATCAATCCGCTCGCCGTAGCTACGGCCGTCGGATGATTTTAGCTGCAGCACGCCATCCACGATCAGCATCGGCACATGGGCGTGCGCTGCGCGGCTGTTGATTTCTTTCCGAGCGATCACGCCGAGACCAGGCACCGCTGGGTCGACCCGAAATCCCGACTCCTGTGCGATCACGGCAACCACGGCACAAATGTTTTCGTGGTTCGGCGTCACGGTGAGCACCGTGAGAGCGGCATACACATCTATGGCCCAGCCGGCCCGGTCCGGCACATTCTGCGGCAGCGATGCTTCGATCAGGGCGCGCGCGTCAGTGGGGTTCAAGGCGGGCGGCTCGGTAGGCTGCCGGCCTGCACAACCGGCCAACAACAATGCGGTTCCCAACCCGATCAGGACTTTGATTTGATGCACTGCAGCCTTAAGGTATATCAGGCAACGCGTATGGTACCGGTTCGGTCGAAGGCGTAGTCTTTTTGAATATCGAATTCAAGGAGACGCGCCATGAGCATCAACGAAACAAAGCTGAACGAATTCCTCGGCAAAGCGGTGGGCGATTTAGGCGCCGCGCTGAGTGCGACACTGGTACTGGTCGGCGACCGACTGGGCCTTTACAAGGAACTGGCGAAAGGCGCGGTAACTTCCGCCGATCTCGCGCAGCGCACAGGCACCAGCGAACGCTATGTCCGCGAGTGGCTGGGCAATCAAGGCGCCAGCGGGTACATCGAGTACGACGCGGCGAACGGCAAATGGTCCATGACCCCGGAGCAAAAGCTTTGTCTGGCCGATCCGAACGGACCGGTGGATGTGCCGGGCGCGTACAACATCGTCGAGGCGACATTCCACGCGCTCGGGCGGACGCTCGAGAATTTCAAAAGCGGCAAAGGCATGGAGTGGGGCGAGCACCATCCCTGTCTGTTCAGCGGCACGGAGCGATTTTTTCGCGCAGGCTACAACGCGAACCTGATTACGGCGTGGTTGCCGGCGCTCGACGGGGTCGTGGATAAGCTCAACCGCGGGGCGCGCGTCGCGGACGTCGGCTGCGGCCATGGCGCCAGCACGGTATTGATGGCCAAGACTTATCCTAAATCAACGTTCGTGGGCTACGACTACCACGGCGAGTCGATCCGGGTCGCTCGTGAGCGCGCCGCCGCGGCGGGCGTTGCCAATGCACAATTTGAAGTGAGCGATGCCGTCAGCTACTCCGGCAAGGAGTTCGACGTGATTGCCTTCTTCGATTGCCTGCACGATATGGGCGACCCCGTGGGTGTTGCGCGTCATGCACGTCAGGCGCTCAAGGCCGATGGCACGGCGATGATCGTTGAGCCCTTTGCAAACGACAAGCTGCAGGACAATCTGAACCCTGTCGGGCGCGTCATGTACGGCGCCTCCTCGCAAATATGCGTGCCGGTATCGCTGGCGCGCAAAGGGCCGGCGCTGGGCGCCCAGGCCGGCGAAGCGCGATTGCGGGAAGTCGTGGTCACCGGCGGCGGATTTGGGAAATTTCGGCGCGCGACCGAGACGCCGTTCAACTTGGTGCTGGAGGCGCGGCCGTAGCTTGTTTATCGGGGCTGCATTCTGACGGCGCCGTCGAGACGGATGGTCTCGCCGTTCAGCATCACGTTCTCCAAAATTTGCACGATCAGCGCTGCGAATTCATCAGGCTCGCCGAGACGCGGCGGAAAGGGCGTCTGTTTGCCGAGCGAGTCCTGCGCTTCCTGAGGAAGGCCCTTCATCATCGGTGTGGCAAACAACCCCGGCGCCACGGTCATGACGCGTATGCCGCTCGATGCCAGCTCGCGCGCCATGGGCAAGGTCATGGCAACGATGCCGCCCTTGGAGGCCGAGTAGGCAATCTGTCCGATCTGTCCATCGTATGCGGCAACCGACGCCGTCATGACAATGACTCCGCGCTCGCCTTGAGCATTGGGCGAATTGAGTTGCATGGCCACGGCGGCCGATTTGGCGACCAGCACGGTGCCGAGCAGATTGATTTCGATCATCTTGCGAAAAGAACTTCCCGCCATGGGGCCTTGCCGGCCGACGAGACGGCCCGGGGTGGCGATTCCTGCGCAATTGATGGCTGCGTTGATGCTGCCCATGAATGCTTGCGCCTGCTTCACGGCAGCGTCCACCGCCGCCTCATCGCTGACATCGGCGGTGATGAAGGTGGCACGCTCGCCCAATGCCACGGCAGCGGCGCGGCCTGCCGCAGCGCTCAAGTCCAAAATGGCGACCTTGCCGCCGCCCTGAACGATTCGATTTGCGACTGCGAGGCCGAGGCCTGAGGCTCCGCCGGTGACGATGGCATTCGCTTCCTTCAATTGCATGCAATACCTCCTTCCAAATCAGCGAGCGGATGCGTCGCACCCGCCCAGGGATCGGCAAACATCGCCTCGACGGATGCGTCGTTGACCTCTTCGATGCGCTGAGGGCGCCACACGGGCGCGTTGTCCTTGTCGATGATCATCGCCCGAACACCTTCGATGAAATCGCCTTGAGTGAAGCAATGGCGCACCAGCCCAAGCTCCATTCGCAAGCACTCGGCCAGGCTCATCGATTTTCCACGCTTCAGCTGTTGCAACGTGACGGCCAACATGGTGGGGGAGCGGGTGTTGATCAGATCGACGGTCTGCCTGGCCCACGCCAGGAACTGCGGCCGGCTCTCCCCTTCGAGCGAGTCAAGCAGGGCGGGCACGCTCGCCGCAGCGAAATGCTGATCGATGGCGGGACGAATCGCCGCGAGCGGCGCCGGCGGCAGATCAACGCCGGCCAATCTTTGAATGACGCCGTGGATTGCGGCGCGCGAGTCCTCGCTCCGATGAGCAGCGCTGAAGTTCAGTGCCGCCAACTCGGTTTCCAGCAAGTCCACGCTGCTGCGCGGCAGGTACACGTCGGCGAGTCCCGCATACAAGGCGTCGGGTGCGCGAATCTGCACGCCGGTCAACGCGAGATAGGGTCCCAAGGCGCCGCTCAGGCGCGACAAGAAGTAGCTGGCGCCCACATCCGGAAAGAATCCAATGGCCACCTCCGGCATCGCCATGCGGGTGCGGTCCCCCACGATGCGCAGCCGCGAGCCTTGCGAGATGCCCATGCCGCCGCCCATGACTATGCCGTCGATCAGGGCGATGTAGGGCTTCGGGTAGGAATGCAGCAGGTAGTCCAGCGGATATTCCGTGACGAAGAAATCGCGGTGCAGGCTGTCCCCGTTTTTTTGACTCTCATAGATCGCGCGTATGTCGCCGCCGGCGCAAAACGCTTTCTCGCCCGCTCCTTTGATGAGCACGGCATTGACGCTCGCATCGGCCGCGAATTGTTTCAAAGCCGAGCGCAGTTGCACGATCATGTCCAGCGACAGCGCATTGAGCGCAGCGGGACGGTTCAGGGTGATGACCGCGATGCGGTTGCGGATCTCGCTCTGAATCAAGCGTTCCGCCAATCGGGTTTGCGCTTCTCCAAAAAGGCGTTCACGCCTTCGCGCTGATTTTCGCCGTCGAACAAGTCGACGAAGCGCTCGCGTTCCAGCGCCAGGGCAGCGCCGCGCGGCGTGCCTTGCCGGGCCTGATGAATCAAGGTCTTGCTGTAAGCCACGGCGCCGGGACTCAAGGTCGACACGCGCTTGGCGAGTTCCAGTGCCGCAGGCAGCGCTTGGCCGCGCGCCACGACTTGTTCCACCAAACCGATGCGCAGAGCGGTCTCGGCATTGACCCGTTCATTGGTCAATATCATGCGCTTTGCCCAGCCCTCACCCACCAGCCAGGGCAAGGTCTGGGTGCCGCAGCCGCAGGGGAGCAAGCCGACCGAGGCTTCGGGCAGCGCCATCTGAGCATGCTCCTCGCAGATGCGCATGTCGCAGGCCAGCGCGCATTCCAGGCCGCCGCCCATCGCGTAGCCGTTCATCGCGGCAATGAATACCGGACGCGATTCCTGCAGCGCCTCGAAGGTCGAGCCGAATCTTTGTGCCATCAAGCGGGCGTGTACCTTGTCGCCGCTCGCAAACTCCTTCAAGTCGGCGCCCGCGCTGAAGAACTTCTCGCCGCGGCCTGTGACCACGGCCGCGCGTACCTGCAAATTGCGATTCAAATCGCCGATGAGCGTGTGCAATTGCGTAAGCCCCGCGGCGGTGAAGGTGTTGGCCGAGGGATTGTTCAAGGTCACCAGGGCGACGGACCCGTCGATCGAGCATTCAATCATCGTTCAGCTCCGGCCTTAAGACTTCTGTTTATACAAGTTGATGATGGCGGAGAAGTCCTGGCCGCCCGCGCCCTGCGCGCTGAGCATCTGGTACAGCTGCTGCGCCAGCGCACCCAACACGACGGGTTGCTTGGAGAGCTTCGCCGCATCGACGGCGAGTCCCAGATCTTTGAGCATCAGGTCCGCGCCGAAGCCGCCGGTGTAGCCGCGCGCCGCCGGCACATTTTCCATGACGCCGGGATAGGGGTTGTAGGTGTCGGAGCTCCAGCAGCGGCCGCTCGAGGTATTGATGATCCCCGCCAGCACCTTCGCATCGATGCCGAGCGCTGCTCCTAAGTTCATGGCCTCGGACACGCCGATCATGGAGATGCCGAGCAGCAGGTTGTTGCAGATCTTGGCGACCTGGCCGGTGCCGCTTTCGCCGCAGTGGACGATGTTCTTGCCCATGTGGCGCAAAACCGGCGCAATCTTTTCGAACACACCGGCATCGCCGCCGACCATGAACGTCAATGTGCCTGCCTCGGCGCCGCCGGTGCCGCCCGACACCGGTGCATCCGCCATCGGATTGCCGTGCTGTGCGGCGAGCACGGCGACTTCGCGCGCAGTGTGCGGATCAATGGTGCTCGAATCGATGAGCGTCACGCCCGGCGCAACGCCTGCCAAAACCCCGTCATTCCCGAGGTAAACCGTTTTGACGTGGGGCGAGGACGGCAGCATGGTGATGACCAATTCGGCCTCGTCGGCGGCGCGAGCCGCGGACCGGGCGGCGCCGGCCCCGGCGGCCTTCAAGGCATCGACGTTGCGCTGCACGACGTCATAGACCATCAGCGCATGTCCGGCCTTGAGCAGATTGCGTGCCATGGGCGCACCCATATGGCCAAGCCCAACGAAACCGATTTTCATTTCAGGCTGATGGTGGTGTTGACACCGCCCGATGTGGTGCTGTCATCGAACCAACGCGAGGTGATCGTCTTGGTCTGCGTGTAAAACTGAATCACTTGTTTGCCGTAGGGGCCGAGATCGCCGAGCTTCGAGCCGCGCGATCCGGTGAAACTGAAAAACGGCACGGGCACGGGTATGGGCACATTGATGCCGACCTGTCCGACGTCGATTTCATTTTGGAATTTGCGCGCGGCCGCGCCGCTCTGCGTAAAGAGGCCGGTGCCGTTGCCGAAGGGGTTCTTGTTGATCAGGTCGATGGCTTCGTTCAAGGTCTGCACGCCGACGATGACCATCACCGGTCCGAAGATCTCGGTGGTATAGATCTTCATGTTCGGCGTAACGCCGGAAAATATCGTCGGTCCGATGAAATTGCCGTTCTCGAATCCGTTGACCTTGACGCCGCGGCCATCCAATTCGAGCTTGGCACCTTCCTTGATGCCGTCTTCGACCAATCCCAGAATGCGCTGCTTGGCCGTGCGCGAAATGACGGGCCCGATGTCCGTGCCTTTTTCGCTGCCGGAATTCACCTTGAGCGTCTTTGCCTTGGCGACGATGTCGGGGATCCAGCGCTGCGCCTCGCCGACCAGCACCGTCACGGAGGTGGCCATGCAGCGCTGACCGGCGGCGCCGAAAGTCGCGCCGACCAAGGCATTGAGCGATTGATCCTTGTTGGCATCGGGCATGATCACCGCGTGATTCTTCGCGCCCATCATGGCCTGTACGCGCTTGCCGTGCTGCGTGCCCAAGTTGTACACATGTGTGCCCACCGGCGTCGAGCCGACAAAGGAAATGGCAACGATATCCGGATGCGTGCAGATCGCGTCGACCGCGCGCTTGCCGCCATGGATGATGTTGAGGACACCGGGAGGCACGCCGGCCTGAAGCGCGAGTTCTGCCAGCAACATCGGCGTCAAGGGATCCTGTTCCGAGGGCTTGAGCACGAAGGTATTGCCGCAGACGATGGCCATGGGAAACATCCACAAGGGGATCATCGCCGGAAAATTAAATGGCGTGATTCCTGCGCATACGCCGATGGGTTGGCGAATGGTGTAGGTGTCGACGCCGCCGGCAACATTTTCAGCGAACTCGCCCATCTGCAGGCTGCCGATGGAACACGCGTGTTCGACGACTTCCAGGCCGCGAAAAACATCGCCCTCGGCATCGGCGACCGTCTTGCCTTGTTCGGCGCTCAAGGTTTGTGCGATGCGGTTCATGTGCTCGCGTACCAGAGCCTGCAGTTTCAACATGATCCGGGCACGCGCCGCCAGCGGCGTGTTCTTCCAAGTCTTATAGGCTTCCTTGGCGGCGGCCACGGCAGCGTCAATTTCCCCGTCCGTCGCGAACGGGACTTGCGCCAGCACCTCTTGAGTCGCGGGATTGATGACGTCGTGCCATTCGGTCGTCTTGGATTCGACGAAGCTGCCGTTGATCAGCAACTTGACCGTATCCGCGGTTTTACCCTGTAGTGCGGGTTTGGGCGTCATATCAATACCTCTCTTTTAAAGTTTCGAGTGCTCGAGCAATTCCCTGGCTATTACCAGCCTCTGGATCTCGCTCGTGCCCTCATAAATCTGCGTGATGCGCGCATCGCGGTAATATCGTTCGACATCGTAGTCTGCAAGGTAGCCGTAGCCACCGTGAATCTGAATGGCCTGGGAGCACACCCGCTCGGCCATCTCCGAGGCGTACAGTTTAGCCTGGCAGGCCTCCGAAAGGCAGGGCTCACCCAGGCTGCGCAGGCGGGCGGCGTGATGTGTCAGCAACCGCGCGGAATTGATGGAAGTGTGCATATCCGCCAGCATGTTGCTGATGCTGCCGAATTTGGAAATGGGCTGGTCAAATTGCTTGCGCGTCTGCGCATAGGCCAGAGCTGCCTCAAATGCAGCACGGGCAATGCCGATGGCTTGCGCGGCGATACCGATGCGCCCGCCCTCCAGATTGGATAATGCGATCGACAATCCCTTGCCGCGCGGCCCCAGCAGCCCATCCGCGCCGATCCGGCAATTGTCGAAGGTGATGGCGCAGGTGTCGGAAGCGCGGATGCCGAGCTTGTGCTCGGGACGTCCTACGAGAAAACCCGGCGTATCCGTCGGCACGATGAAAGCAGACAGTCCCTTCTTGCCCAACTCCGGATCCGTGACCGCAAACACGATTGCGAGCTTCGCGCGTTTGCCGTTGGTGATGAACTGCTTGGTGCCGTTGAGCACCCAGGCGTCGCCGTCCGGGACGGCGCGGGTTTTCAAATTATGCGCTTCCGATCCAGCCTGCGGTTCCGTCAGGCAAAAGCAGCCGATGATGCGGCCCTGCGCCATATCGGCGAGATAGCGCTGCTTCTGTTCGACATCGCCGTACTTGAGGATGGGCGCGCAACCAACGGAGCTATGCACGCTCACCAATGCCGCGGTGGCGCCGTCGCCGGCGGCGATCTCCTCGATCGCCAGCGCATAGGCGATGTAGTCGGTGTATGAACCGCCCCATTCATCCGGGACCATCATTCCGAGAAGCCCAAGCTCCCCGAGCTTGGCGACCGCCGAATCGCCGATCCAACCGTCCTTCTCCCATTGGGCGGCGTGGGGTTTGAGTTCCTGGAGCGCAAAATCCCTCGCGGAATCGCGGATCATGCGTTGCTCGTCGGTATAGAAATCCATGTGAGCCCTGAGCGCGTCGGCGGGTGGCCGTATCGCGTAAACTATAAGACGGAGTTGTCATTGAGGCGTGCCCAAACCGTTCAAAATGCGTGAGCGAAAATGCAACAGTTGCCGAAGGGCTTGAGCCGCGCCGCCGGCGCCGAGGCGGCGAGGTCCGAGCCGGGGACCATTGCGATTTGCTTCGTCGCAGCAGCGCTGGAGGGCGTGCGCGCCCGAGGGCTGGATGCGGACGGTTTGCTCAGGCAGATCGGACTCTCACCGGGGTTGTTGCATTCCTCGCAGACGCGCGTGTCAGCCAAGCATTACGGTGCGCTGTGGCGCTTGGTCGCGCAGACCCTGGACGATGAATTTTTCGGTCAAGATTCGCGCCGCATGAAGGCGGGGAGTTTTGCGATGATTTGCCGTTCGGTGCTCAGCTGCAAAACCCTAGGATCGGCGATCGATCGCAGTCTGCGCTTCTATGCGCTGATTCTGGATGACATTTACGGCAAGCTGAATCGGGATGGTGCGGAGGCGAGCATCACGCTGCATGAGGGAGCCGCCGGGCCGCAGCGCGTGTTTGCGCACGAAGTGCTCCTGATGCTGTTGCACGGCGTGGCCTGTTGGCTGGTCGGCCGCCGGATCCCGATCAAGCGTGCTCAGTTCAGCTACGACGAGCCGGCGCACAGCGGCGAGTATCGCCTGATGTACAGCACCAGCATCGGCTTCCGAGCGCCGCATACCGCCATTATTTTCGATGCCGCCTATCTCGCGCTGCCGATCGTCCAAAATGAAAGAACGGTGAAGGAATTTTTGCGCAACGCGCCGGAAAATATTTTACTGAAGTACAAGAACGGCAGCAGCTTGGGCGCGAGGATCCGGCGGCGCTTGCGGCAGTCGCTGCCCGGAGACTTGCCTGAGTTCGAGGCGCTGGCCGAGGAAATGAATATGACCCCTGCAACGTTGCGCCGGCGGCTGCACGAAGAGGGCACATTCTATCAATCGATCAAGGATCAATTGCGCAGAGACCTGGCCATCGGGTACTTGAGCCATTCGAAGCGCAGCGCCATGGACATCGGTCTGGAGCTCGGCTTCTCAGAGCGCAGCGCCTTTCATCGCGCGTTTAAGAAATGGACCGGTGCATCGCCGGGCGAATTTCGGCGCCGCTTGCAGCCTTGAGGCTCCTGGAGCTTGCGCCCTACCGCTGCGCGTGTTGCAATTTCGCGCACTCGTTTTGAGCGTTTTTGTCACGGGGCTTGAACCGGCTTCCCTCTATAGTTTTGGGTCACCCAGCAGGACCATGAAGTGAGCAGCATCCAGGTCGATTTTTCCGGAAAGGTGATTGCAGTCACCGGCGCGTTCGGCGCCATGGGCTCGGCGGTTGCTGCGGCAGTCGCCGGTCTTGGCGCGCAGGTGGCGCGGCTCGATCACGCCGCCGTGCCGCCGGCAGCACCTACGGGCTCGCTGTGGTACGGCGGCCTCGACTTGGCGGACGATGCGGTCGCAGATTCAACCATGCGGAAAATTGTTCAAGAGACCGGCCGGTTGGACGGTCTGGTCAATATTGCCGGCGGCTTTCGCTTCGAGAAGCTCGAGCAAGGCGTGCTGGAAACGTGGGACTCACAGTACCGGATGAACCTACGTACCGCCGTCGCCTGCTGCAAGGCCGCGCTGCCGTATCTGATGAAGTCCGGCCACGGGCGCATCATCAACATCGGCGCGCTCGCCGCCGTCAAGGCCGGGGCCGGCATGGGCGCCTATGCCGCTTCGAAGGCCGGCGTCGCGAAATTAACGGAGGCACTCGCTGATGAACTCAAAGATCGAGGCGTTACTGTGAACGCATTGCTGCCGAGCACGCTGGACACGCCCCGCAACCGTCTCGACATGCCCAACGCGGATTTTAGCCGCTGGCTGGCGCCTGCCGCGATCGGCGAGGTCGTTGCATTCCTGATTTCGGATTCCGCCGCTGCGGTCACGGGTGCTCTGATACCTGTTGCAGGGCGCGTATGAGCCTGTCGAATGAACAGTCCGCCGGCGCGCGCCTTCGCGCCGCCGTATCCGACGAGAGCCCGCTGCAAATGGTCGGCGCCATCAATGCGTTTACCGCCCGGATGGCGGCTGCGTGCGGCTTCAAGGCGCTGTACTTGGCCGGCAGCGGCGTTGCTGCCAATTCGTTGGGAGTACCGGATCTAGGCATCAGCACCATGGATGACGTGCTGGTCGATATCCGCAGAATCACCGACGCCTGCCCCTTGCCGATGTTGGTCGACGCGGATACCGGCTGGGGCGGGGCGTTCAACATTGCGCGCACGGTAAAATCCTTCACGAAGTTCGGCGCAGGCGGCATGCACATCGAGGATCAGGTGCAGTCGAAGCGATGCGGCCATCGCCCCGGCAAGGAAATCGTTTCCAAGCAAGAAATGATCGATCGCATCAAAGCTGCGGTGGATGCCCGAACCGACGAGAAGTTCGTGATCATGGCGCGCACCGACGCGTTGGCCGTGGAGGGCATGGATAAAGCCCTCGAGCGCGCGGTCGCCTGCGTCGAGGCGGGCGCCGACATGATTTTCCCTGAAGCGATCACCGAGCTTGCGATGTACCGGCGCTTCAAGGATGCGGTCAAAGTGCCGATTCTTGCCAACATCACGGAGTTCGGCCAGACGCCGTTGTACACACGAGATGAACTGGCGACAGTGGGGGTCGACATCGTATTGCACTGCTGTTCTGCCTACCGCGCGATGAACGCCGCGGCACTCAACACCTACCAAGCGATTCGCCGCGACGGAACGCAGAAGCATGTGCTCGCCACCATGCAGACGCGCGCCGATCTGTACAAGTACCTTGACTACTACGCCTACGAAGCGAAGCTGGACGAACTATTTGCTGAAGGAAAGGAAAAGTGACAAGCAATTCCGAAGCGGGGGCCGTCGCCGGCTTCAAACCGAAAAAATCTGTCGCGTTGTCCGGCGTCACCGCGGGCAATACGGCGTTGTGCACGGTCGGCAGAACCGGCAATGATTTGCACTACCGCGGCTACGACATTCTGGATATCGCCACGCAATGCGAGTTTGAAGAAATAGCGCACTTGCTGGTGCACGAGAAATTGCCCAACAAGTCGCAACTCGCGGCCTACAAAGCCAAGCTGAAGGGCCTGCGCCTGCTGCCGGCTGCCGTCACCACCGTCCTCGAGCAACTCCCGCCGGCCAGCCATCCCATGGATGTGTTGCGCACCGGTGTGTCGGCACTGGGCTGTTGCGTGCCGGAAGCGAACGATCATGCTTCCTCCGGAGCGCGCGACCTGGCCGATCGGCTATTGGCCTGTTTGGGCTCGATGCTGTGCTACTGGCACCACTACGCCAAGAGCGGCCGGCGCATCGATGTGCAAACCGACGATGACTCGATCGGTGCGCATTTCTTGCACTTGTTGCACGGCCGCAAGCCTTCGGCAAGCTGGGTGCGCGCCATGCACACATCGCTCAATTTGTATGCCGAGCACGAGTTCAATGCCTCCACGTTCACGGCCAGGGTGATTGCCGGCACGGGTTCAGATCTCTACTCCTGTATTACCGGCGCGATCGGCGCGCTGCGCGGACCCAAGCATGGCGGCGCAAACGAAGTCGCTTTCGAGATCCAGAAGCGTTACTCGACGCCGGATGCGGCCGAAGCGGATATCCGCAAGCGCGTGGCGTCCAAGGAGGTCATCATTGGCTTCGGCCATCCGGTATATACCGTGTCGGATCCGCGCAATCAGGTGATCAAGGAAGTATCGCGAGCACTCGCGCGCGAGGCGGACGACATGCTGGGATTCGAAGTGGCCGAGCGGATTGAATCGGTCATGTGGGACATTAAAAAAATGTTTCCGAACTTGGATTGGTTCTCCGCCGTGTCGTATCACCTGATGGGCGTGCCGACCGCGATGTTCACGCCGCTGTTTGTCATCAGCCGCACCTCCGGGTGGGCGGCGCATGTCATCGAGCAGCGCGAGGACGGAAAAATCATCCGCCCGAGCGCCAACTACATCGGACCTGAAAACTTGAAATTCATACCCCTGGCGGAGCGCCCTTAAGTTTATGTCATCCCACGATATCAAGTCCGCCGAAAGACCGGCTCCCGATGAAGTTCTGACCGCTATCGCGGATTACGCGCTGAGTTACGAGATCACCAGCACGCTGGCGTACGAGACCGCCGCGTATTGCTTGATGGATACGCTGGCCTGCGGTTTTCAGGCGCTGAAGTATCCGGCCTGCACCAAGTTGATGGGGCCGGTGGTTCCGGGCGCAACGCTCAACGGAGGTGCGCGGGTTCCCGGCACGGCTTATGAACTCGATCCGATCACGGCGGCGTTCAACATCGGCGCGATGATTCGCTGGTTGGATTTCAACGATACGTGGCTGGCGGCCGAGTGGGGGCACCCTTCCGATAATTTGGGCGGCATTCTCGCCGTGGCCGATTACCTGTCGCGCTCGGGCAAGCGAGTCGTGGTGCGCGACGTGCTCACGGGCATGATCAAGGCTCATGAAATTCAAGGCATCCTCGCTCTGGAGAACAGCTTCAATCGCGTCGGACTGGATCATGTGCTGCTGGTCCGCGTCGCTTCGACCGCCGTCGTCACAGCCATGCTCGGCGGTTCGCGTGAGCAGATCATCAATGCGGTGTCGAACGCCTGGATCGACGGCGGGGCGCTGCGCACCTACCGTCACGCGCCGAATACCGGCTCGCGCAAAAGCTGGGCCGCGGGCGACGCCACCAGCCGCGCCGTGCGCCATGCGCTCATTGCGCTCAAGGGTGAGATGGGATATCCCTCGGCGCTTTCTGCGAAAGCCTGGGGCTTTCAAGATGTGCTGTTCAAGGGCAAGCCCGTCGTGCTGCCCCAGCCCTTGGGCAGCTACGTGATGGAAAACGTGCTGTTCAAGATTTCATTTCCCGCGGAGTTTCATGCGCAGACGGCGGTGGAAGCGGCCATGACGCTGCATCCGCAAATCCTGGCGAAGCTCGATGAGATCGAGCGGGTGGTCATCGAAACGCAAGAACCCGGCGTGCGCATCATCGACAAGACCGGCCCGCTCGCCAACCCCGCGGATCGCGATCACTGCATTCAATACATGGTTGCCATCCCGCTGCTGTTCGGCAGGCTGGAAGCGTCCGACTATGAAGACAAAGTCGCGAGCGATCCGCGGGTCGATGCGCTGCGCGCGAAGATGCAGGTCAAGGAGAATCCGGCCTTCACTCAAGATTACTATGCGGCGGACAAGCGCTACATCGGCAACGCCGTGCAAGTGTTCTTCAAGGACGGCACGTCTAGTCAGAGAGTTGCCGTGGACTTTCCCATCGGACACCGCAAGCGCCGCGCCGAAGGCATGCCGGTGCTGGTGAAGAAGTTCGAGGCCAGCGTTGCGGGCCACTTCTCAGCCAAGCAGGCCGAATCGATCAAGGCGATGTTTGCGGATCAACGCCTGGCGGCCATGCCGGTCGGCGACTTTGTGGCCAAGCTGGTGACCGCGTCCTAGAAAAAATAAGCGCCCCGCAGCACACATTATGACGCATCGGGCTTGCCTAAGACGGCGGCAAGTCCGGATAGTGGTGGGGATGAAGGATGCGAGCCGCGCGCGGCGAAAAAACGACTGGGTCAGCCGGCAATTACAGGGCACGGCAGCACCGCTTCCGGCTTTTGGTCCGGAGCGCCGTCAGCGAGCGGATCGCCGGCACCGAGCGTGGTGGTCCGTTTTCTATGGCAGCTTCAACCCTCGCCGCCGGCGGCCGGCGCGGCGGCTGGATGATTCTCGCTTTCATCCGGTTGATTGGTATTCCGCGCACTTGCTGGCCGTATCCATGGGCATCCTGTTGCTCAGCGCAACGGACGCATTTCTGACGGCCATATTGCTGCTGCACGGTGCCGACGAGATGAATCCCGTCATGGCGGTGCTCGTGTACCGCAGTGTGGCCACGTTTGCGGCCTTTAAAATGGCCATGACCGGCGCCGGCATCGTGGTGATGGTGTTTCTCGCCCGCTACCGATTCATGCGCATGATTCGCGTCGAATTTGTCTTGTATGCCGTGTTAACCGTCTATGCGTCGCTCATCGGCTACGAAATTTGGATGCTGAAAGGCACAGGCGAGCTGCCCCTCTTGTAAATTCTCCGCGCGCCGTCACATTCCATATTATGGCGCCTTCGGCTAAACTAGGCTCGCTGCTTAAGATCTACTTCTTCCCCCATCATATTGATGTACTTGAGGTTTTTCATCGCCTGCTGCGCTCATGAGCCAATCACTTGCTGACCAATTAGCCACCACGGCGCTCTCCGGTGGAAACGCCGGCTTCATTGAAGATCTCTACGAACAGTTCTTGCGGGACCCGGGCGGAGTAGATCCCGCCTGGCGCGAGTATTTCAAAGGCTTGGCCGGCAGCGGCGGCGATATCGCGCATGGCCCCATTCGCGAGCGCCTGTTGGCGCGCGTTCAACAGCCGCCGGCGCCTGCCGCTGCTGCGGGCAGCCAACCTGCCGGCGCCAGCGCCAAACAGGGTGCGGTGTCTCGGCTCATTCAGGTTTATGCGAATCGCGGTCATTTGATCGCCAAACTGGATCCCTTGGGCATGCAGGAGCGCGCCAAGCCCTATGTGCTCGACCTGCAATATTTCGGCTTGTCCGATGCGGATCTCGAAACCGAATTCTTCACCGGCAGCCGCAATCAGGTCATACCTGAGCGCGCCACGCTGAGGAAGATTCTGGCCGACCTCAAGTTCATTTACACCGACACCATCGGCGCGGAATTCGCGCATGTATCGGATACCGAAGAGCGCTTGTGGCTGCAGGATGGCTTTCAAGTGGCGCGCATGCAGCGGCGTTTCAGCGTCGATGAGAAGAAAAACATTCTCTGGCAGCTGACCGCGGCGGAAGGCTTGGAACGCTATCTGCACACCAAGTACGTGGGTCAGAAGCGTTTCTCCCTGGAGGGCGGCGACAGTTTGATTCCCTTGCTCGACGACCTGGTGCAGCAGGGCGGCAAAAGCGGTGTCGAAGAGACCATCATCGGCATGGCGCATCGCGGACGCCTCAATGTGCTGGTGAATTTGCTGGGCAAATCGCCGAAGGATCTGTTCAGTGAATTCGAAGGCCAGTACGACCTCGCCAAGCTGCGCGGTTCGGGCGACGTCAAATATCACAAGGGATTTTCCGCCGACCTGAAAGCCGAACCGGGCAACGTGCACGTTGCGCTGGCATTCAACCCCTCGCATTTGGAGGTGGTGAACCCCGTCGTCGAGGGCTCCGCCCGCGCTCGCCAGGAACGGCGCGGCGATGCGCTCGGCGACAAGGTGTTGCCGGTGCAAATCCACGGCGATGCCGCCTTTGCCGGTCAGGGCGTGAACATGGAGACGCTGCAGCTATCGCAGACGCGCGGCTTCTATACCGGCGGCACGGTTCACATCATCATCAACAACCAGGTCGGCTTCACCACCAGCGATGCGCGCGATGCACGCTCCACGCTGTACTGTTCCGATGTCGCGAAGATGGTCGAAGCGCCCATCCTGCACGTGAATGCAGATGATCCTGAGGCCGTGTGCTTCGTTACGCGCTTTGCGCTCGAATATCGGATGAAATTCCACAAAGATGTGGTGATCGACCTGGTGTGCTATCGGCGCCATGGGCACAACGAAGCGGACGAGCCGGCGGCCACGCAGCCGCTCATGTATCAAATCATTCGCAAGAAGCCGACGGTGCGGCAACTGTATACCGACAAGCTGGTCGCCGAGGGCGTCCTGAGCGCGGCTGACGCGGCCGCCATGATGGAGCAGTATCGCAGCGGTTTGGACGAGGGCAAACCTCAGGCCCGCGCGGCCTTGGGGTTGATCGGCAACCGCTACACCGTCGACTGGAGCGAGTACCTGGGTGGGGACTGGGAAGCGGTGAAGACCGGCGTGGACTTGGCACGCCTACGGGTCCTGGGGAAAGCCATTACGACGTATCCCACCGACTGGGTCTTGCATCCTCGCGTCCTTGCCATCATGCAATCCCGCGAGAAGATGGTGAACGGCGATCTTGCTTTGGATTGGGGCTGTGCGGAAAATTTGGCGTACGCCAGTCTGGTGCAAGAGGGATACCCGATCCGTCTGACCGGGCAGGATAGCGGCCGCGGCACTTTCTTCCACCGCCATGCCGTTCTGCACGACCAAGCCACCGGACGCGCTTACGTGCCGCTGCAGCACGTGGCCAGCAATCAACCGAAGTTCACGGTGACCGATTCCGTACTGTCGGAAGAAGCGGTCATGGGCTTCGAGTACGGTTTCTCCACCACCGAACCGCGCTGCCTGACCATTTGGGAAGGACAGTTCGGCGACTTCTGCAACGGCGCGCAGGTCATCATCGATCAGTTCATCAGTTCGGGCGAGGCGAAATGGGGCCGCGTCTCCGGCATCACGCTGTTCCTGCCGCATGGCTACGAGGGCCAGGGACCGGAACACTCCTCCGCGCGCCTGGAGCGGTTTTTGCAGCTGTGCGCCGAGTTCAACATGCAGGTGTGCGTGCCCTCGACGCCGGCGCAAATGTTTCACATGCTGCGCAGGCAGATGCTGCGCCCCTTGCGCAAACCGCTCATCATCATGACGCCCAAGAGTTTGCTGCGTCATCCCCTGTCCGTGTCGCGCCTCGAAGAGCTTTCCGGCAGCGGCTTCCAAAACGTCATCGATGAGATCGATGACATCAAACCATCCGCGGTGACGCGCGTGGTATTGTGCAGCGGCAAGGTGTATTTCGACCTGCTGAAAGCGCGCCGCGAGGCCAAGACCGATACGGTGGCCATCGTTCGAATCGAGCAGCTCTATCCATTTCCGTCCGATGAATACGAGGCTGTCGTGCGCAAGTACTCGAATGCGCGGGAAATCATCTGGTGCCAGGAAGAGCCGCAGAATCAGGGCAGCTGGTACCAGATTCGCCACCGCCTGCAGTCGAAGCTCGACGATCAGCACGAACTGCTGTATGCCGGCCGCGCGGGCGCTGCCGCGCCGGCAACCGGCATCGCGGCGCTGCACGAGCAGCAGCAAAAGAATTTGGTCACCGCGGCCCTGCAGGGTGTGCCGCCGGAAGAGACCTCCCGACAAACGATGCGCATCCCGCCCGCTCAAAGGACTGGTTCATGACAATCGAAGTTCGCGTGCCGCAGCTGCCCGAGTCGGTGGCTGACGCCACGCTGGTCTCGTGGCATAAAAAGCCCGGCGACAGCGTGGTGCGAGATGAAAATCTCGTCGATCTGGAAACCGACAAAGTGGTGCTCGAGGTGCCTGCTCCCGTGGCCGGGGTGCTCAAGGAAATCAGGTTGAGCGACGGCACCACGGTCACCAGCGGTCAAATTTTGGCCATCATCGAGGAGGGGGCTGCAGCCGTGCCGGGCGCGAGCGCGCCGGCCATTCTCGCAGCCTCGAGCGGCGCAACGGCTGCTGCGAAGGACACGGTTGCCAAGGGCGCTGTGGCGAAGGACAGCGCCAAGCCGGACACCGTCAAGCAGGACACGGCGGGCGGTAAACTCAGTCCTGCGGCGAAGCGGGTGGCCGAGGAAAACAAGGTCGATCCGAAAACGGTCGCAGGTTCCGGCCGGGACGGTCGCGTCTCAAAGTCCGATGTCGTGAATTATCTGACCAGCAAAGATGCGGCTTCCCCGGCGTCAGCCCCAGCCGCGGCCGCTGCGGCGGCGGGGGGCGCCGCGGCCAAGGCGCCGGCGCAATTCGTCCCCGCACCGAGCGCACGCACGGCGCGCGCGGAGCAGCGCGTGCCGATGACGCGGCTGCGTGCGCGCATTGCCGAACGCATGGTGCAGGCGCAAGCCACTCAGGCGCTACTGACCTCTTTCAACGAGGTTGATCTGCAAGCCGTCAATGAGCTGCGGGCGCGCTACAAGGACCCGTTCGAAAAGCAGTACGGCGTGAAGTTGGGTTTCATGTCCTTCTTCGCCAAGGCCTGCGTCGAGGCGCTGAAGAAATTCCCCGCGGTGAATGCCTCGGTGGACGGCAGCGATATCGTGTATCACGAATATTTCGACATCGGCGTCGCCGTCTCGACCGATCGTGGATTGATCGTTCCGGTGCTGCGCGACGCGGATCAATTGAGTTTCGCCGACATCGAAAAATCAATCGGCAATTTTGCGGCGCGCGCCCGTGCCGGCTCCATCACCATCGAGGAGCTCACGGGCGGCACGTTCACCATCACCAATGGCGGCGTGTTCGGCTCGCTGTTGTCGACGCCCATTGTAAATTCGCCGCAAAGCGCCATCTTAGGCATGCACAAGATTCAGGACCGCCCGGTGGTCATTGACGGACAGGTGGTGGTGCGCCCGATGATGTACATCGCGCTGACTTATGATCACCGCATCATTGACGGCCGCGAGGCGGTGCAGTTCTTGGTCACGGTGAAACAATGTCTCGAGGATCCCGCCCGCATGGTGCTGCACATATGAGTGATGTATACGATGTAATTGTCATCGGCGCAGGGCCGGCCGGATACCCGGCGGCGATTCGTGCCGGACAGAACAAGCTGAAAGTTGCCTGTGTCGATGAGTGGCAGAACACCGATGGCACGTATGCTTTCGGCGGTACCTGCTTGAACGCCGGGTGCATTCCGTCCAAGGCGCTGTTGGAATCCTCGGAGCTGTTTCAGCGGGCGAAGGATGAGTTCGCCATACACGGCATCAAGGTCGGCAGCCTCACCCTCGATCTTGGCGCGATGCAGAAACGGCGCGCCTCGGTGGTCAAGACCATGACCAACGGCATCAACACCCTGTTCAAAGCCAACGGTGTCGTCGGCATACAGGGTCATGGGCGATTGCTGCCCGGAAACAAAGTGCAGGTTATGGGGGCTGACGGCACGGAAAAAACGCTGGAGGCAAAGAACGTGGTGCTCGCTTCCGGCTCCACGCCGATTCGATTGAGATCCGTACCGCACGACGGCAAGTACATCGTCGATTCTTGGAACGCTTTGGAATTCGACGCCGTGCCTGCACGCTTGGGTGTGATCGGCGCCGGCGTCATTGGCCTGGAACTCGGCAGCGTTTGGCGGCGGCTGGGCAGCGAAGTGGTGGTGCTCGAAGCCCTGGAGCAGTTTCTGCCGATTGCGGACCAGACCATTGCCAAGGAAGCTCAGCGGCATTTCAAGAAGCAAGGCCTGGACATCAAACTGGGCGCGAAGGTATCGAGCGCTGCGGTCTCCGGCAACGCCGTGGATGTCAGCTACACGGATGCGCAAGGCGAGCATACCTTGCAAGTCGACAAGCTCGTCGTCGCCGTGGGCCGCCGGCCGTTTACCCAGGAGTTGCTGGCGGAGGGCACCGGCGTCGAATTGGACGAGCGCGGATTCATCAAGGTTGACGAGCATTGCCGGACCAATGCGCCCAACGTGTGGGCGGTGGGCGATGTGGTGCGCGGCCCCATGCTCGCGCACAAGGGCAAGGAAGAAGGCGTGATGGTTGCCGATCTGATCGCCGGCCATTACGGCGAAGTGAACTACAAGGTGATTCCTTCGGTGATCTACACGGCCCCTGAGATTGCCTGGGTGGGGCAGACCGAAGAGCAAGTCAAGGCCAGCGGCCGTCCCTACAAGGTCGGCACATTTCCCTTCGCCGCCAGCGGCCGCGCGCGCGCGATGGAGGCGGCGGCCGGCATGGCGAAGATTGTGTCGGCCAAGGACGATGATGAAGTTCTCGGGATCCATGTGATCGGGCCGATGGCCGGCGAATTGATCAGCGAAGCGGTACTCGCGATGGAATATTCCGCCAGCACTGAAGACATTCAACGCACCATCCATGCGCACCCGACTTTGTCTGAAGCGATACATGAAGCTGCATTGGCGGTGGATAAAAAAGCCATCGACGGTTTGAATCGTTGACGGCTAGCGTTTCGCCAACATCGCCCGCCAAAACAGCACCTGCGTCGGATGTGCGCAAAATCTAATTTAACTATAACTGGGGCGCACGCCCTCGCGTGACGCAGTTCACGCCTCGATAGCACCTCCCGGCATACCTTCCTAGCCCTTCGCGCTCGTCGCCTGTCCGCGACGTTCGATTCGCACGACACTGGGCGCTAGGTGAGGGAACATGCTGCTAGGCCATCGATTGCTTCTGCTCGGGGTACTGGCGCTCCCGGCTTTCAGCGGTTGCGGCTCAATGTCGCAAGGCAGTGAAAGCGGGACCAACGCGCAGGCGCAAAATGGCGGCTCCATGCCCACGCCACCCGTCACGCCGCCGAAAGCAGGTCCTGTCGGAGGCGGCGTCAGCGGAACGCACAACAAGGTTTCCGCGACCGCTTCGGTCGACACTCTGGCCGTTGCAGCCGGCACCAGCCAAACCATCACCGTTACATTCACCTCGGCCGACGGATTGCCGATCTCCGGCTTCTCGGTCTATGGAAGCTTGGGCACGCTTCCGGCCGGGTGGAGCTCGCCGACCAGTCTCACCTGCGCCATGGTGGCCCCCGGCAGCGGCTGTGTTTTAGCGCTGACCTACGCGCCTGCAGCCGTCGAAACCGGCACACTGACGCTGGACTGCGTCTACGTCGACAATGCCGGACTGCCGAGGACACCGGGTCCCTGCATGACGCTCGCATATGCGGCAACCGCATCCAACCATGTCGTCGCGTCAGTCTCGCCAAGCGGTGAAATCGATACCCATGTGGGCGGCAAGCAGACCGTCAGCATCAATTTCACCACTGACGACGGCAACGCGGTCACGGCCTTGACCTTGACCACGAATCTCGGTGCGCTGCCCTCGGGTTGGAGCAGCAAGGCGACAAGACTGAACTGCGCCGTGGTCAGCACAGGAAACGGCTGCCAGCTGGCGCTGGATTTCGCACCGGCGGCGGCCGCTGCCGGCACTCTCACACTGAACTACAGCTACACCGACGCTTCCGGTGCGGCAATGAGCGGCGCCGTCAATGTTCCCTACGCTGCGACGTCGCGCCAAACCGTCGTCGCGAGCGTCTCGCCGAATGGCCAGATCAATGCAGCGCAGAAGGGCGGGCAGCAGTCTGTCGGCGTCACGTTCACCAGCGACGACGGCAATGCCGCGCGCGGCTTGAGATTGATCTCGGATCTGACCAAATTGCCGGCGGGCTGGAGCAGCACATCGACTGCCTTCGGCTGCGACAGCGTCAGTACCGGCAACGGCTGTCAGCTGCAGCTTAAATTTGCACCGACCGTGCTCGGCGGCGGCACCTTGACCTTGCGCTATTCATACAACGATGCGGGCGGCATGCCCAACTTCGGATTGTTGACCATACCCTACGCCGCGACCACCAACGACAATGTAGTCGGCACCGCTTCGCCCACGGGCCAAATCGTTGCCATGCTAGGGTCTCCCGCCCAGGCCGTGTCAGTAGCGTTTACCACCGACGACAACCGCCTGGCCACAGCCCTGCAGGTGACCAGCAACCTTGCGGCACTTCCGCCGGGCTGGACCAATACCGCCGGATCCTTCGCCTGCAGCTTTCTTGGCACCGGCAGCACGTGCCAGCTCATATTGGACTACGCACCAACGGGCGTGGACAACGGCACGCTGACGTTGCACTACGCCTATGTGAACAATGCGGATGAGGCCAAGACAGGATCGGTGGCCATCGACTACCGCACGACCACCAACGATAACGTGGTTGCGGCCGTCAACCCGACTTCGCTTAGCGTCGTGACGGGCAGCGGCAGCAATCCCGTGATGGTCACGTTCACGACTGATGACGGCAATGACGCGAGTTCATTATGGGCGGACCTCTCGGTGCTGCCGGCCGACTGGAGCAGCGCGTCGAGCACATTCACGTGCGCCATGATAAGCGTCGGCACCGGTTGCCAGGTGTCTCTCAACTACACGCCGACGGTAGCTGCCGCCGGCACATTGAGCTTTGGCTACAGCTACGTGAACAGCGCGGGCACCGCCAAGACGGGCAGCGTCTCGATCCCGTACAACGCCGCGCCCTAAGCGCTATTTCTTACGCCTCGCGCTGATGACATTCGGCACCTGCGCGATGCGCGACAGCACGTTGGACAGCTGCGGAAGTCCCGAGATCGAAATGCCTATGCGCATGCGCGCGATGTTGTCGCGCTTGTCGGTCACCGTCGTCATTCCTTGGATGCCGATTTTCTCGTCGGCCAGCGCCGCACTGACGTCGCGCACCAGGCCGCGCCGATCAAAGGCGTGTACCTCGATGTCGACCGGGAAGTCGCTGCGGCCCATTTTGCCCCAGTCCACAGCCAGGACACGCGCCGGTGATTTGATCTTGAGCCGCGCCAAATTGGCGCACGCCTGACTGTGGATGCTGACGCCGCGGCCGACCGTGATGTAGCCGACGATGGGCTCCGGCGGAACGGGTTTGCAGCAACGCGCGTAGGTCGACAGCAGGTCGCCGATGCCCTGTACCTCGACGTCCGGCGCGCGCACGCTTGCCTCGCGCGCCGGCGGGTGCTCGGGCGGCGCCTGGCGCGCATGCAGCAGGCGCTGCATCGCGCCGGCGGCTTGGGCTGCGCTGACTTCGCCCTCGGCAGTATTCTGCGACGTATTCTGCTTGCGAAACCAGGCGCGCACTTTGTTGCGATGGCGCGGGCTGGCGAGAAATCCGCTTTGCCTCGACAGCCAATCACGGGAGG